>OICB01000756.1_pt1 | contig 16548 bp, 10 predicted proteins | sample 1581121 | NCBI WGS metagenome assembly OICB01 (sample SAMEA3882544, study PRJEB24775) | human gut metagenome | biome: human-associated habitat; feature: intestine environment; material: feces | place: Netherlands | collected 2009/2010 | reverse complement strand
GTGGTTACAGCGAGAAGTCGTTTAACACCAGTGATCTGGTATGGAATGCCTCGCTATCCCGTTCGTTCTGTAACGGTAAGCTGACGCTGAAGGCCGAGGCCTTTGATATTCTTCAGAATCTCTCGAGCACCGTGTATGAGGTGGGCGGCCAGGGCAAGACCGAGAAATGGAACAACACCCTGCCAAGCTATGCGATGCTGCATTTGATGTATAAATTCAGCAAGGCGCCGAAGAATAAGAAATAATTGTGGGAGCATTAATATGCCTTCAGTCGATACATCATACCAAGCTCTATACGGTCGGTATTGTAATCCTTCAGACCGCACTCCTTGCTGTAGTCGTATTTTCTGCCTACGTAGGCAAGGAAGAAACGGAGGTCCTGTTTCTGCTTGCGGGCTGGATAGTATTCCAGACTTCCTATGTAGCCGTATGCTGTACGATAGTTCTTGAACTTTTTATCCTTGGTGGCACTGGCTGTTTCCCACATGCCTTTCAGCATCAGGTTCCAGTCTTTGGCAAACTGCCAGTTCATCTTGGTAACGATGCCCTGGTAACGTACCTTGCTGAGATAGAGGTTGGTATAACCATTCTCTTCAGGGTCCGGACTGATACTGCTAACCATCTCATTCACAATCTCCTTGGATGCAATCTTCATTCTGTCGAGATCATCGTATGTATGGTTGTAATCCACATACCACTGCAGCTTGCTAAGGTTCAGTTTCTGACCGAATCGGAAGAATCGGCTGTACTTTCCCTTGGCTTGTGTGCGGTGAGAATACGACCAGCGGGTCTGCAGTTCCATTCATCAGTCTTGGAACTGTGTTCTGTCTGGAATGATTCTGCGAAGTTCACGTAGAAATTCAGCGCCTTCTGCTTCTTCTCGATATTGGTAACCTTGGTGTAGAGCGATTCGATGTTGCCATCATCTCCGCCCAGACCATCGTTGGTGCCTTGTGCCAAAGCATTGACTGGCAGTAGGCTAGCTATTGTAAAAGCTGAAAGCATGATGCTTTTTGAATATTTTTGCTTCATATTTCTGAGGTTTTAAAAGGTTCAACATTTGGACCTCTATCGTACTTGAAAACGTACGATAGAGGCCGTTTCCGCATATTACATTTGGGCTTATAGGAACTGGATGATTAAGTAACCTATTCCAATAGACACGATGGTAGTAGTGAAACCGGCTATCTGGAATGAGTGATTGATAACAAATCGTCCGATGCCGCCTACTCGGGCACCGATAAAGATGAGCGCCAATACGATGGCGAGTTGTAAAAGTATGATAGCTGTTGCCATATTGTTTGTTGTTTCTTGTTTTCGTTTGTAAAATTACAGCATTTTTGGCTTATCTTCTTTATAAAATTATGACCGAGATTTGTAAAAAACGCACCAAATGCACTAAAATTCCAAAAAAAATAGTAAATTTGCACTGAAACTCTTGTAGAGGCAACTCTTTCAGAGTCAATCTATCTATAAATTTAAACAATTCAATATATATATGAAACGATATCTATACCTTATTATATATATAGGTCTGGTACTTGGGCTGTCGGCATGCAAGCAGCAGCCTAAGAAGTTCGTTATCGGTGTATCCCAATGCTCCGAGGATATCTGGCGCGACAAGCTTAATGATGAATTGAAGATGGGAGAGTATCTCAATGATTCGATTATCGTGAAGCTTGCCTCCTCGAATGATGACAATGTGTTGCAGAACAAGCAGGTTAATCAGTTCGTGGATGAGGGGGTGGATTTGCTGGTCATCTCTCCTAATCAGTTGAGTGCGATTTCCAAAGCGGTGGAGCGTGCTTACGAGAAAGGAATTCCGGTGATTCTGTATGATCGTATTTCCAGTACCGATAAATATACAGCATTCATCGGCTGCGACAACTATCTTATCGGTAAGTCAATGGGTAGCTTTATCGCTCAGAAACTTCAGGGTAAGGGACGCATTGTCGAGATTTGTGGATTGAATGGATCTTCGCCTGCCATGGAGCGTCATCTTGGTTTCATGGATGCTATCAAATCATATCCGGGTATCCAGGTAGTTGCCTCTGAAGGAGGCAACTGGAAGGAGGAAGGAGGCATCCAGGCAATGAAGCGCATCCTGAAGAAGACGCAGGACTTTGATTATGTCTTTGCTCACAACGACCGTCTGGCATGGGGCGCTTACGAGGCTGCCAAGCAGATGGGGCTGCAGCATCGTTATAAATTTACGGGTGTTGATGGAATGGCTACCAAGGGTGGTGGTCTGGAGTTGGTGCGCGATGGCATCTTCGAGGCTTCGTATCTTTATCCTACTAAGGGTGATGAGGTGATTGCCTTGGCGATGAAAATCCTGAAGCATCAGCCTTTTGAGCGGAAAAACTATCTCAGTACATCTATCATTACCCGGGAAAATGCAGAACTCACATTGATGGAGGCCAGGGATGCTGAGCGGCAGGCACATAATCTGAAGGCTTTGCATAAACAGGTGGATCGGTATCTTTCTGAGTATAATTCCCAGAAGGTGATGCTGATAGGTTTGGGACTGTTCCTGTTGGTTTGTATTGTCGCTGCTGCGATGATTTTCCGTAGTTACGTGGTAAAGGCTAAACTGAATGAGAAACTGGCGAGAACCAATGGGGAGCTGAAGAGAGTGAATGGGGAATTGGAAAACAAGAACGAAGAGTTGAAACGACTGAACGAGGAACTCACTCATTCCCGTCTGGTATTCTTTACGAATATCAGTCATGAACTCCGTACTCCGTTGACTTTGATTGCCGACCCTGTGGAAATGCTTCTGGAGGACAGTGGTATCAAGGGAAAGAGTCGTGAACTTTTGAAGATGGTGAAGCGTAATGCGGTAGCTCTGCAGCAACTGGTGAGCAGTATCCTCGATTTTCGCAAGATACAGAACGGCAAGATGGAATTGACGCTTTATCGCTTCGACTTGGTGAAAGCTTTGAAAATGTGGGTAGGTGATTTCCAGCTTACTGCTGAGCGTAAGCAAATCAAGCTCCATTTGGATATAGCTGATTCAGTTGGTTCTCAGGAGGTGGTTGCAGATAAGGAGAAGATAGCTCGTGTTGTCTTCAATCTTCTGAGCAATGCCTTGAAATATACACCTGCCGGTGGCGATATTTTCGTATCTCTGAAAGATGAGGATGGAAAGTTCCGCCTGGATGTGAGGGATACCGGCAAGGGAATCTCGCAGGAAGAGGCTGGCAAGATTTTCGAGCGTTTCTTCCAGGCTAAGGGAGCTGCAAGCGGTACGGGCATCGGCTTGGCTTTGGTGAAATCGTTTGTTGAACTGCATCATGGCGAGGCTCGTGTAGAAAGTGAATTGGGTAAGGGATCCGACTTTTTCGTGGTGATTCCTCGTGAGCAGGAGGATAAGTCGCTAGTTATCCACACAGATGTGGATAATGTGGATAACTCTGTAAACTCTTCTTTATCAGATGGTAAAACGTTGGTAAATGAGTCTGATCTGCAATATATCGACGATGGAGAGAGAAAAAGTGGAAAAGTACAGCAGTTACTGAGCGACAACACGAATAAGCCAACTATCCTGGTTATAGATGACAACAATGATATTCGTCAGTACGAACATACCCTTTTACAGGATGATTATATCGTCCTGGAAGCTGCTGATGGCAAGGAAGGTCTGGATGTAGCCAAGAAGGAAGTTCCCGACTTGGTGGTCTGTGATGTGATGATGCCTGTGATGGATGGTCTGGAGTTTACCCAGAATCTGAAGACCCATACGGCAACCTCTCATATCCCTGTCATTATGCTTACGGCGAAGAATCTGGAAGAGCATCGTGCCGAGGGTTATGAGCATGGTGCTGATTCCTATATCACTAAGCCATTCCACAGCAAGGTACTCCTGGCACGTATCGAGAATCTGTTGAAGCAGCGCAAGCTTCTGAAGCATCTTTTCCATGGCTCTCAGGAGGCAGAGCAGGAAATCGCCGATTCTCATCTGGAAGATCGTGATAAGCAGTTCCTGAAACAGCTTCACGCCATCATTCTGAAGAATCTCTCGGATAGCGAGTTTGGCGTCGAGGATATCGGTAAGCAGATAGGCTTGAGCCGCGTCCAGCTTTATCGCAAGGTGAAGGCGATGACGGGGTCTTCGGTCGTTGATCTGCTCCGTAAGGCTCGTCTGGCGAAAGCAAAGCGCTTGCTGGAGTCCCGCAGCATGAGTGTTTCCGAGGTAGCCTATGATGTAGGCTTCTCTGCTCCTTCTTATTTCACCAAGTGTTTTAAGGATGAGTATGGCATGTTGCCGGGAGATGTGGGAAATGTATAATATAACATCATATAATTAACGTAGTTTCTAATAACAACTAATTTTCAGAAGAAAATGAAAAGAAAATCACTTTTATTACTATTAGTATGTCTCACCTTGCTGGCACATGCAGTCAAGGTGAACGTAAACAATGCTGTAGATTTCGTAAATCCACTCGTGGGTTCTGATTCCAACCCCGAGCTTTCTACAGGTAATACTTATCCAGCCATAGCGATGCCATGGGGTATGAACTTCTGGGTTCCTCAGACCGGAAAAATGGGTGATGGATGGCAATACACCTATTCGGCTAAGAAGATCAGAGGATTGAAGCAGACTCATCAGCCAAGTCCTTGGATCAATGATTATGGTCAGTTCTCTCTCTTGCCTACCGTGGGTAAGCCTGTCTTTGATGAGGCGAAGCGTGCCAGCTGGTTCTCTCACAAGGCAGAGAAGGCTACACCTTATTATTATAGTGTCTATCTGGCAGACTATGATGTAACGGCAGAGTTGTGCCCTACAGAGCGTGCTGCCTTGATGGCTTTCACCTTCCCGAAGACTGATCAGGCCAATGTGGTGATTGATGCCTTTGACAAGGGAAGTTATATCCAGGTGATTCCTTCTGAACGTAAAGTAATCGGTTTTTCTACCCGCAACAGCGGGGGAGTACCAGATAATTTCCGCAATTACTTTGTCATCGAGTTCGATCACGACTTTGATGCATTCGTCAGTGTGAAGGATGGTCAACTGATTTCTGCTAACGAACAGAAGGGAAACCACGTGGGAGCTATCATTACTTTCAAAACCAGTCAGCGTGGTGAAAAGATTCAGGCACGTGTTGCTTCTTCGTTTATCAGCAGTGCCCAGGCCATGCTGAATCTCAAGGAATTGGGACAGGCAGACATGGATCAGCTCAAGCAGCAGGGACGTCAGCGTTGGAATGAAGTTCTGGGAAAGATAGAGGTGGAGGATGAGAATATCGACCATCTCCGCACTTTCTATAGCTGTCTTTATCGCTCTGTGCTCTTCCCTCGTGCTTTCTACGAGAAGGATGCGGCTGGCGAAATCGTGCATTACAGTCCTTACAATGGTACGATTCAGAAGGGTTATATGTTTACGGATACAGGCTTCTGGGATACTTTCCGCTGTCTCTTCCCGCTTCTCAACCTGATGTATCCATCCGAAAACGTGAAGATTCAGGAAGGTCTTGCCAATACCTATAAAGAGAGTGGTTTCCTGCCAGAGTGGGCAAGTCCGGGTCATCGTGGTTGTATGGTGGGCAATAATTCTGCCTCTGTGGTAGCCGATGCTTATCTTTCCGGTTTGCGTGGCTATGATATGGAAACGCTTTGGCAGGCTGTGGTTCATGGTACCCAGGCTGTTCATCCTCAGGTAAACTCTACCGGACGTTTGGGATATGAGTATTACAATAAGTTGGGTTATGTGCCATACGATGTGAAGATCAATGAGAGTGTAGCCCGTACCTTGGAATATGCTTACGATGACTGGTGCATCTATCAGTTGGGTAAGGCTTTGGGTAAGTCGGCTAAGGAGCTGAAGCCTTTTGCCAAGCGTGCGATGAATTATCAGAAGGTATTTGATAAGGAAACGAAGCTGATGCGAGGAAGGTTGAAGAATGGCAAGTTCATGTCTCCTTTCAATCCTCTGAAGTGGGGCGATGCCTTTACAGAGGGTAATGCCTGGCATTATACCTGGTCGGTATTCCATGATCCTCAGGGATTGATCCAGCTGATGGGCGGTAAGGATGCTTTCAATCAGATGCTCGACTCTGTCTTTATCCTGCCTCCTGTCTTCGACAACAGTTACTATGGATATACGATTCATGAAATCCGTGAAATGCAGGTAATGGATATGGGTAATTATGCACACGGCAACCAGCCTATCCAGCACGCCATCTATCTTTATGGCTATAGCGGTCAGCCTTGGAAGACTCAGTATTGGATTCGCCAGGTGATGGACAAGCTTTATACGCCAGCCCCTGATGGTTATTGTGGTGATGAGGACAATGGTCAGACTTCAGCCTGGTATGTCTTCTCGGCGATGGGATTCTATCCTGTTTGTCCTGGAAGTGGCCAGTATGTGTTGGGAACTCCTTATTTCAAGTCGATGAAACTTCATCTGGAAAATGGCAAGGAAGTAGATATCCAGTCGGAAGGCAAGGGATGCTATGTGGATGATATGTTGCTGAATGGCAAATCCTACCAGCATAACTACCTTGATATGCGTTCTTTGATGCAGGGAACACAGATTACCTATCGCCTTTCTGAGCAGCCAAACTTGCAGCGAGGTACTCAAGAAGATGATATTCCTTACTCATTTTCAAGGAAATAGCCGATAGCGATTCAAAAAATCGTTCGGAAAGGGTGCAAAAATCGTTCATTTTCGATAAAAAGAGTGCAATGTACCATTTTTTCTAGTTTTTGAACGATAATTATCCATGACTTTCGCTAAATCTTCATACTTTTGCACCAGAAATTTGAAGTTTATAAATTGTTTCAAGTATTTGAGGTAGTAATATTTGCAAGTTTTTAAGTTTGGGTTTTAATGGTTTATAAGTTTAAGGTTTAGTAAGTTCATAGGTTTAGTAAGTATATAGGTTTTAGTTATTTAGGTTTATAGGATTGTTTTTCAGAGGTAATTAGTTTCTTTTAGGTAAAAGATTGTTTTGGGAAAATGTTAGTTAGTTGTTTAAGATAGGTTTATGTTAGTTTTGGGAAAATGAATAGTTAGTTTTGGGAAAAAACAGTAAAAATGAAAAAGCAGCTGCAGGAATATGCCTGACAGCTGCTTTTCACTTTCTATTCGGAGCTTATCTCCTTTCCTTCTTTCTTTTCATCTTCTTTCTCATCTCCTTCTCATCTCTTTTCTCATTCTTCCCATTCCTCAAACTCGAGTTCCAATTCCCGGTACTCAGGTTTCAGGGTACTGTTCTCCTTGTCTTCCTTCCGGGCTTCTTCAGAGGTGGCATTGCTTACGGATAGGCCCAACAGGCGGATAGGACGGCTCGAAGAGTAATCTACCAGTTGAAGCAGTCGTTTGGCAAGGGGAAGGATATCGTCCTTTTTCGTCAGAATCTTCTCCTGAGAGATGCTGCGGGTAATCTGGGTGAAATCCGAGAACTTCACCTTCAGCGTTAAGGTTCTTCCTTCGAAACCGCTCTTGGCGATTCGCTCCAGCAGTTCAAGTACCGTATGGTAGAGTTCAATAATCACTGCCGACTTGGCATAGATATCCTCCAGGAAAGTCTGTTCACATCCCACAGATTTGCGTTCCCGGTAGGTGATGACGGGGCGTTCGTCTATACCTCTTGCAAAATGGTAGAAGATGTGTCCGGCTTTGCCGAATACCTCTACGAGATGTTCTTCCGAAACTTTCCGTAGGTCGCCCCCATTGTAGATGCCCATGAAGTGCATCTTCTGCAGGGTTTTCTTGCCTACTCCCCAGAAATCCTCTACGGGTAACTGGGCGATGAAATCGAGTGCCTTGTCGGGATGGATGGTGCAGATGCCGTCTGGCTTCCGGTAATCGGATGCCACCTTGGCGAGAAACTTGCAGTAGCTGATACCTGCCGAGGCTGTAAGACCTGTTGCCTCCTTGATGCGGACCTTGATTTCCTTGGCGATATTCACAGCCATTTCTATCCCTTTCTTGTTGTGAGTGACATCCAGGAAGGCTTCATCGATGGAGATGGGTTCGATGAGATCGGTGTATTCCTGGAATATCTGATGTATCTGATGAGATATTTCTGCATAATAAGAATGCCGGCAAGGCACGATGATGAGGTCAGGACAGCGCTGCTTGGCTTGAGCGATGGATTGCGCCGAGTGAACGCCCCATTTGCGAGCCTCATAGCTGGCAGTAGAAACCACGCCACGAGGACCGTCGAAGCCCACCGCTACCGGTTTGCCCCGAAGTTCCGGATTATCTCTCTGCTCTACTGCAGCAAAGAAGGCATCCATGTCTATATGTATGATCTTGCGCTCTTCCATTGTCTGATATATGATGCTCTTTTTGTTAAAGCCCTGTCTTACGAGGTTGCAAAATTACTAATTATTTCTTTTTTATGCAAATCTTTCTTTCTGTTCTTGATAATATTCGTTCATGTAATAGCAATTATGTTACAATGAACGGAATTTTTTATTCGATGAAATGATTTTTAAAGCTACTGTTCAGACCTTTATGTACTTTTGCAGCAGAAATCAAAACAATAACGCTAACAAATTAAACATTTTAAAGTATGAATAACTTTTTAAATGGAAAGAGCGCAGCCATGATGCTTGCACTTTCATTGGTAAATGTTACAGCAGCTTTTGCACAGGATGATAATTCAAGTGCTAAGGAAGAGGGTAATCGTAATGTGATGCTTAATGCAGCCAGTGCGAATGGTCCTCGTGAGATTCAGATAGGTTTGCCATCTGCTGATGTCAACGTATTGGAGAATGGTCTGCCTGTTACTTACGCTACCAATCCTCATTCTGTCAATACTATCTGGCGTGGTGATGCAAGTTTGAGCCATCAGGGTTTGCTCAAGATTGCCGAGACAGCCATCACTACCGGTAATATCGGTTATGCCGTGAATTCTTTCACCCAGAAGGGGCAGGAAGGTTTCAATGGTACACTGAACTATAAGAGCAATCATTTCGGATTGCAGGAATTCTCTCTGAATATGAATGGTGATTTGGGTAAGGACTGGTACTACAGCTTTAATATGTATCAGGATTTCGACCCGGGAACTTTCAAGATTAAGTCAACTCCTTATCAGGACCGTACCCAGATCTACAAGGCGCTCATCACCAAGAAGTACAACGGCAACCGTGGTGAGTTTACAGCCATGTATAAGTATGCCAATAGCCACAACGTGTATAACTACGCTACCCAGAGTGCTCCATTCATCTATGTGGGCGATGGAAGCGTAAATGAGTATGGCGACTTCAAGCTCGGTACTACCTCTTATCTTCCTATCGATAACGAGATGACTTATCGCAATATGCGTACCGGCAAGGTGGAGCAGACTTCTCTCTACGATGCCTGTCTGAACAAGGCAAGCGAGGTAACTCTGATGAACAACTACCGTTTTGACAACGGTTTGAACTGGAAGGCTACCTTGAAGTACGATCACTCTCGTGGTGCGATGGTTTACCAGAGTCCAATGTCTATCATCGATTTGAAGAGCGATGCCAACAAGGGCGTATATAATTATATGTATCGCGACATCGATGGAAAGACCAAGGCTTACGATGGTCGGTATATCCAGACCCGTATGTCCTGTCTCAATGCCGGTAAGATTGATGAGGCTCTCTTCACCACCGAGCTCAGCAAGAAGTTCAGTACTTCCACCTTCCGTCTCGGCGTGAACGAGTGGTTCTACCATATCGATTATTGCTCAAATACAACCATGTATGATCAGAGCGTACCTGCTGATGGAAGTTATGCCTTGCGTGTCTGGGATGCCAACCAGCGCGACAGCTACTTCTACGATTTCAACAAAAATGCCTCTGAGTATTACAAGGGAAGCGAAAACAAGCTGGCTCTCTACTTCACTCACGATTGGGATGTCACCAATAAGTTGAATCTCTACTATGGTGCCCGTCTGGAGTGGCAGAAGCTGAAGGGTGAGAACGCAGCAGTGAAGAATGCCAAGGGTGATTACGTAGGTCGCTTTGCAGATTACTATCTCGGTGCTCAGGCTGCAGATGGAACCAAGATTGCTCCGGCAGACTTGAGTTACAACTGGTTGAACTACGATTTCTCTGTGGCAGCAACTTATAAGTTGACCGATAACTTCGGCTTCACTGGCGATTTCACTTATATCGTTCAGCATCCTAAGTTCGAGGCTTTCGCCCCAGCTACATTGCCAAATACTGATCAGATTTCTGTACCACTCGGTCGTGCAGGTATCTACTACAACAACTCATGGTTGAGTCTGACATCGTTGTTCTCTTACATCTCAAAGACCAACAACAACTCAACTCTGAACTTGCAGCATGGCAGTGAGATCAAGGCAGCTCCTTTGACTTACGATATCCAGACATGGGGATGGACAACCGACGCTGTGGCTCATCCATTCAAGGGATTCGATTTCCACTTTCTCTTCACCTATCAGAAGCCAACTTACAAGAAGTATGAAACCAGCATCACCTTCAGCGATGGCTATGTTGGCAACATCAATGCCACCGGCAATATCGTTGCAGAGATTCCTCAGATTCTCATCGAGTTGGACCCAAGCTACATGATTACCAAGGACATCAAGCTCTGGACCAGCTTCCGTTACTTCAGCAAGACCTACGCCAACATCAACGAGGCATATTACTTCAATGGTCACTGGGAGACTTTCGGTGGTTTGAACTGGCAGGCAACCAAGCGTCTGGCTCTCGGCTGCACCGTAGTCAACTTCCTCAACCAGACTGGTGCCAAGGGTAGTATCGCAGGTGCCGAGCTGATTACCAAGGATGAGGCTAAGGGAATCAAGAATCAGATTATGACGGGTAGCTACCTCCGTCCATTCACTGTAGAATTCACAGCATCGCTGAAGTTCTAATTAGTTCAAACATAATAAAACATAATAAGATAAGGCAGTGCTATATAATAATGTATAGTGCTGCCTTTTCACGTATAAGACACCTTTTTCTTGTTTTTGGTTTGGAAATGATTGGAAAAATATGGCTTTTGGTTTGGAAATGCACAAGAAACTATTAGCTTTTGGTTTGGAAATGAATAAAAAATATGCGATTTTTGGTTTGGAAATGAAAATAAAGTTGTATCTTTGCACTTGATTTTAAATGGATTAGATATGTTTACACGAACTGCAATCAATTATCTGCGCCAATGGGCGAATAAAGAAGAGCGCAAACCCTTGGTTTTGCGTGGGGCTAGACAGGTAGGTAAGACAACTTTGGTAAAGTTGTTTGCCAAGGAGTTTGATGTCTATATTTATCTGAACTTAGAGGAAAATGAAAATGCAGAGCTTTTTGCTGCCGATTACTCTTTTGATGATTTGTTGGCAGGTATATTTTTCAAGGCGAATGTGCCTCAGGATTCCAATAAGCGCACATTGATTTTTATCGATGAGATACAAAACGAGCCAAAGGCAGTGCAGGCTTTGCGATATTTTTATGAAAAGCGTCCAGACATTTTTGTGATAGCAGCGGGTTCTTTATTGGAGAGCTTGATGGGGCGACATATCTCTTTCCCAGTGGGTAGGGTGGAATATATGGCTTTGCATCCTTGTACTTTTGTGGAGTTTCTTCGTGCCATAGGTCAAGAGGCTACAGCTGATAGTATAGAGAAGTTATCTCTGCCAGCTTCTTTGCACTCGAATGTCATGGACTTATTCAAAAAATACATGATAGTAGGTGGATTGCCTGAGGCAGTGGCAAATTATGCTAAGTATAAGGATATTGTTAAGCTGAATGGTGTCTTTAATTCCTTGCTTTCTGGTTATCGTGATGATGTGGAGAAATATGCTAGTAAGCCCAAGGAACAAGATGCCATCAGGTATATCTTAAATTACGGATGGGCTGCAGCTGGTCATCGCATCCAGTTTGCCAAGTTTACAAGTTCTTCTTTCAAGGCAGCCGATGTGGGTAATGCGTTCAGAACTTTGGAGAAAACGCTGTTGTTGGAATTGGTATATCCTCAGATGTCAGCCTCCTTCCCGATATTTCCCGATTTGAAGAAAAGTCCAAAGTTGTTGTGGCTTGACACTGGCTTGGTGAACTATGTGGCAGGTATGCAGGAGGAGTTGTTGTTTAGTAAGGATACCAATGAACTGTGGAATGGTGACATTGCCGAGCATATTGTAGGGCAGGAGTTGCTGGGCTCATCTTTTACATTTGGAGAGAAGCGAATGTTTTGGGTGCGTGATGCTAAGAACTCCCAGGCAGAGGTTGACTTCTTGATACGTTATAAGTCACATCTTCTTCCGATAGAAGTAAAGACTGGTGATAATGCCAAGCTTCGTTCCTTGCATCTTTTCATGGATGAGTCGAAGGAAAAGATAGCTTTGCGCCTTTGGAATGGTCCGATGAATTCGGATGTTGTCACCACGCAGAATGGCAAGTCTTTCACCTTATATAATATACCCCTCTATTATGCAGGGTATTTGCAGGAGTTCTTGGACTCTGTGTTTGTATGAGATAGAAAATGAAGTTATAAAGTTTAGGTGTGAGAAAAAGAATCGTTCATGCACTATAAAAGATGTTGCATGAACGATTTTTTATATCGGATGAAACGAAATTTATATGATAATTCCTGTTTTATCCTTACTTTTGCAGCAGAATTTAAACAATAACGCTAACAATTTAAAAAAGATGATTATGAAATCCAATTCAATGATTACCAAGGCTGCCTGCCTCATGTTGATGGCATCAGCTACTACTTCTGCCTTTGCACAGAAGATGAATATCGAACACAAGGGTGATACTACTATCATCAAGGTGGAGAATCCTACCAAGTATCTTCTTCTCCCTATCCAGGAAGAGAAGGATGAAGCTCAGGTTTTGCTCGATACAGGTTCTAAGGATGATACCTGGATGGACGTTCGTCTGGCTCAGAATGGTTCTGATTACTTCGTGCCATTTGCCTTGGGCAAGGGTAAGACCGCTACCGTCAAGATTCTCGGTTTGAAGAAAGATGCCTTGGCACTCAGCTTGCTCAAGCTCAGCAATACATTTGATACAACCAACACCGATTACTATCGTCCATCTTATCACTTCACTCCGCTCTACGGCTGGATGAACGACCCTAACGGTATGGTGTATAAGGATGGTGAGTATCATCTCTATTTCCAATATAACCCATACGGAAGCAAGTGGGGCAACATGCACTGGGGCCATGCCGTAAGCAAGGACCTGGTTCATTGGGAGAATCTCGACCCAGCTATCGCCCGCGACCCTGTAGGCCATATCTTCTCAGGTAGCTCTGTAGTAGATAAGAAGAATACTGCCGGTTTTGGTAAGGATGCCATCATCGCCATCTATACCAACCACAGCGTGAACCACGGTGAGGTGCAGTGCATCGCCTACAGCAACGACAATGGCCGTACCTTCACCAAGTACGAGGGCAACCCAGTATTGACTCCATTCGATGGCTTGAAGGACTTCCGCGACCCTAAGGTGTTCTGGTATGAGAAGGGAAAGTGCTGGTATATGATTGTTTCTGCCGATAAGGAGACCCGTTTCTATAAGTCAAAGAACTTGAAAAAGTGGACTTATGTAAGCGCTTTCGGCAAGGGCTTGGGTCAGCAGCCGTGCCAGTATGAATGCCCAGACTTCTTCCAGTTGCCTGTAAATGGTGATAAGAAGAAGATGAAGTGGGTGATGACGATGAATATCAACCCTGGTTGCTGGTTTGGTGGCAGCGCTACCGAGTATTTCGTAGGCGATTTCGATGGTAAGAACTTCACTTGTCCTGATGCCCACGATGTGAAGTGGCTCGATTGGGGTAAGGATCATTACGCTACCGTTACCTTCTCTAACACTGGCGACCGTGTATTGGGAATCACCTGGATGAGCAACTGGCAGTATGCCAACCTCACTCCGTTCAAGCAGAATCGTGGTGCCAACGGTTTGCCAAGAGAGTTGAAACTCTATGAGAAGAATGGCAAGTACTATATTTCAGAGGATGTAGCTCCTGAGGTATATGCCTTGAGAAAGGATACCAAGAATCTGGCTGATGCTTCTGTAGCAGATGCCAAGGATTTGAAGGGTGTTGCAGCCAATATGGAGGGTGCCTTCGAGATTGAGGCTGATGTTACTCCTGATGCTAATGGTATTGCAGGTATTGAGATTTCAAACAACAAGCGTGAGCGCACCATGATTTACTTCGATATGAAGCAGGGCAAGGTGGTTATGGATAGAACAGAGAGCGGTTTGACCGATTTCGGCAAGCAGGCTGTTCCTCACGATATCGAGTTGGCATGGGACAAGCAGCGTGCAGCAGAAGGCAAGGAGCCAGCCCGCATCACCAACTCCATCAACTACAAGAACGATTTCGCTCTGGCTACCTGGGCTCCATTGAGTCTTTGCGAGGATGGCAAGAAGACCTATCATGTTGATATCTTCGTAGATAAGTCGTCAGTAGAACTCTTCGTAGATGGCGGTCGCATCGCCATGACCAACCTCGTCTTCCCTGTAGCTCCATACGAGAATGTGAAGCTTTACACCCAGGGTGGCAAGGCAGAGTTCAAGAACCTGAAGGTTCACAAGCTTGGATTGTAATCACGTAAAGTCGTGTGTTTCGGATAAAATATAATAAAAGCCGCAGTTTGTAAACGCAAACTGTGGCTTTTTCATTTTTTTAGTTTTAAATAGGAAATAATTAGTGGGTAATCTGCTTGGTTTCAGATAAAAGTTGTATATTTGCAGTAGAATAGCAAAAGTATGGATTATGGTGGAAGAAATGAACGATAGAAGATTGCCGGTAGGCATCCAGTCTTTTCAAAAAATTAGGGAAGAGAATTTTTTGTATGTTGACAAGACCGATATTGTATGGAAACTTGCCAACAGGGGAAAAACATATAATTACCTGATCCGTCCTCGTCGCTTTGGTAAGTCTGTGCTCGTGGATACCCTCCAAGCTTATTTCGAAGGCAAGAAGGAACTCTTCGGAGGCTTGAAAATCATGGATATGGAGAAGAACTGGACAGCTCGTCCTGTTATTCGTCTTGATATGAGCCGAGGTGGTGCTACCGTTGTCGAACTTCGTGCCTATCTTGACCGCATCTTTGCCAAATATGAGAAAGTGTATGGTATCCAAAACATTGAAGGCGACTCGCTAAGTAATCGTTTTGATGCCATCATTACGACCGCTTACGGACAGACTGGTCAGCAGGTTGCCATCCTCATAGATGAATATGACGCTCCTCTTCAGCATTCTTGGAAGACACCAGAACATGAAGGTTGTACAGCAGTCTATCGTAGTGTTTTTGCCATCTTGAAGGCAGATGATGAGTATGAGAAGTTTGTCTTTATCACTGGCATTACTAAGTTTACGCAGATTTCCCTCTTCTCTGTGCTCAATAACCTCAGCAACATCAGTTTTGACGCTCCATACGCAGCCATTTGTGGTATTACCAAGCAGGAAATCGCCGAAAATTTTATGCCAGAGATAGAGGCGATGGGAGAGAATAATGGATGGACAGTAGATGAAACCGTCGAACAGCTGAAAGCCAATTATGATGGATATCATTTCAGCCGTAACAACATGGTGGATGTTTACAATCCGTTCAGTCTCATCAATGCATTGGCTGATAGGGAGATAAGGAACTATTGGGCATCATCGGGTGCCACCTCCTTGTTGCCAAAGTTTGTGGATGATTTTGAGATTCGTTTGCAAGACTTCGACCATTGCGCCTTGCTGGGTAGAGTGGCAGAAACATCGGATGTAACAGGCGGCGGAGCAGAGTTGTTTCTTTATCAGTCGGGCTATCTTACCATCAAGAGTTATGCGAATGGTGCCTATTTCTTAGGATTTCCAAACTTTGAGGTTAGGCAAGCACTTAACGAGATGGTCTTGCCTGCACTTTCCATGCGTAGAGTGGGCAATCTGCAATCTACGCAAGCTTTTCTTAGCGCCTATTTAAGCACAGGTAATCTGCCTGAAGCCATGAAATGCCTCAAGGCTCTCATTGCTGATGTGCCATATAGCAACAAGAAACTTGCCTCTATGGATATGGAAGAGCGTTATCGTCTTGTCATCAGTACGATATTCAATGCCATCGGTTGCCGTGTAGAGGTGGAACACATGTTGTCTACTGGCAGAATCGACATGGTGGTAGAAATCTATAGCTATATCTATGTGTTGGAATTGAAACTCACCAAGAATGGCGGTCTTACTGCTGCTGAGAAGCAAATCCTGTCGAATCAATATGTCGAGCCATTCAAGGCTGATAAGCGAAATGTCGTGGCTCTTGCTGTGGAGCTGGATGATATGGGCAAGGGATTGGTTGATTGGCAGGAAGTAAAAGGTTGATTCCTTGCCTTTTGCTAAGTATTATTTTTGATGATTTCTATAACACTATTGTTTCTAAGAGTGTTACAGATGTAACAATGCAACAAAAATGGTAGCGGATGAACGATATTTTATGATGTATTATACCGTTTTTCGCTACCTTTGCAGCAGAATTTTTAGAAACAATAACGCTAACAATTATGAATAAATCATCAAAGTTAACAATCATCCCGGTGATGCTCTGTTTCTTCGCCATGGGATTTGTAGACCTGGTGGGGATTGCATCGAATTATGTAAAAGCGGATCTGGAT
>OICB01000752.1_pt1 | contig 16592 bp, 8 predicted proteins | sample 1581121 | NCBI WGS metagenome assembly OICB01 (sample SAMEA3882544, study PRJEB24775) | human gut metagenome | biome: human-associated habitat; feature: intestine environment; material: feces | place: Netherlands | collected 2009/2010 | reverse complement strand
TGAGACCGTCAGTCTTAAGGAATTGTTGAAGCAGTTAAACCGTACAAAATAAATATGTATATCTTTGGCCTATAAAATTATCATCCATGAAAAAAGAATCAATCTACCTCGTTCTGGCATTTTTTATACTTTGCGCTCACTCTTTATATGCGAATAAAAGCGTGCGGTTGGCTTCTCCAAACGGAAAGATCAAGTTTTCCTTGGCTTTGGATAAGAATAGCCCGGTATACAGCGTAACATTTAATAAGCAGACCTTGATCCAAGACTCCCCATTGACGCTGACTTTCGATAATGGGGCGTTCGGGGAAAATGTAAAGATCAACAAACCCGTGTTCAGTACGAAGGAAGAGACCTACGAATTGATCGTTGGTAAGGCGAAACATATACATAGCCTTTCCAAAGAGGTAATCATCCCGCTAGAGGAAACCGTTCAGCCTTTTCGCAAGATTAATCTGGTCTTGAGGGCTTTCGATGACGGTATCGCCTTCCGCTATGAGTTTCCGAAGCAAAAAGGATGGGATTCGTATATCATGTATGACGAGGGAACCACCTTCAACCTACAAGGGAATCCGAACGTAACCACTTTATTCCTCCCCAACTACCAAAGTTCCCACGAAGGTAAATATACGGTCACAGATTATGCCGACATGGATAATAAACGATTGATGGATATGCCCGCCCTATTCTCTTTCCCGAACCATGTTTATATTGCGATTACCGAGGCGGCGGTTCGTGATTACGCCGGTATGTACCTATGGAAAGAAAACGGGACTCTTCTCGGGAAACTATCACCTAAACTGGGACAAGAGCGTATCAAGGTAGAGGCATCCCTACCCCATCAATCTCCTTGGCGGGTCTTGATGATCAGTGATCAAATCGGTTCCTTGATAGCGTCCAATATCCTTACGAATCTCAATGAGCCTTGTAAGATAGAGGATACGTCTTGGATTAAGCCGGGTAAGACTACTTTTACGTGGTGGAACGGAAATGTCGTTCCGGATACGACTTTCCTTGGCGGAAACAATTTCCCCACGAATAAATATTACATTGATTTCGTAGCCCGTAACGGATTGGATTATCACTCGATCTACGGGAACGCCGAGCAAGCTTGGTATGACGAGGATGGAGCCGGATTCGGTTCTCCGGGTCCTAAAGCGGACATCTTGAAAGTCGTTCCGAGCCTCAATATGCAGGAGATTTGCGATTACGCCAAGAGTCAAGGCGTACGTATCCATTTATGGACCAACTGGAAACCTCTGTACGCAAAGATAGACGAGGCTTTCGCCCAATTCGAGAAATGGGGAATCGCCGGCATGATGATCGATTTCATGGATCGAGACGATCAGGAGATGATCCGCATCCAAGAAGAGTTCTTGGCGAAGGCGGCTAAGCATCATCTATTCGTGCAATTCCACGGAGCTTGCAAGCCGTCTGGATTGAGCCGTACCTATCCCAACGAGTTCACCCGCGAGGGTACGCTTAATTACGAGCATTGCAAATGGGATAAGGATACCGACGCAGATCATGACATCCATATGCCTTTTACCCGTTTATTAGCGGGAGCGACTGATTATCATTTAGGAGGTTTCCGCTCTTTGCCAAGGGATAAGTTCAAGAACCAAGAACGTAACCCTTACGTAATGAGTACCCGCTGCCATATGTTAGCGATGTACGTGGTATTAGAGAGCTATCTCGGCATGATTTGCGATACGCCGGAGGCTTACGAAGGACAACCGGGATTCGAGTTCCTGAAAGCCGTGCCTACGACTTGGGACCAAACAGTCGTTCCGAACGCTTCCGTCAATGAATACGTAACGATCGCCCGCAAAAAGGGAGAGGATTGGTTTGTCGGTACGATCAATAACAGCCAAGCACGCAGTATCGATGTAGACCTCAAGTTCTTGGATAAGGACAAGAAATATAAGATAACGATCTATAAAGATGCTGAAGATACGAATATAGACTCGAACAAACTCGTAAAAGAGGTTGAGGAGATCACCTACAGGGATAAAATCACCCTTCCGCTGGCCTCCGACGGAGGATCGGTCTTTCATATTCAACCCATCTGACGTAACTCATCCACTGCAACCTGGGTTGCGGTGGTACTGCAAGGCTGATGCAGTAATACTGCAACGCCCATACAGTAACAAGACACAAAGCTTTCGGATAAAAGCAAGTATTGGAGGAACCGGAACAATTGATTACTTTTGTGCTCAAAAATAGATAAATGAGTTACAATTGGAATACACGGACGGAACTTTTGTTCGGAGCGGAGCGTATGGAGCGCTTATCCCGTAGCCATGTATTGGTAGTTGGCCTAGGAGGTGTGGGAGCTTATGCCGCCGAGCAGATTTGTCGGGCCGGAGTAGGAAAGATGACGATCATAGACGCCGATACGGTAAACGAGAGTAATATCAACCGCCAATTGCCCGCCCTTCATTCCACCCTAGGGATGCCGAAAGCCGAGGTCGTGGCCAAGCGTTTGCTCGATATCAATCCCCGGTTGCAACTAACCGTCCTGAATGAATTCCTGCGAGACGAACGGACGGAGGAGGTACTCTTATCGGCCCCTCTCGATTTCGTGGTAGATGCCATCGATTCCCTAAGTCCCAAGGTATACCTGATGTACCAAGCATATATCCATAAGATCCCCATCGTGTCCTCCATGGGGGCGGGCGCTAAGGTAGACCCATCCTTGGTACGGATAGCGGATATCTCCAAGACAATCAATTGCGCCCTCGCGAAAGCGGTGCGGAAACGGTTGCGTCCTCTAGGCGTAAGCAAGGGGATTCCCGTCGTATTTTCCACCGAGTTCGCCGATCCGGACGCCGTGATCGAAGTTGAAAACGAAACATGTAAACGTACGACCACGGGAACGGTCTCTTATATGCCGGCAACGTTCGGTTGTTTCCTTGCCTCGCACGTCCTAAGAAACTTGATATGATACAAACCGAAGGAATAACGAAAAGTTTCGGTGCCTTACAAGTATTGAAAGGCATCGACCTCACGATAAACAAGGGCGAGGTTGTCGCTATCGTAGGCCCCAGCGGGGCGGGTAAGACAACCTTGTTGCAAATCATCGGCACGCTCGACGCACCGGATAGCGGGCGACTGGTTATCAATGGCACGGAGACAAGACGATTGGGCGATAAGGAATTGGCGGCTTTCCGCAACCGGAATATCGGCTTCGTCTTCCAGTTCCATCAATTATTGCCGGAGTTCACGGCCTTGGAAAACGTGATGATCCCAGCCCTGATCGCCAAGGAGAAATCGGCCATAGCCGAGAAGCGGGCGAAAGAGATGCTGGACTTCTTGAAACTCTCCGATCGTATGGCACACAAGCCCGCCGAGCTATCCGGCGGAGAAAAGCAACGGGTAGCGGTAGCCCGTGCGCTCATCAATAACCCGGCGGTTATCCTCGCCGACGAACCTTCGGGAAGCCTCGATACCAAGAACAAGGAAGAATTGCACGCCCTCTTTTTCGAGTTAAGAGACCAGATGAACCAGACGTTCGTCATCGTGACGCATGACGAACAGCTGGCCACAAACACGGATCGGGTGATTCATATCAAGGATGGAGTGGTAGAAACGAACTAACAACAAGGGGGTTTATTTACAATACCCGTAGTTTCACCGTCTTTTGGTCGTAGGCGATCTCCGTGCGGATAATGTAGATGCCTGCCGGGAGATCGAACGTATAAGTCGGACGGGCGGGATATAAGGTACGTACCAAACGACCCATCGGCGTAAACACCTGTATCCGCTTCAACGCCTCGCTAGCACTGGCCACTATCCTACCCGATACGGCGGAATAGACAGAGATAGATTCTACGTTGTCCACCCCCTCATTACCGGTAGGCGAGCCCGCACTTAGGAAGTAACGTCCATGGCTGCTGCCGTCCAAACGCAAGGTATACGTATTGTCCGACAACTCCGTACTTTTACGGGTCACGGCATCGTACAGGTAAAGCGTCTCCGCCCAATCGCCGATACCCTCTATCGTCAGTGTAACCTCCCCCTTACCCTCGCCGGCATATACGCCAAGGGGCACTTGGTCGATCCGTCGTACTACGTTCACACCCACGGCACGAGTCCCGGCGATAGTGTACACCTGCGGGATCTCCTCCAGTTCCGTATCCAGCAAGATTACGGCATCCTTATCTGCCTCATAGCTATTCGCGGCATCATCCTGCCGCATCAACAAGGCCGTGCTACGATATGCATCCCGCTCTGCTGTCAGCCTCAATACCGGGTTTTTGGCCGTAGCGGTACGTAAGGAAGAAGAGACCTTCTCCGACTCTCCTTGCATCATGGAGGGATCGAAATGAACCACCTTCAGATCGGTACCGGTTGCCGTACCTTCCGCTTTCGTTTGAGCCGCATCTTTCAGCTCTACGAAGAAGGCTTGCATGGAGGCGATAACGGCTCCGGATGTAGCATCAGTAACATTTCCACCTTCCCATGCCACATCAGGTGTACCGACAACAAGCCCCTCCTTCACATCCAATGTCCAATATTTTTGCTCTAAGATAGCCTCATTCTCTTTCAAGAAACGAACGATATCCAACGGATACATATAAGGATTACCCAACAGGAAGTGCTTGCCGTCACCATCAGCAATAACACGGACGGTTCCATTATCCGTATTCCACCAATCTTCCGTTCCATTCACATCTGTCAATACCACCTTGATCGACTTGTTATCTGCCAGTTTACCAGCATTGATCCGATTTGCTAAAGTCGGGGCTTTGGTCATGGCGGCTCTCAATGTAGCGCTTTTCGTATCCGGTTTCCACGGTTCATATTTGTAGGAGTCATCCGCTTTCGGCAGGCGTACCAATACTTTCTCACCTAAGCCGGTCGCATTCTTCTTTTCTACGCTGGCATAGAATCCCTTTCCTAAAGCGTAGGGCACATTCACATCGTTATATTCACGGCTCCAGTTGGATTGGACTACCTCGTAATGAGTTGTATCCAAACCATTCTCCGGAAAAGAAACTATTTGATCTGCTTCGCTCTTCGGCACGTACATCGTGATCGCCTTGTCCCAAGCTTTCTGGTAGAAGGCTGGGGCTTGGCGGTCGTTGTCAGCCGTGCTGTAGGTGATATCGGCGAAAGCATAGGTGTTCTGACGGCCCGTGTTCTTCACGGTGTACATATCGCCGGCGAATACGCTTTGCAGGGGCGATGCCATCCAATATTTCGCATCAGGTGTCATCTCGAATTCCACATGGGCAGTGTCGTACGTCAGGAATTGCTGACGGCGTAACTGCGCCTCGGGTTTGAAATAGATAGCCTTTACCTTATTTATATAGTACGGGGTTACGATCGTATTATCTCCGTCTTTGTCTACCGCCATATCATATTGGATATACTCGGTAGCCTTTGATGAGTTCGCTTCGGGAATCTGTAACAAATGATCTTTCGTCTCCAAGCCTTCCAATTCCAGCATCTGCTTTTCCGGGATCGTGATACGGGTGAAATGAAGCGGGGCGAAGGCGGCGGTCAAGTCTGCATCATTGCCGTTGGCGTCTGTTTTATCTTCTCCGTTTGGATCTATGTACAATTCCCCTTTCGTAGACTGATGCCAGTTTGCGTCATTATACCATGCCTCAGCGTCCTCACCGGTGTTCGTACCCTTCCAAGTCAGATATTCCGGCACGATCTTGATAAGTAAGGTAGCGTATCCTTCGCAAGAGCCTTTTACGAAAGCTTCGTCCTTATATTCACCGAATGGGATATAGAGGGCATAAATCTGGCCTTCGTCAAAATTTGTATAAGCTTTATCGTCAAAAGTCATGGAGAATAATCCACCGCCATAGTCAGTTCCACCTGCCTCATTTTTACTTTTAGCTTTCGCAGACAACTTTGTCAAATTACCCACCTTTGTATAAGTAGCCCCTTGCCGCAAGAAGATATCCGTAGTATTGCTTTCGGGCAGACCTAATTGATTGGATTCTGTCATACCCATCTTTAGGCCATTGCTTTGGATAGGAATATTGGTTATGCTTTTCTCCATGATATTCGGCAAGCCAATACGCAGGGGAACATTGGGATAATGCTCCATTCCTTCCGGATACTTCACGTCCGGGAAACCAACAAGTAGTTTCGGGGCGGGAGCGGCTTTCAGTGATCGTTCTTGAGGTCTATCGCAGAAAAGCCAAAGTCTGTCCTTCTCGGGAATACTCTCCGGTAGATAAGGAATCGCTACCACTTTTTTTACCCAACGAAACTCCGCATATCCCAAATTCCCGCCAATCACCAATTTCGGCTCTGTATCTACATCACCTAAAAGCAATGTCTTCAATTTCGCAATAAGCCCAGGCTTATCTTTATATGCGTCTAATTTTTCATAATACTCAATCAAATTTTTCGCGGGGAAAGACGAAGCTTTCTCGCCATCGGGAAGGGTATTTCTATAAGACTTCAATATATCTTCTAAAGCGAATCCATATTCATCATAGAACGCAGCAAATTCCAGCGAGTCTCCCAAGAACCAGTCGAACGTATATGAATAACCCTCATATTTATCTACAAACTTATCTGTCTCTCCGGTCATCAAGTTGTTGTTCTCATCATATCTTTCAACCCACATGGTTGCCTCCTCAATCTGACTGATCCGTCCCTCGCAAGCGATCATGCCCTCCGGCAAATCTGTCTTGGTCTTTGCCACGATCGTGAAGGAAGGGAGTACGGTGAAAGGGGTAGTCAGCAAGCAAGGATCGTTGAAACTATCTCCCGCATGGGCATTCGGGAAATTCACGATTTCATCACTAGTAACTGTCGCAGCCGCACTAAAGATTACCACATCATACCTACCGGAGGCGGCATTCTCTTTACTTCCGAAATTTTGCTCCCCTTTATATTTCAACTCAGTCTTGTCCACATCAATGGCACTCAAATGGATGGTATTGCTATTTCCTTCATCCCACCAAGGCACACGAGGACGAGAAATACCCATTACCGAACAAACGGCCCGTATCAGTTCTTCGTACAGATTATTGTCATTCCCCTCCATTATTCTATCTATCTGGTTAGATAGGTCTTTCGGTTCCGGAATCTTATAGTCCCACTCTGAATCCGATTTGCCACAGAGTACACTCAAATTTTGTTTCAAGTACGCAATATACTCTTCTTCCGGGAATTTATCCCCATTTGTTTTTTGGGCATGATCTAGTATGTCTTTTTGCCAAATTTTATGCTCAGCGGCATCATATAAGAAATCATTGATCATACGCAGGTTTACGACAATTTGTCGTCGCATCGCAGTTTCATGATTTGTCAGATCCTCAAATCCTTGATGCTTCAACCCTTCTTTAGTCGGAACGATAATACGATACACCTTGCTTCGGTTGTTATAGCGCTCATTACTATAATCCTTCAAATCCGTATTTAATGTAATCCAATCTTCAGGCTTCTTTATATCCCCATTTTCCTTTTTATCGGTAGCTCCAATATAAACATTTCCGATCGTTTTATTAAGATTCTCATTTCTTTTCCTTGGATCTCCACCCATCAAACCATAGCGGTATTTCCATATATGCTTTGAATCTTCCGTTATGCTATTCCCCATATTCAGATCGGACAATACATCCGGATTAATGCTCCAACCCATATTCTTGAGCAGAAGTTCGTAATCCGTGGCAACGGTCAGGCTGGCAGAAGAACACACGTCTACTCGCTTTACGTCGATTTGCGGTATGGAGCGATAAATACGCAGACCATCGATGGCGTAGTCCGCACCATATGAATGAGCTGTATTGTTTTGTACCTCCAGATAATATCCTACATAATCATCAAGCGATTGTGACAAGGAAAATGAGTACATTAATTGCTGCCATTTACCAATATTGTTATTAGCCGGCCGCCCTTCCGAAGTCGAGGTATAATCAGTCAGTGCATCCCCTGAAGTAAAACGATGTAAAACAACTTCTGTACCATCTGCTTTTAATCCGATAAAATTCATGTTTACATTAGGAGGTAGAGGTTTTCCTTCGGCTTGAGTATCTTTCCATGTCGTCATATCATTCACCCAAAAGTTCACTAAAATACCCGTATGCGCACAGATATTACCATCCAACGGAATTTTCACCAAACGTCCCGGCAAATTGGCCGCATCCACATAAAAGAAATATCCCAATGATTTTTTCCCCGTATTGTAATAAGTCCGGTCATAGATTGCCACTTTGGGCTTACTTTGGGCACTTGCAAACCAAAAATAAGTCTTTCCCTCAACCTTTTCATTATTCGTTGATACTTTTTCCACATCCGCTGTTCGAAACAAACCATATTGGTTTTGTAAGGTCTGAATCCGATTATCCTTATTTGGTTGAATTTGATAATTAAATGGAGCATATCCCGTGATCTCCGGATCCAACCATTTACCTTTATCCTCTTTATTATCAGAAAAACCAATCTTTGCCATATTATTAACAGAGTTCAAATCGTCTACAGATATCGAATCATTCCGGTCAAAATTTATATATCCTATTCTTTCATAAAACTCCGGATAGTTATCCGGATTACGCCTTGGGTCAGAATCTTTTTCTTGCTTTTCCTGTAACATGAAACCATGATCACCAGGGATAAGATTATATCGCACCAACAGAGGACTCGCTTTCGTCTTATCTTTACCCACCGCCCGAATTTCTAATTTTACAGGTTGTGTTCCAACCGTTATCAAATTATTTATAATCTGTGTCCAGCGATTACCCAAATCTTTCCATTCGCCATTGTCTTTCTTATATTGATAAGTTTCTCCCTGTACTATTTGATCTCCGTCATACCACGCATAATTATTAGCGATCCTACCCAATTGTATATTAATCGTTCCATTATTTTGCGGGACATATATGGTTTCATCCATAAAAGGAGTGGTTTCATCCGCTTTAGAATCTTTTATGCGATTCGCAATTTCGCTTGCCGGACGAATCACAAATTTATAACGTATGGACAAAGTAGGTTCAGTGAATGTAGTCCCATCCACCTTATAATTGTTATTTAAACTCACATCACAAACAACAAGATCTTCTTTTACATTCACCGCTGAATATTCAACCGTAGAGGCTCCGAGAGGGACAGAGCTATTTATAGCAGTTGTACCTTCTATCTTATAAAAAATAAAGAAGTACCTGCGTCTCTCAACGAGCTTGGATAGAGATTTATAAGATCCTGTAAGGCACCACCCTGTACAAAAGAACCATCTAACTTAGGATTTATAGCCTTACCTTTTATATTTTCGCAACTTAAATTACCTTCATTAAGCTGATACCAACGTACATACCACCGATAGTTCGCATTATAAAAGCCATCATTATTCCTCAACTCAGGAATAAACAACTCCCTCTCTTCCCCATCTGCCACATACACCGTATCCACACGTTCGGTAATACCGGTTTGGGGTGAACCATTCTTATAATTGATCGTGTACGTCTGCCCCCACGCCGGCACAGCCACACCAGCGGAAAAAATTAACAAGCAAGTTAATAACAAGGATTTATATCGTAGGTTGATTGATGGTTTCATCCGTCAGGTCCTCCTTTTTTAGTTTATTGTTGTTATATTATGGTTGTTATTTGTAGTTTCTGATCTTGATGGTGTAGGGGATTTGCATCTCTTGCTTCTCCTGACCCACATAATAGTTTATAATGAGCGTGAGGATGACTGTAGCATCCACGTTTCCACCCAGTTCCCGAGTGCGGATCGTGAAGGAACCTTTCTTTCCTTCCTTGATCGAAGCCTCGGGAAGGTAGAAACGCTGTTTCTTGTCACAATCCTCTCCGTTTACGGCCGTAATGAGACGTTTCTCGTCGCTTTTTACTTGGATCGAACTGATTTTCGCTGTTTCCGTAACCGTTCCCTCCTGCGGGAGACCTTTGATCATGAAATCTCCTGTCACGCCTTCTATGCTAGATATCTCGAAACGGATCGACAAGTCACCGGCGGCTTGCAGGGTATGCTCAACAGGCGTCAGTATCTGCACGCCCGTCTTCTCGCCATAGAACAAGGCGGTCGGGTAGACCCCGATGGGGAGACGTTGCTCGGCTACTTCCAATTTCGTCGTGATGTTGGTTATCAAGACAGGGATGACCAGCAGGTCATTGCGGCGTACGAAGTCGAAGCCCGTGAGGTGCTCCGTACGAGGGCGGCCTTCGATCTCTACACCGAGGTGGATGCCACCGCCGTTCTCTCCGACGGCCGCATTGGTCTCAGGAATGTAGCGAATATAAGCTCGTTTACTACCGTTCTCGCCGTCCACATGTTTGGCTTGTATTTCTTTTTCATTATCACCGGGTTTGATAGATTCAGTATAAAGATCCTCTAGACTTACTACAGGAGGATTCGCATCTTTCGGAAAAGATGGAGCCAAAGGCTCTTCCAAGTCCTTGTTATCCTTAAACTCCAAATAATTCTCATTTCCCCAAGGCAAGAGCCAGATCGGCAGGCTTCCCTTGCGGAGGTTCATGATGTCCAATTGGTTTACGGTTATGGATTTATCTAAGTTATTGGTTATCTCCACTTGCACCTTGCCGATCATGCGGATCAAGGGAATCTCGAATTTGTTCTCTGCCGGAGCGGGCAATACCGTATGCTTTTGGGCGTAGCTGCTCATAGGAATACGCTTTCGAGACGCTTCCTCGCCTCCGAATTTACCTTTTTTCTCCTCATTCCTTGTATCAATACTCGTTCCCGAGTCCAATATCTTCACCTCCGACAGTTCCGCCAAGGAATGGGCTTCGGTAATTTTTTGATACAACGATGTACCGTCTTCCAACGATTGTAAATTGGCGAACGCATAAAAATGGTATGTGCCAAAGGGTAGTTTCATCTCCACCGTAGTACGAGAATCCTCATTACTGATATCCGGAGTCCATGTTCCATCTTTGCCGGATATATATCCGGCCAAATCCGCATTCTCATCATAGGCCACCACCAGCCAGTTCGTGATGTCTCGCTCGTATTCTTCATCTTTTGCCCAGAAATCCGTCTCAGTAGTTTCATCCGCCTTCGTCATCATCCCTCCGGCCTTCGTCTGCGGCGGGCGTACCGAACGGGATGTCCGCAAAGTGATAGTTACAACACAATGGTTCGGGTCGTCATCCGGGAGATCGCCCCCCCGGTCTTCACCACAAGCCATAAAAAGCCAACAGAGGCAAAGACCAGCGGCGACCGCCGTCAATCGGTTATATATGGTATAGCGTCTCATCATTAGCGATATTTAATAAATCTCTGTTTACAATATGCCATCGTTGATACGAATCACCCAATCCTTCACCTGTATCTTGAAGCAGGCGTACCCCACGATCATAGGGTCTTCCGGATCGGGACCATCGGGATTATCCGGGTTATCCGGATTGTCAGGATTATCAGGTCCCGGAGGATCCGGAGGCGTAGGCTTATCCGGGCAATCGGGGCATACCTTCGGCGTAAGGAAGAAGATGATCGAGTACTCATCCTGCCGGTCCAGATACTCCTGCGGGGAGATACGGTGCCCCTCCATCTTGGTGAGAAGGAGGTAATCGTTGAGGTTCACGTTCAGCACATCCTTCTCCCATCCGTGGTGACGGATGATGAGGCGGTAGTTGCGGCCCGCCATCAGGCGCATGGTGTTCATCTCGGCCACGGCCACGTATTGCCCGCCCACGGTAGCGCCGGGGGTCGGGTCGGCTCCCAGCTCCACGTTCTCCGTATAATAAGGCAGGTAGTGGATGGTGGGATCTTGCAGCAGGGAATTGTCGTAATCCATATACCCGTTGTCGGCCACGATCCGGAAGGAGAAGTTATTCACGTCCATGTCCTCCCCCATCACGTTTTGCAGCACGACACGTAGCTTGTTGGTATTCTTGGCGAGGCTGATCACCTTCTCCTCGGGCATGTCGCGCGTCACGGTGAAGGTATCGAGGCTATGCCAAAGCGGGTGCAGCTCGTTGGGTTGTGTCGTATCGTCCTCACGCAAGGTACGTACCTTGACGTCTTGCGCCCTCTCGACAGCCCGCGACGCCTCGGCGGGATCGTTCCATGCGTAACTGCCCTTGTCCAGCCCGGCCCAAGTGACTACCTGATAGGTACCCGGCTCCATGTCGAGGGCGATGGAGTTCCGCTCGTCCAGCTCGCTCTTCTCGATCCGCCGCTGGAAGAGGAAGTTCCCTTCTTGGTCGCAGAAGAAGAGCGTAACGAAGTCTACCTCATGCTGGAAAGCGTCGGCGAATTTCATATTATAGTCGTACTTGAAATACAGCCGGAACTCGCAAAGCGGCAGCGAGTCGTCGTGTATCCAATCGCAAGCGTATAGCCCCACGGACAAGGCAGCTACGCCAATCAACTGTTTGCAGGTATGAAATAAACGGTTCATAATCATTTTATTAAGATACACAGTAATCCTCCGCCCGTACTACCGGGGATGGAGGTAAACCATGATGCCCATTATAAAGTTCTTATGATGGGCATCGTAAGGTGGCTTGGATGGGCATCGTAAGGAGCTTACAATGCCCATCGTAGGAATCCCCCGGAGGGGTAGGGTTAAATAATGATGTCTTTGTTCGTGCGTTTCACCCAATCTTTCACGTAGATGGTGACGTCGATGGTAACATCATCCGTCTCATCCGGTTTGTCCGGCGTATCCTTACCCGGCGTGTAAGGCAGCGGGTCACCTAAGCCACGCACACCCGTCACGTACAATTGGTACACGTTGTTACGCACGATACAGAACTCCATCACGCCCATCATACCATCGTTCCCGTTATCGTTATGACGGATCCAGAACTTGTAATAGCTCTTTCCGCCTTTGTATAAGGAAACGTTGTAGAATTGGTACAAATTACCGATCTGATCCGGGGTGAAATTATTCGGATCAGTGTAGGTATCAGGGAGATGACCACCGTCATTCTCATTTTGTTTCTTTCTAAATTCAGTATAGCATAGGCGCATTTTTAGCCCTTCACTCCAGTTTGTTTCGCCCTTAATCATGTCACTAAGATATTTCTTAAACGCGATCTCAAATCCGTTCTGATCAGACATGGAATTAATCGCCTTTTGTACATCAGCAAAATCCGGTAATGTTGTCATCCCATCCCAGCCATTCATTAAGCCTTTCAATAAATTAGGATTCGAACCCTCTTCCAAATTAAATGCGCAAGCGGCAACAGACGGAAGATCTTTATAGACAGAACGGACAGTCGCACCCACACCGTTCTTATGGACTGCCAAAAGGAATGTTTTATTGTTATCTAAAGGAACAGACTCAATAGAACCCGCATCTTTATTATAGAAACTGACTTTAAAATTATCACCATCTGGCATAAACTCAGACTCGAAAATAACGCCGGTAGAATAACCATTTACTTGCGCCTCACGATCCAACGTGTTCTCCTTGGTGTACACGACGGGGTAATATATTCTATCATTCACTCCATAATAAGGTTCAGTCTCAGCCTCAGGAATCTTAGACATATTCTCAACCCTATTTAAGTCTTTGTTTTCCGGATTAAAATAGTTGATATAAGAGTCCTTGAATTGAGTCCAAGGATCATCGCCTTCATTCATAGGTACCTTCTTTTGGCTGATCGACGGATCCAGCACATAATTATAAGAGCCATTCGCCTCATTTAGCGTCATCATAGACCATACTTCATCACCCAAATATTTAAAGTCATTACCACTTTCAGTATAATTTCCAGCCATCGCATCCGCTAAACTTGACCCTTCGCCAAAGTTCTTAGTCGCTTTAGGAGAGACCTGCTTAAACACGTAGCTGTTACCCTTCCATTGGTTCACGACCTTGTAACCCGTCAATTTGAATGAGCCTTTATTTTTTACCGGAGAGCTTTCGAGTATTTTATCTATCTCTAATACAGCAGCATATCCCAAGTCGATACGTGCGGCCATACGCTCCACGAATACGGTTGTTGTCGCCGGTTTCGTCTCATCTGTATTTTCCACGGAAATGCGAACAAGCGAATTCCCTATGCCATCTACGCCTTTCATCTTGTGCGTAGACATAATGAAGTGATCCGCTTTCGAAACCTGATTAGTGCCAGTCCATAAATCCTTTAAAGTTACTCTGTCTCGTAAGTCACCCAAAGTAGTAATACCCTCTATTCTATTTCCGGCATTAACTACTGTAAAGACTTGATACGTATGTCCTTCTGTTGTCAGCTCCTCATTCATCGTCACCTTCATCGTCACTTTTCCGGCACTGTCATGATTAGGCTCGCCACCTCCACTCGGATCAACACCGGTCTTAGATTCATACCAACCCTGTCCGGCAATCTCTAAACTTTTATTTACGTCATCATTAAAGAAGTCCAAGGGGTTAGAGTCAAATGTATTACCGTCATATTTCACCAAGAAGATATTAACATCATACACCTTACCCTCATTAGCGCCATCGAACTCTTCCAAGAAACCGTTGCCGTCCTCGCCCCAGCCGGCACCATCGTTATTAGGATTAGAAGGAGTTCCTCCCGCCTTCGTCAATGCCCCCTTCGACACCGTGGAGACGTTCACTGTCATATAGACTTTGCCGCTATCGCCCTCACCACCGGAATTGCCTCCGTTTTCGATATCATCGGAGCAACCCGTAACCGCCAGCAAGAAAGCGGCAGCCGCACTTAATAAATAATTCTTTTTCATGTTTCTCATCCGTTTTTATATTTGACACTCATTATTATCATCCTACGATCACGACTCTCGTCATCAATCAGCCAGTTCCTCCCGCTTCGCGGCGATCTGCCTCAAGTTCTCCTCAACCTGCGAGGCTACGGAAGGATCGTCGGACAACTTACCCAGCAGAGCCTCCGCCTCGTCCAAGCGGTTCTCCAGCATGGCGATGGCCGCCTCCGCCAAGGTACGCTCCGCGGAATCGGAAGTCTTCGCCAGATAACGGTGGGCCGATTCCAGGCGACCCACGTCGATCGCCGTAAGGGCGGCGTTCAGGTTCGATACCGGATCGTCCGGATACATGCGCACGGCAATCTCGAACACCTCGCGGTAAGCGTCGCTACCCGGTTCCATCGTCTGCGCCACCCGGAACATCTCGTTTAGACTCAACTGCCTAGGGTCCGAATAGATCAACTCACGGGCCTCTTCTACCGTAAACGAACGGATCGTGTAGCGCACCGCGTAATCCGAATGGCGCAAGGCTGGATAAATATCGCGCAAGAGCACCCGATACGAGGCCCCCCCGTTCAACGCCTTTAGCTTCGCCTCGCGGCGGTCGTAATCCTTCGGCTCGTCCGCACGGATGATGGCCAGCAACTCCTCCTTGTCCGCAAGCGAGGAGTTCTCCACCCGTTTCTCCAATCCGGCCCAGTCCTCCGGCTCGAAATCCACCGTGAAACGGGCCTGCTCAAAGTGGTAAAGGCCCTTCACATATTCGATCAACGCCTTGGCGCGATGCTCGGCCAAATAAGTGTTATGCTTATAGGTACCTTCCGGCGATGCGAAACCCTTGATATATACCTCCGTGATGGTAGCGTAAGGATCCTCCTTCACTGACGACACGGTCTCAAGGATCTTGCGCAGCTCCGAGGGATTGTCGCGATACTCAGGATATATCTCCGTGCGGTTTACCGGGAAGTCGAGGAAGGCGCTTCCTTCCTTCACACGCTCTTTCACACGCTCCGCCTCCGGCGTGACGTAGGCCAAAAGCGGCCGCAATACCACAGGCTCCGCGATTCGGATCGGGAAAAGCGGCGACTTGTCATTACTCAACGCCTCCCAACCGCAACCGCAAAAATCGGCTACCAGCGACACCTCCGAACGCTCCATCCACTTGGCGAAAGGAATAGAGGCATGGTAATCGAACGTCTGCTCCTTCCCATTGTGACGGCGTAAGACAAACTCTCCGTTCGCCGTCGCATCGCGCCCAGACCGGTCGTACTGGATCTGGCGGTTACGCCCGTTCACGATCACGGGAGGCAAAGCCCTTACGCTATCGCCCCGCTCGATCAGCGGCGTACAGACCAAACTCCGGTTGGCCGATAGCGACAACTCATCCAGCGCTAGTTTCATATCAATTATCAAGCGATCGCCCACATGCTCCACCAACCGCTCCTTCACGACGATGGCGGTAGCCGTCTGCTGCGCCTGTACGGGAATCGTAGTACCCACACAACCGGCCAAACAGGCGATCCCAAGTATCATCCATCCTTGTAGATTCTTCATTTTTCAGTCCTCCATCGATTTAAAATTGGTAAATCAGATTGATCGCCGCCTGCGTAGGCCCGAAGTAATGCTTCTTGATCCCTTCTTGCTTGCGACCGCAATTCGCGCAGGGATACTTGTCCGACTTCAAGTACAGATAGCCCACGCCCACCGTGGCCTCCAAGTTCCAATGGCGAGACAGCAGCCACGAGTATCCATAACTGATACCGGCTCCCGCGCCCCATCCCTGGTGACGCTCGCCCTCTGTACCCAGCCATTTGATATCGGCTACATTATATAATAGGTACGGAGTATGCACGCCGAGGAAATGACCGTTAAACGTCTCGCAAAACCAATACCTCAACTCCGGGTGCAGACGCAAATGCTTCAGTGAACGGCCATAACTCCCATCATCGTTCTTGCCGCTGAACGGATTCAAGCCTGCCTCC
>OICB01000750.1_pt1 | contig 16631 bp, 10 predicted proteins | sample 1581121 | NCBI WGS metagenome assembly OICB01 (sample SAMEA3882544, study PRJEB24775) | human gut metagenome | biome: human-associated habitat; feature: intestine environment; material: feces | place: Netherlands | collected 2009/2010 | reverse complement strand
TTTATCGACCGTCACCAGATACTCTTTCTCATGATCGTTACCCGCACGGAGGATCTTATTCACCAGATCGCCGTGATTGGTGAGGAAAATCAGCCCCTGGGAGTCTTTATCCAGGCGGCCAATCGGGAACACGCGTTTGCTGTGGTTAACGAAATCGACAATGTTATCGCGCTCGCCATCTTCGGTGGTGCTGACAATACCGACGGGCTTGTTCAGGGCGATAAGTACCAAATCTTCGGCTTCCCGAGGCTCAATCAACTGACCGTTTACTTTCACAATGTCGCCGGGTTTCACCTGATCGCCAATGGTGGCTCGCTTGCCATTAAGGAACACATTGCCTTGCTCGATATAGCGATCCGCTTCGCGGCGTGAGCAAATTCCGCTTTCGCTGATGTATTTATTTAAACGGACTGATGAGTCGGGCAGCATAAATTCTCCTGTAAAAAACGGAATATACCGTACCTTTGGGTTGATAAAAAATAGTCATGAGCGAACTATTTGTTATTTCCATTGGCTTGAATTCGTTACCTGCTCAAATCACTTTCCAGAAGCAATGTGCGACATCGTGAGCCATGTCAGTAAGTGGTTAAATTCGCAGTGGTAGCATGCCTCCCGTGATTTCTTACTAACCGGAGAAGTAATGGAACTGCTTTTATTGAGTAACTCGACGCTGCCGGGTAAAGCCTGGCTGGAACATGCACTGCCGCTAATTGCTGAACAGTTGCAGGGTCGCCGCTCAGCGGTGTTTATCCCTTTCGCTGGCGTAACGCAGACCTGGGATGATTACACAGCGAAAACGGCTGCGGTTCTCGCTCCGCTGGGTGTTTCTGTCACCGGTATTCATAGCGTTGTCGATCCCGTTGCCGCGATTGAAAATGCTGAGATCGTGATTGTCGGCGGCGGGAATACTTTCCAGTTGCTGAAACAGTGCCGCGAGCGCGGGCTGCTGGCACCAATTACTGACGTGGTTAAACGTGGCGCTCTGTATATTGGCTGGAGCGCAGGCGCTAACCTTGCTTGCCCAACCATTCGTACCACCAACGATATGCCGATTGTCGATCCGCAAGGTTTCGATGCGCTAAATCTGTTCCCGTTGCAAATCAACCCGCACTTCACCAACGCGCTGCCGGAAGGCCATAAAGGTGAAACCCGTGAGCAGCGTATTCGCGAACTGCTGGTCGTCGCGCCAGAACTGACGATTATTGGTCTACCGGAAGGTAACTGGATCACAGTGAGTAAAGGTCACGCTACGCTGGGTGGCCCGAACACCACTTATGTGTTTAAGGCTGGTGAAGAAGCGGTGCCGCTAGAAGCTGGTCACCGTTTTTAAGTGAATTGCCGGATGCATGATCCGGCATCTTGTTCATAGTGCCTGATGCGACGCTTGACGCGTCTTATCAGGCCTACAGGATTCACAATATTAATACTCGTCCCGTCCTTCATCTTCATCCGGCTGTTCCAGCACACTGTAAGCCACCGAACAAAACAGCGAGTTCAGGCGCTGCATATCTCCCAGTAAGCCTAAATGTAGCGAACTGGTTTCAATGCTCTGCACGTTTTGCTGATGCAGGCGATCGACGTGGGCGTGGGAATAGCGGCGATTAAGAATGCGAAAGCGATGCTTACTACGGCGCAAACGACGAGCGCTGGTGACATCGCCAGAGAAGAACACCGACATTGCCAGCTTTAAATTACTGAGCAATTGCTCATAGAGCGCATCCAGTTCCTTCAACCCATCAAGCGAAAATGCCCGCCGTGCTGCCAGTGATTTGTCGGCAATTTCACTCCCCATGCGCTCGACGATATCGGAGGCCTGTTCAAGGTTGAGCGACATTTCGATGATCTCTGCCCAGCGGCGCGACTCTTCCTCCGCCAGCTCTTCTTTTGGCATCCGCGCCAGATACAGCTTAATGGCGGTGTAGAGAACGTTGATATCATCTGCCAGCTTACGCAGCTCTTTCTCCTGCCGTGGCTCACCGTGCATCACTTTATTTAGCCCTTCCATCATCTGTTCCATGGCGTCGCCAATGCGCAGGGTTTCGCGCGCGGCGTTCGCCAGAGCAAGCGTGGGCGTATCCAGCGCGCTGACATCCAGATGTTTGGGCCGTAGCTGGGTATCCAGTTCCGGTTCATCGCGAATAATCGTTTTGCAAAACCGTGCCATCGGGTCAACAAATGGCAGCATGACCAGGCAACGTACAAGGTTGTAGAAGACGTGGAAATAGATCACCAGTTCCGCTTTTGGCAATGACAACTTCCCCATTGTCTCTGCCAGCAAATGGACAAACTGCAGGATAATCAGGCTACCCACCAGCTTAAACAGCAGACTACCCAGCGCGACACGGCGGGCTGCGGCATTGGCGGCACTGTTGTTGAGCATCGCCAGCAGACCGGAACCGAGGTTAGCACCAATCACCAGACAGAGCGCCACGGGGAAGGAGATAATGCCTGCGGCGGTCAGAGTCGCGGTCAGCAGTACAGCAGCAAGGCTGGAGTAGCTGATAATGGCGAACATCGCGCCAATCAGCGCATCCAGCAGAATATCGCCGGTCAGCGAGGCAAAGATCACCTGAACGCCGTTTGCCTGGGTGATCGGCGTTACGGCCTGCACAATCAACTCCAGCGCCAGCAAAATCAGCCCAAGACCAATACCGACGCGGCCCAGTTGCCCGGCGCGTGACTGTTTGCGTCCGAGGAAAAAAATCACGCCGATAAAAATAAGTAACGGTGACAGCCAGGATAAGTCGAAGGTGAGAATACGCGCCATTAGCGCCGTCCCGACATCTGCACCCAGCACAATGACCAGAGCCGGTGCGAGGGCTACCAGATCCTGAGCGACAAACGAGGTCACCAGCATGGTGGTGGCATTACTGCTCTGTACCAGTGCGGTAACGCCGATCCCCGCGCAAAAGGCGAGCGGCTTTTTTTCGACGCTCCGGCTAAGGACAGTACGCAAACGCGCGCCGAAGACGCGCATTACGCCGGTTCGAACAATATGAGTCCCCCAGACCAGCAGGGCGACGGCAGAAAGCAGGTGAAGCAGCGTTAACACGAGTTCAGGTTCTCCTTATCGTTATATGTTCCTGAAGCAATTGAATGACCAAAGGACCGGAAACACGCTGACTGGCATCTTTACTGTGCCTTTTGACCTTCGTTTTTCCGGCTAAGATTATTCCAGCCTGATTCCAGTATAAGTGTTTCATATTAATAAAGAGACAGGGCACTCATTGAGCGCCCTGTTTGTTGTAAGGAAAAGTGACAGATTTGTGAATCAGTCCGCGTCATACCCCAGATTCGGTGCCAGCCAGCGCTCAACTTCGGTAACGCTCATACCTTTACGGCGGGCATAGTCTTCAACCTGGTCGCGCTGAATTTGCGCTACCGCATAATACTTGCTGTCCGGGTGGCTGAAGTACCAACCCGAAACCGATGCACCAGGCCACATGGCAAAAGATTCTGTGAGTTTCATGCCAGTGTGTTTTTCCACTTCCAGCAGCTCCCAGATGGTGGCTTTTTCCGTATGTTCCGGGCAGGCCGGGTAGCCCGGTGCCGGACGGATGCCCTGGTAGTTTTCGCGGATCAGTTCTTCGTTGCTGAGGTTCTCGTTCGGCGCATAGCCCCAGTAGACTTTACGCACACGCTCATGGAGATACTCCGCAAAGGCTTCCGCCAGACGGTCGGCAAGCGCTTTCACCATGATTTTGTTGTAATCATCGTGCTGCGCTTCAAAGGCATCAGCCAGTGCGTCCTCTTCCAGCCCGCCAGTCACGGCAAATGCGCCGATGTAATCTGCTTTACCAGAAAGCTTCGGCGCAACGAAGTCAGCGAGACAGTAGTTAGCGAATCCCGTTTTTTCGGTCTGTTGACGCAGATGGTGGCTGACGTTGATCACATGGGTGCGCGTTTCGTCACGGTAGATTTCAATGTCATCGCCCACACGGTTTGCCGGGAACAGGCCCACCACGCCACGCGGATTCAGAGTTTTCTCGGCGCTTAATTTATCCAGCATGTCGTTGGCGTCTTTAAACAGCCGCTGCGCCTCAACGCCCACCACTTCATCTTCCAGAATGCGCGGATACTTCCCGGCCAGCGACCAGGTCATAAAGAACGGTGTCCAGTCGATGTAATTACGCAGCGTTTCGATGCTGGCTTCAACTTCCTGCACGCCGAGACGGTGCGCCACCGGCGGCGTGTAAGCCTGCCAGTCAAAAGCGAAATCGTTATCGCGCGCCGCTTCCAGCGTGACCGGTGGTGTGCGCGGTTTCTTACGCCCGTGCTGAATACGTACGGTTTCGTACTCCTTGCGGGTACGAGCGACAAAATCATCACGCTGAGTATCGGAAAGCAGCGCCGCCACCACACCAACGGTGCGCGATGCGTTCTGTACATACACCGTCGGGCCGCTGTAGTTCTGCTCAATTTTCACCGCCGTGTGCGCTTTTGAGGTCGTCGCGCCGCCAATCAATAGCGGGATGGTGAAGCCCTGACGCTCCATCTCTTTCGCCACGTTAACCATCTCGTCCAGCGACGGCGTGATAAGCCCCGAAAGTCCAATCAGATCAGCATTCACTTCTTTAGCGGTACGGAGAATTTTTTCCGCAGGCACCATAACGCCGAGATCGACAATTTCGTAGTTGTTACATTGCAGCACCACACCAACGATATTTTTACCGATGTCGTGGACGTCGCCCTTCACGGTGGCGATCACCATCTTGCCGTTGGTTTTGCCCTGCTCTTTGCTGGCTTCAATAAACGGTTCGAGATACGCCACCGCCTGTTTCATGACGCGCGCCGATTTGACCACCTGTGGCAGGAACATTTTCCCTTCGCCAAACAGATCGCCGACCACGTTCATGCCGTCCATCAACGGGCCTTCAATCACTTCAATCGGGCGCGTAGCCTGCTGGCGGGCTTCTTCGGTATCCTGCTCGATAAACTCGGTAATGCCTTTAACCAGCGAGTATTCCAGACGTTTATTCACTTCCCACGAGCGCCACTCCGCCTGCTGGGCGTTAGCGGTGTCGTCGGTTTTGCTGCCGCGATATTTCTCGGCAAGCTCCAGTAAACGCTCAGTGCCATCGTCGCGACGGTTAAGAATCACATCTTCCACCGCGTCGCGCAGTTCAGCGGGTAGGTCGTCGTAAATCGCCAGTTGCCCGGCGTTGACGATCCCCATATCCATGCCATTGCGAATAGCGTAGTAGAGGAACACCGCGTGAATGGCTTCGCGCACCGGATCGTTGCCACGGAATGAGAAAGAAACGTTAGATACACCGCCGGAAATCAGCGCGTGCGGCAGTTCGCGTTTGATATCTTCACACGCGCCGATAAAGTCCTGCGCGTAGTTGTTGTGCTCTTCAATGCCGGTTGCGACCGCGAAGATGTTCGGGTCGAAGATGATATCTTCTGGCGGGAAGCCAACCTCTTCGGTGAGGATTTTGTACGCCCGACGGCAAATCTCGATTTTCCGTGCGCGGGTATCGGCCTGTCCCTGTTCGTCAAAGGCCATTACCACCACTGCCGCACCGTAACGACGCAAGAGCTTCGCGTGATGGATAAAGGCGTCGACGCCCTCTTTCATCGAGATAGAGTTAACAATGCCTTTGCCCTGGATACACTTCAGACCTTTTTCAATGACATCCCATTTTGAGGAGTCGATCATAATCGGCACGCGAGCGATATCCGGTTCACCGGCAATCAGATTGAGAAAACGCACCATCGCCGCTTCGGCGTCGAGCATCCCTTCATCCATGTTGATATCGATAATCTGCGCACCGTTTTCCACCTGCTGGCGGGCCACATCCAGTGCCTCGCTGTATTTCTCTTCTTTGATCAGGCGCTTGAACTTAGCGGAACCGGTGACGTTGGTGCGTTCACCCACGTTCACAAACAGGCTATCTTCGCCAATGTTCAGCGGCTCCAGGCCGGACAAACGGCAGGCTACGGGGATTTCCGGCAGTTTGCGCGGCGCTAATCCTTCTACTGCACGACTCATCGCTGCAATATGTTGTGGCGTGGTGCCACAGCAGCCGCCGACGATATTGAGAAAACCCGCTTGCGCCCATTCACGTATCTGTTTTGCCATCGTGTCGGCGTCGAGATCGTACTCACCAAAGGCGTTGGGTAGCCCGGCGTTCGGGTGCGCGGTGACGTAGCATTCCGCAATCCGTGACAGCTCCTGCACGTACTGGCGCAGTTCATCGGGCCCCAGCGCACAGTTCAGGCCAAAGGTCAGAGCTTCGGCGTGGCGCAATGAGTTGTAAAATGCTTCGGTGGTCTGCCCGGAGAGCGTGCGCCCGGAGGCGTCGGTGATGGTGCCGGAGATCATAATCGGCAGCTCAACGCCCAGCGCTTCAAACTCCGTTTTCACCGCAAAAACCGCCGCTTTGGCGTTAAGGGTGTCGAAAACGGTTTCAATCAGGATCAGATCCGCGCCACCTTCCACCAGCGCTTTGGTGGACTCTCGATAAGCCGCCACCAGCCCGTCAAAAGTGATATTACGAAATGCCGGATCATTTACGTCCGGAGAAATAGACGCCGTGCGGTTGGTCGGGCCGAGAACACCGGCAACGTAGCGCGGTTTCTCCGGCGTGCGCGCGGTCCACTCATCAGCACAAGCTCGCGCCAGTTTCGCCGCCGCAAAGTTGATTTCCGCCGACAGGGATTCCATCTGGTAATCCGCCATCGCAATGGTCGTGGAGTTGAAGGTGTTGGTTTCGATGATATCCGCGCCCGCTTCAAAGTAGGCGTTGTGGATAGCGGCGATCACTTCCGGTTTGCTGAGCACCAGCAGGTCGTTGTTGCCTTTGAGATCGCATGGCCAGTCGGCAAAGCGTTCACCACGAAAATCGGCTTCGTTCAGTCGATAGCTCTGGATCATGGTGCCCATACCGCCGTCCAGCACCAGAATACGTTCATTTAACTGCGCACGCAGTTGTTCCACTTTGCTGCTCACACTTGCTCCCGACACGCTCAACCCAGATTTAATAAAAATTCAACAAACCATACTGGCATAAACGCATCTGTGGTAAAAGCGACCACCACGCAACATGAGATTTGTTCAACATTAACTCATCGGATCAGTTCAGCAACTATTGCATTAGCTAACAATAAAAATGAAAATGATTTCCACGATACAGAAAAAGGAGGCTGTCATGGTCGCACCCATTCCCGCGAAACGCGGCAGAAAACCCGCCGTTGCCACCGCACCAGCGACTGGACAGGTTCAGTCTTTAACGCGTGGCCTGAAATTACTGGAGTGGATTGCCGAATCCAATGGCAGTGTGGCACTCACAGAGCTGGCGCAACAAGCCGGGTTACCCAATTCCACGACCCACCGCCTGCTAACCACGATGCAACAGCAGGGTTTCGTGCGTCAGGTCGGCGAACTGGGACATTGGGCAATCGGCGCACATGCCTTTATGGTCGGCAGCAGCTTTCTCCAGAGCCGTAATTTGTTAGCGATTGTTCACCCTATCCTGCGCAATTTAATGGAAGAGTCTGGCGAAACGGTCAATATGGCGGTGCTTGATCAAAGCGATCACGAAGCGATTATTATCGACCAGGTACAGTGTACGCATCTGATGCGAATGTCCGCGCCTATCGGCGGTAAATTGCCGATGCACGCTTCCGGTGCGGGTAAAGCCTTTTTAGCCCAACTGAGCGAAGAACAGGTGACGAAGCTGCTGCACCGCAAAGGGTTACATGCCTATACCCACGCAACGCTGGTGTCTCCTGTGCATTTAAAAGAAGATCTCGCCCAAACGCGCAAACGGGGTTATTCATTTGACGATGAGGAACATGCACTGGGGCTACGTTGCCTTGCAGCGTGTATTTTCGATGAGCACCGCGAACCGTTTGCCGCAATTTCAATTTCCGGACCGATTTCACGCATTACCGATGACCGCGTGACCGAGTTTGGCGCGATGGTGATTAAAGCGGCGAAGGAAGTGACGCTGGCGTACGGTGGAATGCGCTGACTTTTTCTGGCGGGCAGAGGCAATATTCTGCCCATCATACCTGAGTGGCAATAGAATAAGGGTGTCTGTTAATCGCATTGACGCCAAAATAACTTAATGTCATACACTTCACACACTTTTATTAACTCAGCATTATTTTTAAACATCAAACCACTTAATCATTAACAAAATCGCAAGATCTCATTCCACCGAAACTTTTACGGCTGCATTATGAGATTGAGCGATTTATGATATTTCTTTACTTGTAATCATATTAAATTTTTTCACTGTTCTGATAGTTAAAATTCAAGACATCAATAAACAATGAGATATTTAAATGATTACTCGTATCCCTCGTAGTTCTTTCTCTGCAAATATTAATAATACAGCCCAGACAAATGAACACCAAACCCTGAGTGAATTGTTTTATAAAGAACTCGAGGATAAATTTTCTGGCAAGGAGCTGGCGACGCCTCTATTAAAAAGCTTCTCAGAGAACTGTAGACAAAATGGTCGTCATATCTTTAGCAACAAGGATTTTGTCATTAAATTTTCCACGTCCGTCTTACAAGCTGATAAGAAAGAAATTACGATAATTAATAAAAACGAAAACACGACACTTACTCAAACCATTGCCCCAATATTTGAAGAATACCTAATGGAAATTTTACCTCAACGCTCAGACACTCTTGATAAACAAGAATTAAACCTAAAATCAGAATTAAACTTAATGGTCAATGTTATTTTCCGGGGCGACCCCAAAACCGTATAGTATGCCGACACATTGCTGCACAATATATTAATGATATTTATCAGAATGTTGATTACAAACCCCATCAAGATGATTACTCTTCAGCTGAAAAATTTCTCACGCACTTCAACAAAAAATGCAAAAACCAGACTTTGGCGTTGGTTTCCAGCCGTCCTGAGGGGCGTTGCGTTGCTGCCTGCGGTGATTTCGGGCTAGTTATGAAAGCATATTTTGACAAGATGGAATCAAATGGCATCAGTGTTATGGCAGCCATATTACTGGTGGATAACCATGCTTTGACGGTCCGGCTAAGAATAAAGAACACAACTGAAGGATGTACCCATTACGTGGTTTCGGTTTATGATCCTAATGTAACTAACGATAAAATAAGAATTATGAGCGAAAGCAAAGAGGATATTAAACACTATTCTCTGATGGATTTTATGAATGTAGATTATAGCCTCCTGAAATGGTCAAATGATCATGTTATTAACCAATCTGTTGCAATAATTCCAGCACTTCCGAAAGAACAGCTATTGATGTTAAAAGGATCTGTGGATGAAATAACCCCTCCATTATCACCAGCAACGATGAATTTGCTAATGGCAATGGGTCAGAATCACCAACTTACGCAACTGATGATTCAGCTCCAGAAAATGCCAGAACTACATAGAACAGAAATGTTGACTGCCTATAATAGTGGACATATGAACGTTATTAATACTATTTTTAACGCATTACCCACTCTGTTTAATACGTTTAAATTCGATAAAAAAAATATGAAGCCCCTCCTCCTGGCAAATAATTCTAATGAATATCCCGGTTTGTTTTCAGCGATACAGCATAAACAACAAAATGTTGTAGAGACGGTTTATCTTGCTTTATCTAACCATGCACGCCTGTTTGGATTTACCGCTGAAGATATTATGGATTTTTGGCAACACAAAGCCCCACAAAAATACTCTGCCTTTGAGTTGGCTTTTGAATTGGGTCACCGGGTTATTGCTGAATTAATCCTTAATACATTAAATAAGATGGCTGAAAGCTTTGGCTTTACGGATAACCCTCGATACATTGCGGAGAAAAATTATATGGAAGCTTTACTCAAAAAAGCATCTCCCCATACCGTACGCTAAATCTTTGCCTGCGCCGATACGCATAAACATCTTCCACATGCCCTTCACGTATGCGGTTTTGTAGTGCGCGCCAGTAATCAGCGCGGAACAGGTCGGCGTGCATCTCTTCAAACAGCGGACCAATACGCGGGTCGGCGCATAGCCAGTGGCGAAACTCTTCCGGGAAAACATCGCCCGGCGAGACGCTGTACCACGGTTCGCTGGCAAGTTCGTCTTCCGGATAGCGCGGCGGCGGGATGTCGCGGAAATTCACTTCCGTCATGTAGCAAATTTCATCGTAATCATAAAAAACCACACGCCCGTGACGGGTGACACCGAAGTTTTTAAACAGCATGTCGCCAGGAAAAATGTTAGCAGCGGCAAGCTGGCGAATAGCGTTACCGTATTCTTCAATGGCGTCGCGCAACTGCTGACCTTCCACTTGTTCCAGCCAGATATTGAGCGGCACCATCCGCCGCTCGATATAGAGATGGCGAATTACAATCTGCTCACCAAGATCGGTGATTTTTTCCGCTGCTTCCTGGAGCAGTAATTCCATTAATGCCGGGGAAATATGCCGCTTCTCCAGCACAAAGTTTTCAAACTCCTGGGTGTCCGCCATTCGGCCCACACGGTCGTGCTCTTTCACCAGTTGATAGCAGGCACGAACGTGAGCGGCAGACATCTCTTTCTGCGGCGCGAACTTGTCTTTGATGACTTTGAATACCCGATCAAAGCCCGGCAGCGTAAATACCAACATCACCATTCCACGAATACCCGGCGCTTCAATGAACTGCTCATTACAGCCCTGTAGATAAACGAGATATTCGCGGTAGCTTTCGGTTTTGGCGTGCTTCTGGCAGCCGATAGCCATATACAATTCAGCAGTGGTTTTACCTGGCAGAATTTCCCGTAGCCACTCGACCAGCGCTGCGGGCAGCGGTGCATAAACCATAAAATAAGAACGCGCAAAGCCAAAAACAATGCTCGCTTCGGCGGTCGTCGTCAGGCAGGTATCAATAAATAACTCGCCGTCGTCCGTCTGGTGGATCGGCAGTAAGAAGGGCAACGTGCCGGAAGGCGTGATCAGTTTGCCCACCAGCCAGGCGGCTTTATTGCGGTAAAACAGTTCGTTCGCCACCTGTAAATGACTTTCCGCGAGGTTGTCTGTCCCCAGCGTTTCCGTCAGATGGCGAATGATGTAATGAATGTCACGGCTTTTATTCTGCCAGCGCAGGCGCAGCGGCAGGTCGCTGATAACGCGCATCAGTAGAGATTCCCAGCCGTGATCGGGGTGAAAGTCTTTCGCCAGCGGGCGGGGAATGGTACGAAAGCGGCGCTCTGGCTGAGAGCTAAAGATAAAAAGCCGCTCGGGAGTAAGCGAGCGGTGGTCAAATAACCGACAGTACACGGAGTTAAAAAAGCTCTCCGCAATCTCGAAGCGCGGGTAATCCGGCAACAGCCGCGTGTAATGCTCTTTAACGCGCAGTAAAAATGCCGCGTCCGTACTTTGGCCGTTAGTAATGCAGCGCAGTTGCTCCACGACCAGACCAACGTGATGATCGTAAAGATGGATACGGTTTTTCATCGCCTGCTGGACAGCATGCCAGTCGGCCTGTTCGAAACGCTGCTGCGCCCCGGAAGTCACTTCGAGGAATCGACCATACTGAGCGTCGAAGCCTTGCAAAATGGTTTGAGCAATCAGTAATTCCAGGCCACGCGGCATTTAGCGCCCTCATCAGGAGCAGAGAATTGCCGGATGCGGCGTAAACGCCTTATCCAGCCTACGTTCGGCAACGGTTGTAGGCATGATAAGACGCGCAAGCGTCGCATCAGGCATCGTGCACCGATTGCCGGATGCGGCGTGAACGCCTTATCCGGCCTACAGTCAGCAACGGTTGTTGTTGCTTAGAACTGCGATTCTTCAGTGGAGCCGGTCAGCGCGGTGACTGAAGACGTGCCGCCCTGAATAATAGTCGTCACTTTATCGAAGTAACCTGTACCCACTTCCTGCTGGTGAGATACGAAGGTATAGCCATCTTTCGCGGCGGCAAATTCCGGCTGCTGCACTTTCTCAACGTAGTGCTTCATACCCTCGCCCTGGGCATAGGCGTTTGCCAGGTCAAACATGTTGAACCACATGCTGTGGATACCTGCCAGGGTGATGAACTGGAACTTGTAGCCCATATCCGACAGCTGCTGCTGGAAGCTGGCAATAGTTTTGTCGTCGAGGTTTTTCTGCCAGTTGAACGACGGCGAGCAGTTATAAGCCAGCAGTTTGCCCGGATATTTCGCGTGGATAGCTTGTGCAAAGCGACGCGCCAGTTCCAGATCCGGCGTGGAGGTTTCACACCAGACCAGGTCAGCATATGGCGCATACGCCAGGCCACGGCTGATCGCTTGCTCAATGCCCGCATGAGTACGGAAGAAGCCTTCACTGGTACGCTCGCCAGTAATAAATTCACTGTCATACGGGTCGCAATCGGAGGTAATCAGATCCGCCGCATCGGCATCGGTACGAGCAACCAGCAGGGTTGGAACGCCCGTCACGTCAGCTGCAAGACGCGCCGCGACCAGTTTCTGAATAGCTTCCTGAGTTGGCACCAAAACTTTGCCGCCCATGTGACCGCATTTCTTCACTGACGCCAGCTGATCTTCGAAGTGAACTGCCGCTGCACCGGCTTCAATCATCGCTTTCATCAGTTCAAAGGCATTCAGGACACCGCCAAAACCGGCTTCCGCATCGGCAACGATCGGCAGGAAGTAATCGACATAGCGCGGATCGCCCGGCTCAATGCCTGCGGACCATTGGATCTGATCGGCACGACGGAAGGTGTTGTTGATCCGCTCCACCACAGCTGGCACCGAGTTTGCCGGATAGAGCGACTGATCCGGATACATGCTGGCCGCCAGGTTAGCGTCCGCCGCTACCTGCCATCCCGACAGATAGACTGCTTCAATACCCGCTTTCGCCTGTTGCAGCGCCTGACCGCCAGTCAGTGCACCGAGGCTGTTGATGTAGCCTTTTTTCGACTCGCCATGCAGCAGACGCCACATTTTCGCCGCGCCCAGTTGCGCCAGGGTGCATTCAGGATTGACTGAACCGCGTAATTTCACCACATCTTCCGCGCTGTATGGGCGAGTAATGCCTTCCCAACGCGGTTGAGTCCACTCTTTCTGTAATTCTTCAATTTGTTGTGTACGGGTTTTCATGTGCAGATGCTCCATAGTTATGTGGTGGTTTACGCTAACAGGCGGTAGCCTGGCAGGGTCAGGAAATCAATTAACTCATCGGAAGTGGTGATCTGTTCCATCAAGCGTGCGGCATCGTCAAAACGCCCCTGGGAGAAACGTTCTTCGCCCAGTTCGCTGGCAATGACTTTCATCTCTTCACCCAGCATCTGGCGGAACAAGGCTTTGGTCACCGGTTTGCCATTGCTCAACGTTTTTTGATGATGGATCCACTGCCAGATTGAGGTACGGGAAATTTCAGCCGTCGCCGCATCTTCCATCAGGCCATAAATCGGCACGCAGCCGTTGCCGGAGATCCATGCTTCGATGTACTGCACTGCCACGCGAATGTTGGCGCGCATACCTTCTTCGGTGCGTTCACCATCACAAGGTGCCAGCAGCTGATCGGCAGTAATCGGCGCGTCTTGTTCGCGCATCACTTCAAGCTGATTTTTACGGGAGCCGAGAATGTCGTTGAATACCGCCATTGCCGTATCCGCAAGGCCTGGGTGAGCAATCCATGTGCCATCGTGACCGTTATTGGCTTCCAGCGCTTTATCCGCTTTTACTTTGTTGAGCACCTGGTTATTGCGCTCTTCATCTTTGCTCGGAATAAACGCTGCCATGCCGCCCATCGCAAAAGCACCGCGTTTATGGCAGGTTTTAATCAACAGGCGTGAGTAAGCATTCAGGAATGGTTTATCCATCGTCACTGCCTGTCTGTCTGGCAGGACGCGATCGGGATAGTTTTTCAACGTTTTGATATAGCTGAAGATGTAATCCCAACGACCGCAGTTCAGACCAACAATATGGTCACGCAGCGCGTGAAGGATTTCATCCATCTGGAACACGGCGGGCAGCGTTTCAATCAGCAACGTCGCCTTGATGGTGCCGCGCGGCAGATTAAAGCGATCTTCTGCATAGCTGAAGACTTCGCTCCACCAGGCCGCTTCCTGCCAGGACTGGGTTTTCGGCAGATAGAAATAGGGACCGCTGCCCTTTGCCAACAGTGCCTGATAGTTGTGGAAGAAATAGAGCGCAAAATCAAACAGGCTACCGGGGATTGCCTCACCACGCCAGGTGACATGTTTTTCCGGCAAGTGCAGACCGCGTACCCGACAAATCAAAACCGCTGGATTGGGCTTGAGCTGATAAATTTTGCCTGCTTCATTGGTATAGCTGATGGTGCCGTTAACCGCATCGCGCAGGTTAATTTGCCCGTCGATCACTTTGTTCCAGTCTGGTGCCAGTGAATCTTCGAAATCGGCCATAAAGACTTTCACATTGGCGTTCAGTGCGTTGATCACCATCTTGCGCTCAACCGGGCCAGTTATCTCGACTCGACGATCTTGTAAGTCCGCGGGAATACCACGAATTTTCCAGTCCGTATCGCGAATGGAAGCTGTTTCCGAAATAAAATCAGGCAAAGTTCCGTTATCAATATCTTGCTGCTGCTGAATGCGCGCTGCCAGAAGTTTATTGCGTTGTGGCGTAAAATGCGTCACCAGCTCAGTCAGAAATTCTACCGCTTCGGCAGTAAGAATTTGCTTCTCCTGCTCGCCATACGGCCTTATGAAAGCCAGTTCATCGGTTGTTGTTGCCTGTTCAGTCATCGTGCAGCTCCTCGTCATGGACCCGAAAACTTCCCCACTGTGAACGAAGGATCGTTGTGCGCTTTTCGTTCAGCACAACTAAGACTACTCATTTAAGATGCAAAATCAAAAACAATTTCCATTTTAATTAAAAATACTTGATAACTTATTGATAACAATATGAATAAAATTTATTCACCTCCTGAGGTGCGTTTCGGAAATAAAAAAGGCACCCGAAGGTGCCTGAGGTAAGGTGCTGAATCGCTTAACGATCGACTATCACAGAAGATTAATCCAGCGTTGGATTCATGTGCCGTAGATCGTATGGCGTGATCTGATAGACGTAATAGTTGAGCCAGTTGGTAAACAGCAAATTACCGTGACTACGCCAGCTCGCTCGCGGTGTATTTTGCGGATCATTGTGCGGGAAATAGTTATACGGTACTTCCGGGCCTAGTCCGGCTTCCACATCGCGGAAATATTCCTGCGCCAGCGTTTGCGCATCATATTCGGGATGGCCCGTCACAAAGGCAATGCGCTTATCTTTGCTGGCAAACAGATATGCATCCCCTTCTTCCGTCTCTGCCAGAATTTCCAGATCGGTGTAATCACGAATCAACGCTGCCGGAAAGTCAGCATAGCGCGAATGTGGTGCCAGGAATGAATCATCAAAGCCACGCGTCAGAAGCGCATGAGGATGGAGAATATGATGCTCGTAAACGCCAGAGAGTTTGTCGGTGCGAGTTTGCTTAGGAATGCCGTAGAGGATATTGAGCGCGGCCTGTACCGCCCAGCAGACAAACAGCGTCGAGGTGACGTGATCTTTCGACCACTCCAGCACCTGTTTGATCTGCGGCCAGTAAGCGACATCATTAAACTCCACCAGGCCCAGCGGCGCACCGGTTACAATCAGACCGTCAAAGTTCTGTTCCTGAATATCTTCAAAGTTACAGTAGAAGTTGTTCAGATGCTCTGCGGGCGTGTTGCGCGATTCACGGGAATCGATGCGCAACAGCTGAATATCGACCTGCAAAGGTGAGTTTGAAAGCAGGCGCAGAAACTGATTTTCAGTTTCAATCTTCTTCGGCATCAGGTTAAGGATCAGAACCTTAAGTGGACGAATTTCCTGACCAGACGCACGAGAAGTTGTCATCACAAAGACGTTTTCTTCACGCAAGAAATTGACGGCGGGTAGCTCGTCCGGCACACGAATAGGCATAACCTGATTACCTCACTACATACGCTTATACGTTTAGACATCCAGATAGCTGAAGATAACCAGAAAATTTGCCAATGTCGAGCCTGCATGTTGAAGGTGAGAAAGTTTCAAGGAAAAGGCTACGTTAGAATATAAGAATGACGAAAAGGAGAGAAAATGGTTATTAGTATTCGCCGCTCACAGCATGAGGAAGGGGAGGAACTCGTTGCGATTTGGTGTCGATCTGTCGATGCCACCCACGATTTTTTATCAGCAGAGTATCGGGCCGAGCTGGAAGAGCTGGTTCGTTCCTTTCTGCCGGAAGCACCGTTGTGGGTCGCGGTTAATGAACGGGATCAGCCGGTTGGGTTTATGTTGTTAAGTGGGCAGCATATGGATGCGCTGTTTATCGATCCTGATGTGCGCGGCTGCGGCGTGGGTCGGATGCTGGTGGAGCATGCGCTCTCGATGGCACCGGAACTGACAACCAACGTTAATGAGCAAAATGAGCAGGCGGTTGGGTTCTATAAGAAGGTGGGTTTTAAGGTTACGGGACGCTCTGAGGTGGACGATTTGGGGAAACCGTATCCGTTGCTGAATCTGGCGTATGTGGGGGAATAAGCCGCCCCTGCCGTGCCTGCCCAGGCTGGAGAAGACGCGCCAGCGTCGCATCCGACCTTTTTCTGCACCAGCGCAAAAAGGCCCAGTCTTCCGACTGGGCCTTCTGCTTAATTTGATGCCTGGCAGTTCCCTACTCTCGCATGGGGAGACCCCACACTACCATCG
>OICB01000747.1_pt1 | contig 16648 bp, 13 predicted proteins | sample 1581121 | NCBI WGS metagenome assembly OICB01 (sample SAMEA3882544, study PRJEB24775) | human gut metagenome | biome: human-associated habitat; feature: intestine environment; material: feces | place: Netherlands | collected 2009/2010 | reverse complement strand
CCCCCGGCGCCTCATCCTGGAGGCCATGGGCCGGCGGACCAACCTCATCCTCCTGGACGGGGAGGACATCACCTCCGTCACCGGCCGGGACCTGCGCCGGGTGTACCGGAAGATACAGATGGTGTTCCAGACCCCGGCGGAGTCCTTCGACCCCCGCCGCACCTTAGGGGACGGGGTGGGGGAGAGCCTGCGCGGCCTGTCCCGCCGGGAGGCCCGGCAGGAGGCGGTGCGCCTTATGGAGCGCTGCGGCCTGCCGGGGGAGTTTGCCCGGCGCTATCCCCATGAGGTCAGCGGCGGGCAGTGCCAGCGGGCGGCCATCGCCCGGGCCCTGGCCATGGGGCCGAAGGTGCTGATCTGTGACGAGGCCACCTCGGCCCTGGACGTCACCGTTCAGAAGGAGATCCTGGACCTGCTGCGCGGCCTGGAGGGAGACCTGGCCATCCTGTTTATCTGCCACGACATCTCCCTGGTGCAGCAGTTCTGCCACCGGGTGCTGGTGATGCACCGGGGCGAAATCGTGGAGCAGGGGACGCCGGATGAGGTGATCTGCCGCCCGCAGCACGCGTATACCCGGCACCTGATCGACAGCGTGCTGTGATATAGAAAAACAGAAAGGAAACAAGAGAGATGAGAGGAAAAAGAGCGCTTCTGCTGCTGACGGCTCTGAGCCTGGTGCTGACGCTTCTGGCCGGCTGCGGGAATACCGCGCCGGATACCGGGGAGAAAACCATGGTCATCGGCGACACCACCTTCAACTCCGAAAACTGGGAGGAGACCGTGGACCCCCATCGGACCTATAACGGCTGGGCCTGCATCCGCTACGGCATCGGCGAGACCCTGGTGCGGTATACGGACTCCATGGAGCTGGAGCCGTGGCTGGCTAAGTCCTGGAGCAACGACGGCGACCGGACCTGGACCATCGTTCTGCAGGACGATGTTACCTTCTCCAGCGGCCGGAAGATGGATGCGGCGGCGGTGAAGCAGTGCCTGGAGCACCTGCTGGAAAACCACGACCGTGCCCCCGGCGATACCAAGATCGCCGATATGCAGGCGGAGGGCCAGACCCTGACCATCGTCACCAGTCAGCCCAATCCTGCCCTGATGAACTATCTGGGGGACCCCTACGGCTGCATCATCGACGTGGACGCCAGCGATTTTGAAAAGGGCATCGTGGCCGGTACCGGCCCCTATGTGGTGCAGGAGCTGGTCACGGACGACCACCTGACCCTCACCAAAAACGAAAACTACTGGAACGGCAGTCCCAAGCTGGACAAGCTGACCATCCGCACCATCTCCGACGGCGACACCCTGTCGGCGGCCCTGCAGGCCGGGAACATCGACGCGGCCTACGGCATGGCCTATGAGGCGTATCCCAACTTTGAAAACGACGACTATCAGTTCTCGGCCATCCAGACCTCCCGGGCTTTCTTTGCCTCCATGAACATGACCAGCCCCGTGATGCAGGACCCCGCCGTTCGCAAGGCCATCGCCATGGGCATTGACAAGCAGGGCTTTGTGACGGCTCTGCTGGACGGCCACGGGGTCGTGGGCACCGGCGCTTTCCCGGACGGCTTTTCCGGCTTCGGCGGCGAAAACGTGACCACCGAGAGCTATGACCCGGAGGGCGCGCGGCAGGTGCTGGAGGCCGCCGGGTGGCGGGATACCGACGGCGACGGCATCCGGGAGAAGGACGGCGTGAAGCTGACCGTCCGCTGGCTGACCTATCCCAGCCGCCAGGAGCTTCCCCTGCTGGCGGAGTCCGCCCAGGCCACCCTGAAGGACATCGGCATGGAGGTGGACATCAACTGCACGGCCAACCGCCGGGAGTTCCTGGCGGACATGAACAGCTGGGACGTGTACGCCTCCGCCATGGTCACCGCCCCCTCCGGAGACCCCCAGTATTTCTTCACCTCCTGCTGTGTGCCGGGGATGAGCTATAACTTCGGCAGGTATGACAATGCGGAGGTGACCGGAGTGGTCAGCCGGCTGGCCGGAGAGTTCGACACCGCCCGCCGGAGTGAGCTGGCCGTCCGGCTGCAGCAGGCCATTCTGGACGACAACGCCTATGTGTTCTGCTCCTTCCTGGAGATGAACATGATCTCCCGCAGCTATGTCACCGGCTATACCGCCCACGCCTGCGACTATTACCAGGTGACGGCGGACCTGGATATTCGGCGATAAGAAAAACAGCGCAGCGGCGGAACTTTTGTGCCGCCGCTGCTTTTTGCAGTGATCCTCCGGCTTCATGTGCCGGTGCACTGCGCGGATTCATTTTTCAACGGTATTTCAGTCCGGGCGAATTGTGAAGTCCACGATACCGGACCCTTCGCAGCTGCGCAGGTGGGTGATCGTGATCCGGTAGGTCCGGCCATCCGCCGATGCGCGAAACTCGGCGGTGGTGCAGCGGTCCTTGTCCGATATCTCCGTCTCGTGGCCCGTCATACGCTCCAGCTGCCAATCGCCGCGCAGGGGGATACCCAGCTCGGACAAAAAGGCGTCCATGTCCCGCAGCTCATCCGCCGCCTTGGTGGGGTGGAGGCAGGACTGCCAGCGTTCCGCGTCCCGCTGGGTCAGAGCCTCCAGGGCCTCCTGGCAGACCGGCTGCATTTTGTTCTGCGCATTCCGGCCTGCAAATGCGATCGCCAGCATGGCCAGCACAAATACCGCGGAAAACAGAATGACATATCCCAGCTTCTTCCGGGAGTCGGGGGAGTCGTCCAGCAGCTGCTGCTGGATGCCGATGCCGATGCACGTCAGAACGTGTGCAAACACCGCGCCAAGGAGCCACCCGGTCGATAAGCGGATCAGCAGACTGCCGATGGCCAGCAGAAGGACGGTCTCCAGAAAGAGGGCGAATCTGCGCCCTCTGGCTGTGACCAACGTCACAAGGTAATAGATCACGTTGAGAACGGGAATGAAGGCGATGGCCCCCACTTGGTTGTCCAGGTGGAAGATCTCCGTTTCCTTTCCCCCCAAAAGCCTGATTCTGTTTCTCATGGTGAAGCCTCCGTTCTTGGATGGAGCAGATGACACTCCTCTGCCAGTGTAAACACCGCACCATCCATTCTGCAACGCACCTTTACGCGGGAATTGCATATTTGGAGGATTTAACAGACTGAAAGCGCTGTTTTTGGGAGCTTTGCCGAAGAATGTCCGGGAGCCCGGCTGTGCATCAATCGACAGCCGGGCTCCTGGCGTATTCAGTTGGCGATGCCGTGGTGGACGGGCTTGGTGGCGGGGGTGATGGGCTGGATGCTGTAGCCATTGGCCAGGCAATAGCGGATGATATCCGGCAGGGCGTCGGCGGTGGTGCCCTTGGCCCCGGTGTCGTGCATCAGCACCACGTTGCTGCGGTCATGGCGCAGGGCGGAGGTGACGTTGTTATAGATCTGGCCGGAGGAGGCGGGGGTACCGGCGGCATCGCCGCTGGACACATTCCAGTCAAAATAGGTGAAGCCCTCCGCCTGGACCCGCTGGGCCAGACGGCTCATGATGCCCACGCTGTACTGGCGGCTGACGGTGTTGGAGCTGCCGCCGGGGAAGCGGATGATGGCGGCTTCATACCCGAAATCCGAACGGAGCCGGTCCCGCAGACGGTAGATGTTCTGCATGAAGGCCTCGTCGCTCTTATAAATGGCGGCGTAATCGTGGGAGTAGCCGTGGATGGCCACGGTGTGGCCCTCGTCGATCATCCGGCGGATCAGGGCCTTGCCGGACTCCCCGTAGTTGACGATGAAGAAGGTGGCGTGGACGTTATACTCCTTCAGGGTGTCCAGCACCCGGGGGGTCACCCGGTCGCTGGGGCCGTCGTCGAAGGTCAGGTACACGGGGCTTCCGCCGGAGGAGTTCTCATACACCGACACCTGCCGGGTGGCGGTGGCGGTGTTGCCGGCCTTGTCGGTGACGGTATAGGTCAGGGTATAGACCCCGGGGGAGGCGGTGTTCACCGTACCGGCCCGGGTGACGGAGGCGGTCAGATCGCCGTCGGCGTCGTCCTGGGCGGTGAAGCCCGGCTCCTGATAGGCACCGCCCAGGGGAACGAACAGCTCCCGCTGGCCGGACAGGGTGATCACCGGGGCCACGATGTCCCGGACCGTCACCCGGCGGGTGGCGGTGGCGGCGTTTCCGGCCTTGTCGGTAACGGTGTAGGTCAGGGTGTGGACGTCGCCGGAGGCTTTGTCCGTTACCTGGATGGAGGCGGTCAGGTCGCCGTCACAGCGGTCCCGGGCGGTGGCTCCCGGATCCTGGAACAGGTCATAGCGGGAGACGGTGACCTCCGCCTGGCCGGTGAGGCTCAGCTCCGGGGCCTCCCGGTCCTCCACATGGACCAGGCGCTTTGCGGTATAGCTGCGGCCCCGGAAGTTCGCCTGATAGGTCAGGGTATAGTCCCCGGGGACGTCGGTGTTCACCTTGCCCTCCACGGTGACGGCGGCGTCGGTGGGGTCGCCGCCCCGCAGCAGCCGGGCCCCGGGGTCCGTGTAGGCGGCGAAGGCGGCGATGTGCTCCTCCGTCTGGCCGTTGAGCTGCATATGGGTGGGCGGCAGCAGAATAAAATAGCCCCGGACCAGGCTCAGCACGCCGATGACAACGGCGGCCAGCAGCAGGGCTCCCCCTGCGGCCAGGGCGGCAATGGTTTTCTTTTTCATGAGAAGGTCCCCCTAAATCAATTCTGTTTTGTATTGTAGAAAACCGTCGGGGGAAATGCAAGAACGATTCGATTACAAGACGGTAACAAATGATTACGAAAAAATTTTATCCGCGAAAGTGCGGGGTCATCCCGGCAGTGCAGTAAAGCGGCGGGGGCCGGGGGTTCCGGATTTGGCCGGGAAGGTGAGCCGGAGGAAACTTTTGAGGGAATATTATAAAAAAGCACAAAAGGAATTGGTAAAACCATTCTTTTTTTCGATGAATTGACAGATTTGCGGCAATCGAATATAATATTGAATTGGAATAATCGTAATACAAGACAGGAGGCAGCATATGGCATTTTATGATGTGGACAACGCGATGACGGTGAAGCTGGACTATGAACTGCCGAAGGTCCCCGCCTTTCGGGAGGGGATCCGCCGGGCCCCCCGGCGGGAGGCGCATCTGTCCGAGGCGGACAAGGCCCTGGCCATCCGCAACGCCCTGCGGTATATCCACCCGGACCACCATCTGCAGATGGCCCGGGAGTTTGCCCGGGAGCTGGAGGAGCACGGCCGGATCTACGGCTATCGCTTCCGGCCGGAGGGGGAGCTGCACGGCAAGCCCATTGACCAATACAAGGGCAGCTGCATCGAGGCCAAGGCCTTCCAGGTGATGATCGACAACAACCTGGACTTTGACGTGGCCCTGTACCCCTATGAGCTGGTGACCTACGGCGAGACGGGGCAGGTGTGCCAGAACTGGATGCAGTACCGGCTCATCAAGAAATATCTGGAGGTCATGACGGACGAGCAGACCCTGGTGGTCATGTCCGGCCACCCCCTGGGGCTGTTCCACAGCCATAAGCTGGCCCCCCGGTGCATCATCACCAACGGCCTGATGGTGGGGACCTTTGACGACCAGAAGAACTTCAACCGCGCCGCCGCCCTGGGCGTGGCCAACTACGGCCAGATGACGGCCGGCGGCTGGATGTATATCGGCCCCCAGGGCATCGTCCACGGGACCTTCAACACCCTGCTCAACGCCGGGCGGCTGAAGCTGGGGATCCCCGCCGACGGGAACCTGGCCGGGCGGCTGTTTGTGTCGGCGGGCCTGGGCGGTATGAGCGGGGCCCAGGGCAAGGCGGCGGAGATCGCCGGGGCCGTGTCCATCATCGCAGAGGTGGACGACTCCCGCATCGAGACCCGGTATACCCAAGGGTGGGTCAGCCAGCGCACCGACAGCCTGGAGAAGGCGTTGGCCATGGCCCGGCGGCACCTGGCGGACCGGACCCCCTGCGCCATCGCCTATCACGGCAACGTGGTGGACCTGCTGGAATACCTGTATGACAACAACGTGCATGTGGATCTGCTCAGCGACCAGACCTCCTGCCATGTGCCCTATGACGGCGGATACTGCCCCCAGGGGCTGACCTTCGCCCAGCGGACGGAGATGCTGGACCACGACCCGGAGAAGTTCCGGAAGCTGGTGGACAAATCCCTGCGGCGGCACTATGAGATGATCTGCCGGTTCCACGACCGGGGGACGTATTTCTTCGACTATGGCAACAGCTTCCTGAAGGCCGTGTTTGACGCGGGGGTGCGGGACGTGTGCCGCAACGGCGAAAACGACCTGGACGGGTTCGTGTTCCCCTCCTATGTGGAGGACATTCTGGGGCCGTGCCTGTTCGATTTCGGCTACGGGCCCTTCCGGTGGTGCTGCCTGTCCGGCCGCAGCGAGGACCTGGACAAGACCGACGCCGCGGCGGCGGAGTATATCCTGGCCCACAACCGGCGGTATCAGGACTATGACAACTATGTGTGGGTGCGGGACGCCAAGCGTAACCGCATGGTGGTGGGCACCCAGTGCCGCATCCTGTATCAGGACGCCATGGGGCGCATGAACATCGCGCTGAAGTTCAACGAGATGGTGCGCAACGGCGAGATCGGCCCCGTGATGCTGGGCCGGGACCACCACGACACCGGGGGAACGGACTCCCCCTTCCGGGAGACCTCCAACATCAAGGACGGCTCCAATATCATGGCGGACATGGCCACCCAGTGCTACGCCGGAAACGCCGCCCGGGGCATGAGCCTTATCGCCCTGCACAACGGCGGCGGCGTGGGCATCGGCAAGTCCATCAACGGCGGGTTCGGCATGGTGCTGGACGGCTCGGAGCGGGTGGACACCATCCTGCGTATGAGTATGCCCTGGGACACCATGGTGGGTGTGGCCCGGCGCAGCTGGGCCCGGAACGACAACGCCGTCACCACGGCCATGGAGTATAACCGCCTGTATGCGGGGCAGGATCATATCACCCTGCCCTATGCCGCGCCGGAGGACGACGACATCATCGCCGCCGTGCTGCACGGGGTCCGGTAAGGAGGGGCTATGACCACCTATATCACAAACATCGGCCTGCTGGCCACCCCCCGGGGGGATTCCGCCCGGCGGGGACGGCAGCAGGGGGAGATCACCCTGCTGCGGGACGCCTGGGTGGCCGTGGAGGGCGGAAAAATCGCCGCCGTGGGGCAGGGACAGCCTGCCCCGGAGGACGGTGACACCCTTCTGGACGCCGGAGGGCGGCTGATGACCCCGGGATTGGTGGACGCCCATACCCACCTGATCTTCGGCGGCTGGCGGCAGAACGAGCTGGGCCAGAAGCTCCGGGGCGTGCCGTATCTGGACATTCTGGCCCAGGGAGGCGGCATTCTGTCCACCGTCCGGGCCACCCGGGCGGCGTCGGAGGAGCAGCTGGCGCACAAGGCGGAAGCGGTCCTGGCGGAAATGCTGCGGATGGGCGTGACCACCTGCGAGGCCAAAAGCGGCTACGGCCTGGAGCCGGAGCAGGAGATGAAGCAGCTGCGGGTCATCCGGCGGCTGAACGAGACGCAGCCGGTGGAGCTGGCGGCCACGTTTATGGGGGCCCACGCCCTGCCGGAGGAATACCGGGAGCGGCGGGAGGACTATATCCGCCTGCTGTGCCGGGAGATGATCCCCTATGCGGCCCGGGAGGGCCTGGCGGAGTTCTGCGACGTGTTCTGCGAGGAGGGCGTGTTCACCGCCCGGGAGAGCCGGACCATTCTGGAGGCGGGACTGGCCCACGGGCTGCGGCCCAAGGTCCACGCCGACGAGATCACCGCCATCGGCGGCTCCCAGCTGGCGGGAGAGATCGGGGCCATCAGCGCCGAGCACCTGATCGTATGCCCGCCGGAGGGAATCCGGAGTCTGGCGGCGGGAGGCGCCGTGGCGTGCTGTCTGCCGGCCACCAGCTTCTATCTGGGGGCGGCCTATGCCCCGGCCCGGGAGATGATCGGGGCCGGAGTGCCAGTGGCGGTGGCCACGGACTTCAATCCCGGGTCCTGCCCCGGCAGCAGTCTGCAGCTGGCCATGAACATCGCGTGCCTGAAGTACCGGATGACACCGGAGGAAGTGCTGACGGCGGTGACGCTGAACGCCGCCGCCGCCATCGGCCGGGCCGGAACTATCGGCTCCGTGGAGCCGGGGAAGCAGGCGGATCTGCTGCTGTGGAACGCGCCGGATCTGGATTATGTGTGCTATCGGTTCGGCAGCAACCTGGTGGGCACGGTGATGAAGAAGGGACGGATCGTGCATGAAGAGTAGGAGGAACGGAACATGATCTATATCAACGGACACGACCTGACCATTGAACAGGTCATCGCCGTCTCCCGGCAGGGGGAGACGGTGGCCATCGCGCCGGAGGCGGCGGAGAAGATTCGGGCCGCCCGGGCCTATGTGGACCGGAAGCTGGCGGACAAGGCCGTGGTATACGGCCTGACCACCGGGTTCGGCAAGTTCTCCACGGTGTTTGTGCCGGAGGAGGAGACGGCCCAGCTGCAAAGAAATCTGATCATCTCCCACGCCTGCGGCATGGGGGAGCCTCTGGACACCCGGGTGGTGCGGGCGGCTATGCTGCTGCGGCTGAACGCCCTGGCCCGGGGCAATTCCGGCATCCGCCTGTCCACCATGGAGACGCTTTTGCAGATGCTGAACCGGGGGGTCCATCCGATCATCCCGGAGAAGGGGTCCCTGGGGGCCAGCGGCGACCTGGCGCCCCTGTCCCACATGGTGCTGGTGATGCTGGGCGAGGGCGAGGCGGAGTATAAGGGCCGGGTGATGCCAGGCCGGGAGGCCATGGCCGCCGCTGGCATCGACATCATCCAGCTGGCCGCCAAGGAGGGCCTGGCCCTGATCAACGGCACCCAGATCATGACGGCCATCGCCTGCCAGGCGGTGTATGACGCCCGGGACCTGGCCAAAACGGCGGATATCGCCGCCGCCATGACCTGCCAGGCCCTGCACGGCATCCGGAAGGCCTTCGATCCCAAGGTGCACGCCCTGCGGGGCCAGCCGGGGCAGATCACCACGGCGGAGAACCTGCGGCGGCTGCTGGAGGGCAGCGGGCTGTCCTTCGACCTGAATCCGGACAAGGTCCAGGACGCCTACGCCATCCGCTGCACGCCCCAGATTCACGGGGCCAGCCGGGACGCCATCGGCTATGTGTGGGGCGTGGTAAGCCGGGAGATCAACGCCGTCACCGACAACCCCCTGATCTTCCCGGAGGAGGACGAGGCCATCTCCGGCGGCAATTTCCACGGGCAGCCGGTGGCCCTGGCCATGGACTTTCTGGGCATCGCCCTGGCGGAATACGCCAACGTGTCGGAGCGGCGGCTGGAGCGGCTGGTGAATCCGGCCCTGTCCGAGGGGCTGCCGGCCTTCCTGACCAATCGCGGCGGGGTGCACTCGGGCTTCATGATCGCCCAGTACGCCGCGGCGTCCATGGTGTCGGAGAGCAAAATCTACGCCCATCCGGCGTCGGTGGACTCCATCCCGTCATCGGCCAACCAGGAGGACCACGTCAGCATGGGCACCACCGCCGCCCGGAAGGCGCTGATGATCCTGGACAACAGCCAGAAGGTGCTGGGCATCGAGCTGTTCGCCGGGGCCCAGGCGGCGTGGCTGCGGGGCGAGGACGGACTGTCCCCGGCCACCCGGGCGGTATACGACCGCATCCGCCAGGCGATTCCGCCGGTGGACCAGGACGTGGTGATGCACCCGCTGATGGTGCAGGCGGATGAGCTGGTGAAGGCCCACGCCATTTCCCGGGCGGCGGAGGCCGTCTGCGGAGAATTGCAGTAAATTTCCCCCAGGGCGGGGCCTGTGGGCCCCGTCCCGGGAAGCGCATAAAAAGAGAGGATAGGGAGGAAAAACATATGATGAAGCTTGTGGAATGCATCCCCAATTTCAGCGTCAGCCGGGAGCGGGACGAGGCCGCCTTCAACGCCCTGGTGGAGACTGCCCAGGCCGTGGCTGGGTGCACGGTGCTGGGCGTGCAGTCCGACGGCACCCACAACCGGTGCGTGTTCACGCTGGTGGGGTCCCCGGAGGGCATCGGCGAGGCGGCGTTCCGGCTGGCCAAGCGGGCCATGGAGGTCATCGACATGACCAAACACCAGGGCGCTCATCCCCGGATGGGGGCCACGGACGTGATCCCCTTTGTGCCCACCATGGACATGACCGTGGAGGAGTGCGTGGAGCTTTCCCGGCAGGTGGCCCGGCGCATCTGGGAGGAGCTGGGGATTCCCAGCTTCCTGTATGAGGAGTCGGCCACGGCTCCGGGGCGGGTGAACCTGGCCAAGATCCGCAAGGGACAGTTCGAGGGGATGCCCGAGAAGCTCCGGCAGCCGGAGTGGGCCCCGGATTTCGGCGAAAGGAAGGTCCACCCCACCGCCGGGATCATCGCCATCGGCGCGCGGATGCCGCTGGTGGCCTTCAATGTGAACCTGGACACGGACAACGTGGAGATCGCCAAGTCCATTGCCAAGGCCATCCGAGGCTCCTCCGGCGGGTTCAAGTTCTGCAAGGCCATCGGCCTGCTGCTGGAGGACCGGAACGTGGCCCAGGTGTCCATGAACATGGTGAACTATGAGGGGACGCCGCTGTACTACGCCTATGAGATGATCCGGGCCCTGGCAGACCGGTGGGGCGTGCGCATCATCGGCACGGAGCTGGTGGGTCTGACCCCGGCCAAGGCGCTGATCGACTGCGCGGAATACTATCTGAAGCTGGAAAACTTCGACTGCCACAAGCAGGTGATGGAGTATCACCTGGTGGGGATGGAATAAGGAGGACGCTATGCAGCTTGCTGAATTGACGGTGCAGGGGTTTGCGGACCTGCTGGGTTCCGACGCGCCCGCGCCCGGCGGCGGCTCCGCCGCCGCTCTGGCCGGGGCCTTGGGGGCGGCGCTGACCGCCATGGTGGGGTCCCTGACCGTGGGACGGAAGAAGTACGCCGAATTTGACGGCCTGGCCCGGGAGACCCTGGAAAAGGCCCGGGACCTGGAGCACCGGTTCCTGGACGTGATGGAGCGGGACACGGAGGCCTTCAACGCGGTGTCCGCCGTGTTTGCCATGCCCAAGGGCACAGATCAGGAGAAGGAGGCCCGGGCCGCAGCCATGCAGGAGGCCCTGCAGGGCTGCACAAAGACGCCCTTTGAGATGATGGAGCTGTCTCTGGAGGCGCTGCGGCTGACGGATGGGCTGGTGGACCGGTCCAACGCCAGCGCCGCCAGCGACCTGGGCTGCGCGGCCCTGCATCTGGGGTCCGCCGTGCAGGGGGCGTGGCTGAACGTGCTCATCAACCTGGGGAGCGTCCGGGACGCGGCCTTCGCCGCCCAGTACCGCACCCGGGGCCAGATCCTGCTGGATGAGGCCCTGCCGCTGGCGCAGAGCATCTATGACCGGGTGCTGAAAGCAGTGCAGGGATAATCATATAATAAGCCCTCCGGCCACGCCGGAGGGCTTCAGTCTGTCAAAAAACTACCCAACCGGCCCTATTTCTGCTATAATAGAGGAAACAGAGGTGTTTTCATGGAAGGCTGGAGAAAAGACGCGCGGCACGAGCCGATCATTGTAGATTTGGATGCACTAGTTCCGAAAGGCCATCTGCTGCGGAAGATTGAGAAGGTCATGGACTATGAGTGGCTGTATGAACGACTGAACCCGTACTACTGTCATGACAACGGACGCCCCGGAACCGATCCGGTGGTGCTGATCAAAATGGTACTCATTCAGCACCTGTTCGGCATTGCCCGCGCCCATGATGCCCATGTCCAGGGTGAACACGAAGAAATAGTCGCCGAACACGTTGAACACGCCGCCGAACAGCACCGCCTTGGTGGCCAGGGCCGGGTCGCCGTCGTTGCGCAGAAACGCCGACATCAACTGGGTGAACAGGAAGCTGGGCACCACAAACTTGATGGAGAACAGATACGCCCGGGCCAGCGGCAGCAGGGTCTCCTCCGCGCCGAACAGCGTCAGGAGCTGGCGGTCAAAGAGAATCAGCGCCGCCCAGGAGAGAAGGGACAGGACCGCCGTTGCCAGGACTGCCGCCGTGAAATACTCGTTGGAGCGCTTTTCGTTGCCGGGGGCCTGACCCCGCAGGGTGCTCAGCAGCACGCTGCCGCCGATGCCGGTGAGAAGGCCCAGACTATAAATAATGTTCCAGACCGGGGCCACCACGGCCAGGGCTGCCGTGCCGGTGGGGCCCTGATACTGGCCCACCATGGCGGCGTCCACCACGCCGTAGATAGAGGTGATCAGGGCGCTGCCGAAGGCGGCGGCGAGATACTTAAAGTAGATGGGACGAATTTTGTCCGTCAGGAAATTCATACGGCTGCCTCCTTGGGAATGAAGATGCAAAGCGCAGGCCCGGAACGAAAAAAAGCCGGATAAAGCACAGGCATTTCAGCCTGTTGCCTTATCCGGCTCGTCATTTCCAGCGAATGACTTGCCCTCCGAGCAAGCGAGGGGTGTTATAGCCGCTTCTGCCCGGAATGTCAAGCACTTTGCGGAACTTATGGAGTTACTTTTCGCCGTACCAGCAGCGGACGAAGGCGGCCAGGCCCGGGATCAGGTCCTTGATCTGGTGGCCGGAGGTGTTGACGCACAGGTGGTACGTCTCCTTGGCGCCCCACTTGGAGTCGGCGAACATCTGACGGTACTGGGCGCGGTTCTTGTCCACCTGCTTCATGCGGCGGGCAATGTCATTGCGGGACAGGTGCTCCCCCTCCGGGGCCCGGTCGATGCAGCGTTGAATCTTGGACTCGGCGTCGGCATAGACGAACAGGTTCAGGGGATGATAGTCCTTGAGGATCACGTCGGCGCAGCGGCCCACGATGACGCAGTCCCCCTGCTTGGCGAAGTTCTCAATGATCTGCTGCTGGGCGGCGGCTACCTGGAAGCCCTGGTCCATGATCTGCACCGGGGGCATGGCGAAACGGTGGCCGATGGTCGTGGGGTAGGCGGCCTCGATGCACTTTTCAGAGATGTTGGCCACATACCGCTCATCGAAGCCGTGCTCCTTGGCGATGAGCTCGATGATCTCGTGATCGTAGCAATGGATGCCCAGCTCCTCGGCCAGGCGCTTGCCCAGCTCGCGACCGCCGGAGCCGAATTCACGGCTGATGGTGATGATTTTCATGATATTTCCACTCCTCTCAAAGCATCAAAAGGTGACAGGTTTAATACTCATAGCAGCTGCCGCCCACGAACTCGCGGACGATGGAGTTGCGGGGAACATAGTGGGTGTGCAGCGGAGGAACCCCGCCCACCACCTTCATCAGGTCTGTCAGGCCGTGCTTTTCCAGGTACTCCGGCGTCAGCTCCTGGCGGAACTGGGGAATCTCGTTAAGGTATTTGGCCAGGATGCAGGGCTCGTAATCGTGGAAGGTGTCGATATGAATGGCGGCGTTGCCCTTGTGGGGCATGATGTAGTTGATCTCACCCCGGTCCACGCTTTCGGCCCGCTCCACGGTTTCCTGCAGGGAGTGGCCCCGGGTGTTATAGTCCCGGATCAGGCGGCGGGCCACCCGCAGCTGCTCGGGGCGGACGATTCTGTCGTCGTTGGTGATGATGCGGGTCCGGGGGGCCACATACACGCCGTTGGCGATGCCCCGGAGCTTGTCAAAGATCAGGGGATTGAGCATGTGGATGCCCTCGGCAATGACGATGCAGTCCTTTTCACCCTGCATCTTCCTGTAGCCGCCGGTGGTGCCATTTTTGAAGTCATACCAGGGAATATCGGCCTCCATGCCGTCCAGCAGCTGGGAGATGCAGGTCAGCAGGGTGTCCACGTCCACGCAGTAGGGGGACTCCCAGTCTGTGGCCTCGGGCGGACGCTTGTCCAGCGGCAGGAAGAAATTGTCCATGCTCAGCAGGCACACCTTGACTCCCAGATTCTGCAGGTATTCCTGAAGCCGCATGGCGGTGGTGGTCTTGCCGGAGCCGGAGGGACCCGTCAGGGCAACCACGGGCTTTTCCTGGCGATTGGACAGGATCGCCGCCGCAGCGGCGCTGATCTTGTCGTGAAATACTTCCTCGCAGCGCAGAACGAATTGCGTCTCGTTGCGCATGGCGTAATTGATGTTTTCCAGGTCGATGACGCGCATTAACAGATGCTCCTCTCGTAAAATACTACCTATCCATCCTATAATACAGTACATTATACCACGAAGCGGCGGCGGCTGCAAGTGAAAAAACCCACCGGCGGGCGGGGGATTCAATCCTGCCGGGTGAAGGACACGGAGTAGGCTCCCAGCACCTGGCGGCAGGGGATGGCGGCGGCGTTTTCCGCCGTCAGCGGCAGGCGGGGATAGGAGGTCCTGCTCCACGCCGTAGGCCATGACAAATTGCGTGATGTCCATGGGAGTATCTCCTCGTATAGCACAATTCCCCGGACGGCGCAACGGCTGCGCCGCCGGGGAGGCTTTTTCATTGGGGAAATTCCAGGCTGCGGCGGAAGCTGTTTTCTCCCAGGGATGTGATGTCCCCGGCTATGACCTGGTCGCCGCAGACAAACAGGTTTGCCTGGACCCCCTGGGGAGCATCGGGATAGTTCAGCACCGTATAGGTATACCGGGTAACGGTCTTGCCGCCGCACCGGTCAAAGGGCAGGCCCAGTCCCTTTTGCAGGGCCGCATACTCCGCATGGGCGGACAGGTCCTCCGGCAGCAGAATGCTCAGGGTTTCCAGTGGCTCCGGCGTCACCTGCCAGCCCAGGCTTTCCAGATAGGCTACCCGGGCGGCGTTGTCGGCGGCCTGTACCGGCTCCGTCCCGCCGCTGTCCCGCTGACAACCGGGAATCACAAACAGTAGCGTCAGGGCCGCCAGGACCCCCAGGGCGGCGGCTGCCAGCTGCCGCCGCTTCATGAATACCACCATACCATCACCTCGTACATTTCTTATTCCATTTTGCCCAAAACTATGCTATGCTTACGGAAGAAATTGCAGGAGGTGCAGATATGGAGCGGCTGGACAAAATCCTGGCCGGAACCGGACGGTGGTCCCGGCGGGAGGTAAAGGAGCTGGTGCGCCAGGGCCGGGTGCGGGTGGACGGACAGACCGCCCGGACGGCGGAGGAGAAGGTGGACCCGGAGGCGGCCGCCATCACCGTGGACGGCCAGCCGGTGGAGACGGAGCGGTTCACCTATGTGATGCTGCACAAGCCCGCCGGGGTGCTGTCCGCCACCGAGGACAGCCGCCAGCAGACGGTGCTGGACCTGCTGCCCCCGGAGCTGCGGCGGAGGAGCCTGTCGCCGGTGGGGCGGCTGGATAAGGACACGGAGGGCCTGCTGCTGCTGACCAACGATGGACTCCTGGCCCACCGGCTGCTGGCTCCCAGGTCCCACGTGGACAAGGTGTACTATGCCCGGGTGGAGGGGGCGCTGGAGCCTGCCGATGCTGCGGCCTTCGCCGCCGGAATGACCCTGGGGGATGGACTGGAGTGCCTGCCCGCCGGGCTGGAGATTTTGTCGCCGGGGGAGTGCCTGGTGACCCTTCGGGAGGGAAAGTTCCACCAGGTCAAGCGGATGCTGGCCCAGCGGGGCAAGCCGGAAGCGGCTGTCCATGGGCCCCCTGCGGCTGGACCCGGAGCTGGCTCCCGGGGCCTTCCGGATGCTGACGGCGGAGGAGAAAAAAGCTCTTGCGGACTGCCGGTAGAGGCGTTTATCGACATAACTGCAAAAAAAATTCCAGGAAATTTGTAGAAAAGGTAAAAAAATACTTGCAAATCCGTGATTCTGACGATATAATAGGGGTAACGGCCTGACAGTTTGCACAAAATACCCACAGCCCAAATCATCGGCGGGAGGAACAAGAATGTCTGGAAGAATTTTTCAAAATGTTGTGCTGCAATTCAAGGAGACCACGGACCGCACCATCGGCGTTATCGACTCCGAGGGCACGGTGATCGCATGCAGCGAGCTCACCGGTATCGGCAAGAAGTGGACCAAATATGTGGAGCCTATCGCCGCGGCGGAGGGCAACTGCGTGACCATGGAGGGCAAGACCTTCAAGGCTATGCCCGGCTGGGGCACCCACTTTGACTATGCGGTTTTCACCAGCGGCGACGACAGCGTGGGACGCACCGTGTGCTCCATGGCCTGCGTGGCCCTGAACGCCGCCAAGGTCTATTATGAGGAAAAGCACGATAAGGGCTCCTTTATTAAGAACATCATCTCGGATAATATCCTGATCAGCGATATCTACATGCGGGCCAAGGAGCTGCATGTGGCGGCGGAGGTGCCCCGGGGCGTGTTTGTCATCCGCCCGGTGGACGACCGGGCCGAGGCCATTCCCGTGGACGTGGTGCAGAATATGTTCCCGGACCGGCAGAATGATTTCGTGCTGAGCGTGGGCGACGACGACGTGGCCCTGATCCACCAGATGCCCGAGGGCGCCTGCGGCAAGGACCTGGAAAAGGTGGCCGCCTCCATCGAGGAGGCCCTGCGGGTGGACGGCGAGAGCACCGTGTTCGTGGGCATCGGCACCCTGGCCCTGCACCTGCGGGATCTGGCCAAGGCCTATAAGGAGGCCCAGATCGCCATTGAGGTGGGCAAGGTCTTTGACACCGAGCGCTATGTCATCAACTATGAGAACCTGGGCATCGGCCGGCTGATCTATCAGCTGCCCACCACCCTGTGCGAGATGTTCCTGCAGGAGG
>OICB01000726.1_pt1 | contig 16935 bp, 14 predicted proteins | sample 1581121 | NCBI WGS metagenome assembly OICB01 (sample SAMEA3882544, study PRJEB24775) | human gut metagenome | biome: human-associated habitat; feature: intestine environment; material: feces | place: Netherlands | collected 2009/2010 | reverse complement strand
TTCCTTACCATAAGACGCATCAACCTTACGCCAGGCTTCGCGGATGGTGGCGTTATCACTGTCACGGGTTTTCAGCACGGTCTTAATAATCGTCTGATATTCCGCTGGCGTGACTACATGCTCCATTGCATGGTGGATAATCTCGTGACGCAGCTTCTCGCGAACGGTCCGCCCGTCAGGAATGTTATCCGCCACCAGGACAATTTCACGTTTATCCGGACGATAGAACGCATGCACCATGCCGCAACCGTCGAACGATCCACCCGCCAGCGCTTCAGCCTCTTTCTGTGACTTCACCACGCGGACCTTCAGGTCACTGTCCTTAATGCCACTCATCACGCCACGGGCAACCGCTTCAACCTGCGGGACCGGGCTGCCTTTGGCTTCCGCACTGCGGTTAACATCCGAAATGAGATTGCCTTCAGGTGTGCGGGTCACGCCCTTACGGGAATAAAACGCAACGCCCTTGTCCGTCTCACGGGTTTTCAGCGTACTGAACAGGTGATCGAATGCATCACGAATACCGCCATCCAGTTCCGCATTCGTCGGATAAGCCCAGGTGTTATCTGTGTTGTGCTCAGGTGCCTTACGGATATTGACCAGATAATCATTCTCCACGCCAGCCGTACGCGCTTTATCCTGAACATAACGCTCAAAGGCACGCGCCGCCATTTCAACATCCGTTGACCAGTACGGTTTTGAGCGCACCTCATCGAGAAGCGCTGAACGACGCGGCATGTCACTGCTGTTGATCGCTTTCATCACGCCTTTAAACGCGTCGTAAACCTCCTGACGTACCGGATATTCCGCATCAACATATCTGCCGTCTTTAAATACGCGCCCGGCACGCTGTGCTTCCGTCATATAGTCGCCACCTGACGTGATCTTCCCGTCAGTGGAAACATCATAACGACCAAAATAATTATCCAGTGAATGGAACCATTCGTGGGCCAGCGCCCCCGGTCCGTTACCTTTTGTCAGGTTGATTGCCACCTCACCCGGCTCATAGTGTGCCGCCGCCTTACCCTTACCACGGGCACCAAAAGCAAGCCCAAGACGACCGTTCAGAGAAAGCGCTTTTGTCGGCACGTTCAGCACATCAGCCAGGTCATGCAGCGAGTCATAAGCCCGGTTCAAATCAGCCTGACGACGCGGACCTTCCACATAATTACCAAACTGCACACCACGAAAACCAAACGCATCACTGAACTGCTCCGGCGAAACATCCCCCTTGCGGCGTTCTGGTCCGGTACGATCGCGGTTGGTGGCGTTACGCTGCTCCTCACGCGAAATCTCCCGCATCTCCTTCACATGACGAACAAGCTCATCACGATGTGAATCAATGTACTTACGCGCATCACTGGCTGACTTAAAGCCACCTCTCACCCGCATTTTGTTTTTGCCATAAGCGATAAAAATATCGCCACTGCGGGTATTCCGGTAAACGTCAAAGCGGATTTTGTCATCCGGTGACGGTGCCGTTTTTTCATCTCCTTTCGCCTGTGACTTTTCCTCCAGCTCTGCAAACCAGACTTTCGCCTTTGTCAGTAATTCATCCCTGCTTTCCGAGAAAAAGAGGTTAGTCCCCTTATTGTCCTTATTGCGCAGTGAATAAAGTTTCTGTGGCGGATCGTAACGCTTCCCTCCTGCCGCCTGATACACACCCGATACCACCCGATAAGCAGAAGCCTTGTCCATCTGTGAGGGTGGCAGAGTGCGTAACAGTTGCCAGGTATCCGCGTAACGGGAGGGCATTCTGCCTTCCATCCATTCTGCGAGGCGTTTCGCGCTGACCGTTCCGTTCAGCATTTCCGATACACTGTGTCGTACTTTTTTTACGCTCTCCCCCCAGCCAGCCGTATTGTGTTTCGTCTTCGCCGGAATATCGCTACGATACAGCGCTATCATTGCCAGGGTGTCAGCATCAGCCCCTTCGCTCGCCAGTTTTGCGTAGTCCGGTTTCGGGAACAGTTTGCTCAGCGGCTGCGTGGCATAATCCCTGTCTTCCAGCGTTTTACCCAGTGTTTCAGCAAGCTGTGCATAACGGTGTTTGGCTGCCCCTTTAATTTCCTCGCCAAAGTCTTCAATTTTTTTGCCCCTGACTTCACCTCCGCGCACAGTAGCTTCCCTGTCAGTAGAGACAGTTGTTTCAGATTCAGGTGCGATTGTCTCAGGCTGCGGGATGTCACGATTTCCTCCGGCCTGTCGACGTACTTCTGCCTGCTGTGCGAGCTCAGGCAATGAGTTACGAACAGTTCGGGGAAGCTGATCAGGCTGAGGCATACGGACATTGTGTGTAATGTCCGGAGCCGGTAGACCTTCACGTACCAGCGCTGTGGCGTTCTGCTCATCCGGTGACGGCAGACCACGACGAACTGTTTCGCCCTCCAGTATTTCCCCCTGGCGACCAGCGGCGTTTTCCGGTGCCGGAGCACGTCCTTTCTGGAAACTCTGGCCCTTAACCTCACCGGTTGTGGTAAAACGACCACCACGTCCGCCACCTCTCCCGGTAACGGATATCCCTGTCCGGGATGAATATCGCCGGGGGCGGGCAGACGCGGACGCTCAGTTAACTCCTGTGCTGTCGGACCGGCATCACCTTCAGCCATCTGGGAATGCACCAGTTCTTCCGCCGTCGGCGCGTTGCCACGGGCAAGACGGGCCTGCACTTCTGTATCATCCCCCGTAAAACCACGGAATCGCGGGTCACGCATGAACGCGGGCTGTTCCATCGGATCAGCATCAGTAATACGCTCTCCGTCAGCCAGAGTGTTAATGGTCTCCGTTGCCACATCTTCAGAGAACGCAGGATTATCCATTTCAACGGCATACTGATTCTCGCCTTTCTTCACTACGGACGGTTTCAGGCCGGTGGCGCTGGCATTGCGGAAAACGTCGCTCCCCAGAGCACTTTTTTCATCCGTGAAATAACGGTTGTCCGGACGCACCTTTTCAATGCGTTCTGCTGGTCTGGACGCACCACTCCCGTTAATTTCAATACGAACTTCATCCGGATCGCGGAACCGCACCGTCGGGTAAATACTCCCGTCGCCATCATCCGCATTTTCCGGCTGTGGCTGTGCCTCCGGTCTGGCCTCCTGCTGAGGGCGAAGCACATCACGGATAGCCTGTAACTGCTGCTCTTCAGTATCAGTACGCCCTTCCTTCAGGCTGAGTTTTCGGTATTCCTCAAGCAGTTCAGGGCGCGGCTTCGCCTTCAGCTCATCCATTACCGCCTGTCGCTTCGCCTGTTCATCCAGTTCATTCAACAGCTGGCTGGCGGCTTCCCGGCGATGAACGGCAGACGTGTCTTCCTCATGTGCCATATCCGCATCAGCATACTGTTCCAGAAGCTGCTCGCGATTCATCCCCTGCATGGATTCACGATGCTGTGCCACCGGATCAACCGGTTCGGGTTGCGGAGCCGATTCGTCCTGAGGAACGCTTTCAGCCTCACGCATGGCGGTTTCTTCTGCGGCATGACGTCTGCCACGATATCCGGCAACCGCACCGAATGGTGCCCCCATCGCAGCACCAAGGGCTGCACCTTCGATCGTTGCGTCAGCCACGCCCTCCCCCGGTGACACATCCATTCCGGCGGTCTCACGCAATGCCGTGTTTTCCTGATAGCGTGAATAGCCACCCTGCGCCGCATTAATCGTCCCCTGTTCCGTGGCATTTCTGACAATGCCGCTTTTAACGGTCTTCGCCGTGCCCCGCATCGCCAGATTAAGCAACTGAGCATCGCCCAGTTTTGCCGCCATGGCATTCACAGCCAGCAATTCAGGATCTGTTGCCAGCTGCGCGCGCACCTCATCGGCAACACGCTCTTTTGCCAGATCCATTTTCTGGCGATCAGTAAGCTGTGCGTGCTGCGGATCTGCATCAATTGACAAAAACGTCTGCTGAAATTTCGGGGACTTCGCCAGCTCAGAGTAATCCGCGTTAAGAACAGAGTCTGCTGCTGCCATTGCACTCTGCCCCTGTGCGCTGGCTGAGGAATGGGTGATCAGGCCTGCCTGGAATAAATCCGGCATTTTTTTATCGACAGCTTCTGCTGCCAGTGCGGTAGCTCTTTCCGGCTGCATCCCTGCCGCAATGTATTTTTTCTCCAGCCCGGCGGTCAGCACTTTTCGCAGAGTGACTTCACCCAGCTTTTTAGTCACACCGCCTGCAACCATATCAGGTACAAGGGCACCAATCAGGTTTACGCCCTTCGCCACCCAGACCGCAGAATCATCATATCCTTCAGTCATCGGTGTATTCAGCGCCCGCTGCGCCCCCGGCGACATCTTGCCAGTCAGCCATTCATCCGAGGCTTTAGCGCCGCCACTGACTGCCTTGCCTGTGACCTTCAGACCTTTACCGACAATATCAGTAACCGCATTTTTTCCATCAGGCAGAGTGTCGATGACCTCATCCGCCCCCTTGCTGCCACCGACAAAAATATCCTGAACAGTTGCGACTCCCGGCAGCCCCATACGGCTGAACTCATTTAAAATACGCGCCCCTGTTTTTACCGGGCTCTGAATCATCGCATCACCGAGTCCACGGGCCATTTCCCCTGCCCCCCGGACGGACTGGGCGACACCTTTCCCCATAGTTGGCAATACATCGCCCAGGCTGAACGACGTGCTGTTGTCCTTCCAGCGATTGGGATCGGAGAAAAACGCATCATAGCGGTCAGTCTCGCCCGGCTGCTGAATGTTCAGGCTGTTGCGGTTCTGGTTGCCAAATTGCGCTTCAGGGCGCTGTTCATCGGAATAAGCCATACAGACTCCATAAAAAAACCCGGCACAATGACCGGGTATCAGGAAATAGTATTAACGGGAATGGTGAATTACTGCGCGTAATTCTGTTTCAGACCACGGATAAACTCAGATGCAGAGGCCGCACTATCATCTCTGGCCTGTTCCCCCCTGGCCTTTTGAATACGGAGAAAATTCGCATACCCGTTCTCCAGCAATTTCTGATTCTGAGGCTCCAGCATTTCTGGCTGACGGGAAGCAACTTCTCTGGCGAATGCCTGCTTATCCGGATCATCACCCGCCCAACTGGTAATCCCTTGTTGAATTTTTTGCTGCTGAATTTTCTGCTGATGTTGCGGTGAACCAGTTGCAGCGTAATACTCATCCACCGCCGCCTGAGCATTCCCGCCGTTCTTGATCGCTTCCGCCGCTACACTGCTGGCTCCTTCCTGAAGTTTCGCCAGAGAAAGTCCCTGCTGCTTCGGCGTGAAATAGCCGAAATTTTTCGAAATTTCCGCGAATTTACTGCGATCCCTGACAAGCTCAACAGCCTTATCAACAGGCACCGCCAGCACGGTTTGATCATCAGGATGTGCACTGCCGTATTCTGTTACAGGTTTATGCGCGGTGGAGCCATCGCTGTATGTGAGATCAAGGCCAATAAGTACGTACCCTTCCTGCTGCGCCGGTACGATACTGCCAATCCTGGCCTCTTTTATCGTCTTTTTCCCGGTTGAATCGGGCATGCCAATACGCTGTTGCAGTTCCGGGCCAAACACCCCGGAAAGGACATCAAGATTCTCCGGCGTATTAAGTGAAGCGATAGCCCTGTCCGGCTTGTCATCAAAGATTTTTTGCAGGTTGTTCACGGCCTGACCCGCTTTCGCTACATAGCCATCATTCGCCATCAGCCTCAGCGGATTACCCTCTGACAACTGGCCGTAAAGACGCATTGCTGCATCCCGATCGCCAGCATCCACAGCCTTTCCAAGCGCCGCCATCACAGGCTGATCGCGCGCCAGCATATCGTTATACTCAAGCCATCGCTGGTTGTATTTCTGCATCCGGAGTCGCTGCTGCTCCATACCCAGCGACGCATTCCGGTAATTCTGGTTGGCGTTAAATTCACGTTCTTTAAGCGCATAATCACGGTCATCAACTTTGGCTTTGTAATCAAAGTCACGCTGATCAACGTTTTTATTATGTTCAAACTGCGACTGCGCAAACTCAAAATCTCGCTCGTTATTTTTCTGTTGCTGAGCAAGCTGTGCTTCTCGCAAACCAAGCTCCTTACGACGGGTCATTGCCTGGTCAACCGTGCTGAATCCGGCAAGTAACCCCTGTGCAAATCCGCTCATTCACCACTCCTTAAAACAACGAGCCAGCAAGACCACCTATGACAGCACCAATAGCCGCACCGGGGAGACCACCAACGGCAGCGCCCATAGCCGCCCCCGTACCAATGCCCGTACCGATATTCTGCTTGTTCTGCGCTTTCTGTTGCGCCGCCATCTGCTTGTTAGCAGCCTCAATTTCTTCACGTCGCCTGTCGGCGTCACTTATTCCCTGTAATGCCTCTCGACGTGACTGATTCGCAATATCCAGTAAACCGTATCCCATATCGTTCCCCTTACCCTGACACCAGTTGTCCACCAACACTCAGTTGCTGTCTTGCAGGTGCAGAAGCACCAGTCAGTATGTTCATCTGGCGATCCTGCTCTGCTTCCCGTATACCATTTTTCGCGCCAGCAATTGCCAGTGCATTACGTAAACCCAGCGTGTTACTGTTGGGATTATCCGGACGGTTTACCCCGTATCTCGCCATCTGGTTATCCTGTGCCATCTGCGCTGTACGGAGACTGGAAGTGGCAAGGCCACCTACCCGGGCAAGCTGTGCATTCATCAGGCTGTTGTTCTCACCAAGGTCAGCCAGCCTTGCCACGCGGGGCAAATATCTGGTTCGCCAGTCGTCGTATTGCTGGCGTGTCAGCGCGGCGGATGTCTGCCAGTCACCCTGTGGGCGGGCTGCGCCTGAATAACCAGCCCTTGCGAGAGTTTCGTATTTGCCATACTCCATAATTACAGTCTCCAGTTCTGAGCCTGATGCTGAATAGCATTAGCGCCGGTGCCTGGCGTTTTAGCGCCGCCACCACCTCCGTTACCGCCAGCCTTATGCATCGCGTACGCACCTACAGCTCCCAGACCAGCGCCAACAAGAGAAGCTCGCCCCTGTTGTTTCGTAAACGCCGCCTGTGCATCCGATTTGGCTTTTGCCAGACTGCTGTCAGCCAAGGAGTTAAAACTCTGTAACGCATCTGCCTTCTGACCGGAACCGAGAGCCGCAACATCCTGTAGCCCGGCAACATACTTACCTGCCCCCGTGTGGTTGTGTCAATCTGCCCGGTTACCTGATCACTCTGGTTCGCATTCATTACCGCGTTAAAGCGACCACTGGACGGGTCAACACCGGACTGAGCAAGATTACCCGCCAGCTCCTTCCGTGCTTCGCCAAACTGTTTCTGATACCCCAGATTTGTGGTGCCAGCAATATTGTCGTACTGCTGCTCACTGTTCAGGTCATCGACCTTTTCCATGAAGTTATCTTCAGCCGGGCGGAGGATTTTTTGATAATCCTGCCACCCTTTCCAGGCCACTTCTTCCTGTGCTATTTGCGCTGCTGTTGGTTTTACTTTGGTATCACCACCGCCTTTTTTTCCGCCCATTATGGCCCCCTGGATAACAAAAAACCCTGCCGGGGCAGGGTCAGAATGTGAATTGCAATTGGTTTACACACGATAATGAATACAGTGGCAGTCAGACCGCTATCCTGAACACCATGAAGCCATCCTCATCATCCGGCATTCGCTCAAAGCCCAGACGTTTTCCCAGCCGGATAAATCCCCGCCTTGCCGTGTGGAATTCAGCCCAGCGTCCGCCAGCCAGACGGGTTAATGTCTTCACCTCCGGCAGATAACGCTCAACACCGGCACTCCCCGTACACACACCCAGCAACACCAGAACATAAGGGATACCGTCGTCACTGAGCACAGAACGCAGCACCAGAAAACCATCCGGTGCCTCAAAGCAAAATGCCTGCTTTTTAAGGCAGGCGTCTTTAACTTCATTCATAAATTCAGGGTTGCGGGAATTTCTCACAACACGCTGCATATACCGGAGAATTGTGTCGTCCATTCTCTCACCAGAAACGGGTGCCATATCGGCTGAACCTCAGCAACCAGTTGACGGGGACTTTCGTCCCCGTCGCGGTTTTCCTACTGCTTACACTGTAAGAACGCCGCAAACTCCGCTCCCCACAAATTCAGCCGGAACTCACACAACGAGCCGTGTAACATCCAGATGGTGAAGATCACCGTCATACAAATTGTGACGGTGATGAGCGATTTTTGCGACATAGCGCTTGCCTCCTGAGTGGAGAGGCGCTAACCTTCTACTTGCTTAAGGTATGATGGTTAGGGCCTCGGGTTAACATTAAAGTTGACTCGGGGCCTTTCCACATCAGGCCTTCAGGTTCACCTTCCAGCCATCAGCCGAAAGGCACCCGCGCATAATCTACGATTTTTGCCCTGCACGGGCAACAAAAAACCCGCTATCACAGCGGGTTATGACATGTTGTCGGGTATTACTCAGAATTTCAGGCCAATGCCTACAATAACCCCACTCGTGCGCCAGTCACCGGATCCGGAGCTTTCATACGCGACATCCATAGCAACACTTTCATTCAGGTTAAATTGTGCACCAGCAGCCCATGCAAGTGCTGTTTTTTTAGTACTCTTGCTTTCAGAAAAACTACCGGCACCATGATTAAGATTGTCGTTAATTTTCAAGTCAGTGGTGACTTTTGCACCCCCCATACCAGCCATTGCATACACACTGAGGTATTCGTTAAACCGCCACGAAGGACCGGATAGTAGACTCCAGTAATTAGCCCTGATATCAGTTCTCGCTGAAGCTGCCGGATTTTTAACCTCTCTGGATTCATCTCCTGGGTTAATATCAATAAATGCCTGCGCATTAGTCATAGAACGCGCCCATGTAAAAGATGTTATAACACCAATCTCATCCGTTATCTCATAACGATACCTGATGCTCATCCCCTGAGGAGATTTGCCTTTGCCATCATGCCCCCGGACAGAAGCATCTGCATATTCGCCTGAATTGAAGTAGTGTCTGTTTGTAAAACGGTTAAAAGTATCAAGATTATAAAGACTTAAATCCTTAACAAAATTGTTCAGTCCAGAGAGCTGAAGATGAGCGTATCCGAAAGAAACTGTACTGTCACCTTGTGCTGCACAGGCAGGGGCTGCTACAAAACTCATCACAAAAGTTGTGCACGCAAAAATAATTCTGGTATGTTTCATTTTTAGACTTTTCCTATAATAAAATAACCCCGTATTATCTAAGATGAATTTAGTTTTATTACTTAATATTCATACTGACAGGCATATCAGTCATACATTGATGAATTAATGACCAACACTTTATCTATATACGGCTTCCGAATATCCCATGTTGCACGACCGGAATAATGCTCACAGGAATATATTTTATTTCCTGTAGCCCCCGTTGATGTGGTGTAAATCGGTCGGTCATAAGGTGTACGCTGCCAGTTATAATACCCAACCAGTGCAGGCATAATTGCGCATGGATATCCAAGATCCTTCTCAAACTTGATATCAACTGGTATTAATTTCGCGTCAAGCAGCATCATTTCGCCATGGTAAATCATCTCACCCGACGGGTTATACATGGCAATACCATACTCAGAAGGTTGAGTAACCATATTCGCAAAAGCATAAACAGTCGTAACACCAGGATTCGTTCCCCTGACAATTTGATGAAGCCTTAAGGCATGATATCCATCAATCTGTTCATGTGTGTACATGACATCGGCCTTTTTCTCTGTTCTGATAAAGAAAAAACAACTTTTTCCTGACGGGATTGATGTTTTAAAAAAAGCCTTCTCAGTCGCCGGAATAGTTCCCTTATTGATCAGACACTGAGGCGTAAACCCCGGGCTTATCCACAAGCTGCCATCTGGTTTCGTAATGCTTAAACCATACATACAACTCACCCCCAGAATGTATAAATATATGACCCCATCCCCTGCTCAAGATTCGACCACGTCACCGTATTGCCATTAATGGTTATCTTCGGTACTTTCCGGTCCTTAAATACATTATTCCACGGAAATAATGAACAGACTGCCTGCAATGTTTTCCCTTCTGGTTTATTCGTATACGTTTTTGATCCCGACTCCGCCGTAAACCTGTCCAGGAAAAATATGGGAGTAAGCACGCCCGTAACATTAACATTGTTTCTGTTGTATATTGCAAAACCATATTCTGCCAATGTCAGCCTCCGGCTCAGCTTAACCTGCCTATGCGAACAGCCAGGCGTCCGTTCTGGTCATAAACTTCAATTTTATCATTGCGGATCACCAGCCCAACATTCTGATTAGAGTAACGAATTGTCAGTTGCCCCTGCGACGTAACACTAAAAAGGCCACCAATATTCAGGTTACCCTGAGAATCAACCTGAAAGTTTCCGTTCTGAATAACGGCACTCCGGATAACTGGCGAAGTGATACTTACCCCGGCTTTTACTTCATCTGCCACAACCTTCCGCGACACCAGTGTTTCAATCACCGCGTCATAAATCATCGCTTTCGGGATCACGACCTTGCCACCTGATACCGCAAACGGATAGGCGGTGTTATCCGGGTTGTTCGGGTCAAAGACAAACAGCTGCGACGCAGAAATTGCAACCTGACTTACAGGCCTGCCTTCACTGTCTTTTCCGGCGACAATCCCGATCCCCGCAGTGATGCCATCAACTCCCGCTTTTTTTGACCACATCGCAAGGAAGGCCTCACCGCCTTCTTTATCCAGTTTAGTGATGCGCTTGTCGACCTCATTAAGCGATTCACTGGTTGACGAATCCAGTGTGCTAATGCGGGTTTCAATACCACCAATCGTTCTTGTCGTTTCTTCCCTGAGAGTCCCCACAACTTCGGTTGTCTTAATTGCAGCATCCTTTACAGCCTGCCCCTGCGCGTTTTTTATTTCCTTGCGAAGCTCTTCTATGACGGGAGACTTCGCCGCCTCTTCTTTTATCTGGTCAATCACCGCCTGAACTGATATCTGTGTCTGTGCTGCCACGCCTGCCACTGCGTGCCACGGCCCTTTAACGCCTGCGGCATTCACAAACCTGATCCAGTAAAATCCCGACCATCCCGGATCAACCGGATCGCCGTAGACCTGCCCAGGCGTCGTGGCAACCAGCACGGCATCAGCAAGGTCATCCTCCGTACCCCGCCAGATTTCAGTCAGTGAATGGCCGCGATAATTCGGCATATCCCATTCAAGCAGTACCGAGCCAAATCCCCCTGTCGCCTTAAAATTCTGAGGTTTCGATGGGAAATCAACGACCATTACAGAGCTGTCCATCTCAATCCCCGGATTAAGGGCATATGCGGCACCACCTGAAGTCCGGCGACGGGCCAGCTTCAGACCGACCAGTTCTTCACGGGTTACAAAAGCATGACGACCATCGCCACGTTGTCCTGTCCCTATCTCCATATTTTCCACAACCGCAGATAAATCCTTTCCTGCGCGCCACGGTTTTTTTGTCATACCGGCAGCTCCGACATCGATGTACTGAGTGTAATACGTTCAACCTGACCAAAACCGGAAACCAGTATCTGCCAGTTTTGCCCGGTTGCAGCAGGTAATCTCACAACGCTTCCCGAAAAGCTTCCAGGTGCAAGGTGAATCACCGGAACATCATCTGCCAGCACAGTAATTCCCACCCGCTCTGGCGTCGGAGACTTCACCCTGAGACAGGAGAAAGAGGTTCTTTCCGGAAGGGAAAATACCTTTGAATGCCATCTGATTGTCGACGGCAAACTCCCTCCGGCGATCGCAGACATGTTTTGTCCTGATACCACCCGCATAACATCGTTAACCAGGTCAACACATGCGCAGTCAAAAGGTGTACTGAGGTAGCGGATATCCATACCTGCCGGGTTGAAGACAAACACATCCTGCTTACCATCCGGTTTCGTGTAACAGGCAATGTATTCACCACGCCAGGGATAAGCCACAATGGAGACCGGATTAAACTGACTCTGCCACTGTTCCGGCGAAATAATCTGCTCCGTCGCCAGAGCGGCATTACCGTTTGCATCAACAGACACCAGGCCATTTGTTCCTGCATACAGCACAAAGCCCTCCATCGCGACCATACTCCGCCTGCTCAGACACGCCTGCATTGAAGGAATTCTGGAGCCAGAAATTGTGGAAGGCGATACACCACTGAACAGATAAGGCTCACCCTTTGTCGCCACCACCAGTGATGTTCCGAGCGGACAGATAGCCACAATATCTTCTGCCGTCGTGTGACGATTCACTTCCGGCCATGCATACGGCAGATACGCTTCCGAAAACATCACTTCATTACCGGCAAATCCGGCGGCAATACCATTCGCCATCAGGCAAAGGCCTGTCATATTCTCCGGCGGCGGCAGGTAATCCCATGTCGCCAGCGAAGGTCCAAGATTTTTCGCCGGTATTTTATCCGTGTAACTGAGCACGGATGCATCCAGTTCAGCCACGAGTAAAAAATCGGCTTCTCCTCCCCCTGAGGCAGAACGATAAATACGACGACGTTTAATACTGGCATTCTGCAATGGCACCGGAGCCAGCGTCAGTTGTACCGCAGTTCCCGGAGTACGGAGTGTTACCTCCAGAGACGCCGGACCTGGCGGACCTTCTTCACCATAATCTGAGACAAAGGTTTCCGTATAAAACCGGGTTTCATCATCATTCGGGTTATCGTCAGAAACATCACCGCCCTGCTGGACAGTACAGACAGGAGCTGTCGTCGGCGCGGGGATCCCAAGACGATACGATGATGTCGGGTGATTCCCGTCCCCTTTTGTGGCAATGGTCGCATCCGTCACTTTAGGAAAACGCCCGTCAGTGTAGTAAATACGCCCGTGGGGGTCCTGAGCGATCGGACTGCGGATCACATCCACCACATCCGGCCATGCAAACCAGAAATCGTCACGGTAATGAAAAATTGTTTTTGGCTTAATTGTGAATGTTTTCTCAACCCCGGATATCTGACGTTCTGGTGTAATAACACCAAACCGGAAATGGCAGTCCTCCGCCAGTACAGCGGAATGCTCGGGCAGCATGGATGTCACAACGCGCGGCATCATCCCACGCATCGTGGTGATATCGATATAGGGCATAGAAATTCCTTTGACTGCTTCAGGCTTAAAAATCAGGGGATTTATGATGGAATTCGCTAAAATCGCGATCGGTATCACTGCAACAGAGTGTTGCTATGATATTCTGGACAAGACGTAACAACTCACTAATTGTTATCAAACGTCTTTCTTCTGGTCGGGGAGCATGTTGCTCCCCTTTTTTACTGCATTACCACCGCAGCTGTAGCAACAAGAGCCAGCACACCACCAAGCCACACAAACAGCATGAAGCACATTGCGCCTGTGGTGTAACGTTTTCTTCCGATTGTCCGGCATCTCTCTTTATTCATCATCTGCACCTTCTGAACTATCAGAAGATTCTGCGCATCCGGCAGGACCGCCATCAGGCACCAACAAGCCGTCTGACACTCACACCATACAGTCCGTTTTTTGCCATTCCCGTATACAGAAAGGTATTCACCGTCTTTGTGTTAATACCCATCTCACTGGCAAGGCGGCAGGGTCTCGACTGGCGGTAGACATAACCGAACATCACCACCATCTCTGACATCGTCAGCGGGCGGGCAGCACTGTTATACGTCCAGACGCCGTTGTGTATGGCATCACTTATCTGCTCACCATCACGGAGCAACTCCGCATCCAGTTGCAGAAAATGACGCCCCTGGAACATACACCGCATCAGCCTGCCCAGCAGGCCATCACTGATTATCAGCCAGGATTCGTCAAAGTCCGGGATATAACGGCGGTTCTCCGGCAGGAAAAACTCCCTCGCCAGTATCACACTGTGTTCCTTCAGTAACGCCTGCAGACCATACTCCAGATAGCGATTCCTGGTAGCCAGAATCACCTTCATCGCAGCACCTTCCTGTTTTTTATGCCCCATGAAAAACGGCAGACCAGAGTCCTGCGCCTGCCGTCATACTTCATGTCACCTTCAGCAATTAAAACTCGAAGTTCACACCAACATTCCAGGAGGCATCGCCATCACTGAATGCCACGCCTGCTTTCGCTGCGGTCTGCTCGTTGAAGCGGTAACCCACACCCACTGCCAGTGCCTGCTGGTCGCTGTAACCACCAACCGCTGCCGTGGCGTTGAATTTACCCACACTGTACGGCTGGAACAGACCTGTCAGGGCCGCAGACTGTGCTGCTGCTCGTTTCATTTCCTTATGGTTTTCATTAATCTGGCGCTGCTGGCTGTCCAGACGTGCTGAATGTTGCTGCAGCGTACGGGTATTGGCTGCAATCGCCTTGCTGTTTTTCTCAATGGATTGCGTGTTACGGGTGACACGGCCATCAATGGCACCAACTGCTGCATCAATACGGTCAGTACGACCAGACAGGGAAACAAGACCTTCACTTACCGCAACAGTTTTTGCAGCTCCCTCAGCAGTGGTCAGGCTGCCGTCTGAATTCATACCAACAGTGGTTCTGTCTTTCACTGATTTATCCAGATCGACCAGTGCCTCATTCACTCGCTTGGTATTAGATGTGCTGCGATCCATGGTCAGAGAGCCATCTTCAGCAACAGACACTGTTGTATCATCAACAAGACCCGCAACCACATTTTTCACAGACTCACGGTCACCTGAACTTTCTCTTTCGTTTAAGGTAATCTTACCTTCTCTGTCTAAAGCAAAGGAGGTACCGACAGCTTTGCCTTCATTAATATCATTAATTTTTTTAGCTGTATCTGCATAAATCTGAGATTGACTAGAGTCCCCTCTACTAATTAAATCAAGAGCGATATTTGCACTTCCTCCATTCATAACAATAGAGTTATACAAATCAGCATTTTTAGTTGTTATAACATTCTTGGATTTTTCAATTAATGATTTTACACTTTCCACTTCTTTTTCATTAATTCGACCAATATTATCAGGTGATAACTGAGGGACATAAATAGAGTACACTAACTCATTCTGATATTTATTGAATGAACTTTGAATACTTCCATCAGGATCTTTTGGGGCATTTTTTAACTTAGCCATAACTTCCGTCATGTTTACACTTGTGACCTTCCCTGTGTTTACATCAAATGGACCAATCACCATTTTATTGCTGTTATCTCTAATAGAAGCATGATTATTTTCAGTATTGAGTTGAAAATAGTATTTATCACTTATCTTATGTGTAACTATTTCAGCCATAGCACCACCACTCACCAACAACAGACCGGCAACAGCAGATGAAAGAATAGTCTTTGTAAATTTCTTGCTCATGTGGTATACCCTATAAAATTATCTGTATACAAATAAAACAGTTCAACGTCGGATATATAAAGAAAATCTGATGTCTCGCCGCTCTCATGAGCTTACTCTTGAAGAAATTCCGAATTTTAATATAAAGTTTTTCGGAATTTCCTTACTATAACGTCGGTGATATCACGTTCGCGAAGGGATATCCGCATTACGACTGGCCTGCCACTTATGCTGTCTCTTTATTCATCAACAATTTGTATACGGTTACATATTTAATTGTGAAGTTAGTCACAAAAAGAAGAAAGTCAAATAATCAAATTGTGCTTAACTGTTTACATCAGCACAATCTGATAACCATTGAAGGACGCACTAAATTATTTTCAGCAACCCCTCAGTCTACGAAAATTCTGTATTTGATAATTGTTTTATTTGCTCTATTTTTATGCAGCCATTCTGTTGCTTATAAAAAAGCACCACTATCCGCGCCCTCATCTCAATATCTTTGTCGCCGGATAAAAATAACTATCAACCACAAGTATCATGCTCTCGGGGAGCACGCACTCCCCAGTTTTTTATCTTTGACAGGGGTGAAGGAGGCCGTTGCATCTCCTTTAATTATCATTGCCAGATTATTTCCTCGACCTGAGTATTCTTTATTTAGCCATAGCTTTGTAGCAAGGGGCTGGAGCGCCCCTCTTTTTTTCACCTGTCAGCCATGCCGACCTTATACGCCAGTATAGCTTCCGCATCACCCAGCGCTTCAATCTCTTTTTTCATCGTGCGCTGTCTGACATGAATTTCCAGACCTTTGGTAAACATCGCCTGCTCTGCAGCAGCACTCAGAGCAATCAGTGTTTCAGCGTCCATCGGTACGTCATTATTGTCCGCATCCGTCCAGAAAAACGCCTCCGGCAGTTTCCCCGCTTTCGCTGCCGCCACCGACGGCTCAAGACGCGTCTGCGTTGACTTCCCGTAGTCCCATTTACGCCCATTGTGCTCAAACGTGTAGTTCGCCGCTTCCATCGCATTACGCCAGGCGTTGATCCCGGCGGTTTTGAGTTCTCTGGCTTTTTCCGGGCTGATGGATGGCTGTACATATTCTGCAATTTCACCGGCCTCTCCTTTCTGACAAGCGGCATAAATATCCCGCCCGTATGCTTCGGTATCGCTGGCTGTTGCAGTGAAAGGAACCGCCTGCTCAATGTGCTCAAACTTCACCATGCAATTCACAGCAGTGTGATCTTTATCTGCCCATTGCGGATTGCTTATTTTTTTCCACATTCATGTCATCTCCTGTCTGTCAGTATGCGCGCTGGAACAGCCCGATGCCTTCATTGTCATTTGTCGACGTAATTTCATTACACACCATCCATGAGCCCGGAACTGAGGATAGTTTGCCGTCAATGCCATCGGTGTTAGCTTTCATATAGTTCCCGCTTGTATCTTTGATTATGGCGCATCGCTTAAGGCGTGAACCCTGTACAGTTTCTCCTGGCTGATAGGTTCTGCCGATGTCGGTTGCATACGGGATTATTGCGGCAATAATGTATGTTCCGATGCTGTAAATTTCCCCGGGTACCAGCCTTCCGGTTGGCCCTTGTGGTCCCTGTGGTCCGGGTTCACCTGTCGGGCCCTGTGGACCTGTCGGGCCCTGTCTTCCTGTTTCTCCCTGCAAACCTCGTGGCCCCGTTTTACCCGCAGGACCTGCCGGACCAACCGGCCCCGGAACACC
>OICB01000718.1_pt1 | contig 17042 bp, 17 predicted proteins | sample 1581121 | NCBI WGS metagenome assembly OICB01 (sample SAMEA3882544, study PRJEB24775) | human gut metagenome | biome: human-associated habitat; feature: intestine environment; material: feces | place: Netherlands | collected 2009/2010 | reverse complement strand
ACTTTATGGGAGATGGAAAATTATGTTTGGAAAAAAGAAAACCACAGGAACCGCAACACCTGTTCCACAGGTTTCCAATAAAAAGAAAATAGAAGACTGTCTGACATCCATGTCTTTTCTCAGCCATTTTGTCATTGACAAAAAGGAATCTCTCGTTGAAGAAGAAATCAAGACCGTGCGTGAGATTGATAAAGTAAAAGACTCTTACACCGACGTGATTGAACACAATGCCTCGATCCGCGAAGCTGTTGATTCCCTGCAAAAAGAATTCGGGAAAATCGGAGAAATTTCCAGACAATTTACAGATGTAATCACCGGTGTGACCAGCGTATCCGATGATGCCATGCAGGATATCCGTGATCTGAAAGAAAGCTCTGCCAAAGTGGAAACGCAGTTCGCAGAGATTCATAAAATCTACGATGAATTTCAGGCCCGCTTTGATGAAATCCATGCAACCATGCAAAACATTGTCGGCATTGCAAACCAGACCAACCTGCTGGCATTAAATGCTTCCATCGAAGCGGCCCGTGCCGGTGAACACGGAAAAGGATTTGCCGTTGTTGCAGATGAAGTCACAAAACTTTCCATTGGCATCAAAGAACTGGTGGGTGATGTAAACAAAAGTATGGAAGGTTTGCAGACAAGCTCCGAAAATCTGACGCATTCTCTGCTGGATGTACAGGATGCACTGGATGCTTCCCGCACACAGATGGACACAACCGAAAATATCTTTTCCCATATCAATGATTCTGTGTCCGGCGTAGAAAATGTTCACCGCGGCATCAATGAGGTTGTGGAAAACTGCAGCGGACAGGTGGATCAGCTCCGGGAAGACATGGAAGCCCATGAAACCCGTTATGCCCAGGTTCAGTCCGATATTGACGGCTTAAAGAGCCTGATGACAGAAAAGGGATTTATCTATGAGGACATTTCCAATATGATGGAACAGGCTGATCCATTGATCGAAAATATCAAAACGGAATTAAACAAATAAATCTCATTATTCCCCATCTTCTGCCCAGAGCCGTGCGCACCGCACGGCTCTCTGCCATCCCCTGAGCAGCTTTTTGCGCTCCCCTGAGTCCATTACCGGTTCAAACCTTCGTCCCAGCTGCCAGTTTTCCCGGATTTCATCCCTGTCTTTCCAGTAACCTGCCGCAAGTCCTGCCAGATATGCCGCTCCGAGTGCTGTTGTCTCAATACATTCCGGTCGAAGTACTGCCGCATCAATGATATCTGCCTGAAACTGTACAAGCATGTTATTTGCACTGGCTCCTCCGTCCACACGCAGACCGTTCAGCGTCACGCCGGCATCCTCTTCCATGGCGTGAATGACATCTTTCGCCTGATAGGCAATAGACTCTAATGTCGCACGGATAAAATGTTCCTTTTTGCATCCCCGTGTCAGCCCGACAATCGTTCCGCGCGCATACGGATTCCAATACGGTGCCCCCATGCCGGCAAATGCAGGAACAATATAAACACCATTGGAATCCGGGACTCTCTTGGCATATTCCTCGGACTGTCCTGCGGTACGGATCATACGCATCCCGTCCCTCAGCCACTGGATGGCCGCCCCTGCCACAAAAACACTTCCCTCAAGTGCATATTCCACTTCCCCTGCAGTACCCGCAGCAATGGTCGTAAGCAGTCCATGTCTGGAAATGATCGGTTCCTTTCCGGTATGCATCAAAAGAAAACAACCGGTTCCATAGGTATTTTTTACATCCCCTTTTTCAAAACAGCACTGTCCGAACAATGCCGCCTGCTGGTCTCCTGCCACACCCATCACAGGAATTTTACCGCCAAAAACCTGCTCCTGTGTCTCTCCGAAGAAACCACTCGACGGCCGCACTTCCGGCAGCATTTCTTTGGGAATGCGAAACAGCTCTAATATCTCTTCCTCCCAGCAGCATCTGTGTATGTCAAACAACATGGTTCTTGCCGCATTCGTATAATCCGTGACATGCACCGCCCCTTTGGTCAGATTCCAGATCAGCCATGTATCCACCGTGCCAAACAAAAGTTCCCCTTTTTCTGCCGCCTCACGCGCGCCTTTCACATGATCAAGAATCCATGCGATCTTGCTTGCGGAAAAATAAGCATCCGGCACCAGGCCTGTCCGCTTCTGCAGCATCGGTCCATATCCTTTTTCTTTCAGTTCATCAATCTGTTCTGCCGTGCGCCGGCACTGCCAGACGATCGCATTGTATACGGGTTCCCCGGTCTTTTTATCCCAGACGATTGTGGTTTCGCGCTGGTTTGTGATGCCAATGGCACGGATATTTTTGGATGATGCCCCGATATTCGCCATTGCCTCTATGGCAACCGACATCTGGGAGGACCAGATTTCCCTCGGATTCTGCTCTACCCAGCCCGGCTGCGGGTAAATCTGTGTAAATTCTTTCTGTGCCATCGTGACGATTTTTCCTGCATGATCAAACAGGATACAGCGGGAACTTGTCGTTCCCTGATCCAGTGCCATAATATATTCTTTCATCATCTGTAATCCCCCATATGATTTTCCTGTAGCTTTTCTTTTTTCTATTTTACTGCATATTCCCATTTATCACCAGTTCATTTTCTCGTCAATTGTGGTTTTAACAACATATTTTCCATTTGCTTTCTGATAAATTACTTCTTGCTTACAAAATAAAATCAAAGGAGTATCTTATTATGGAACATAAAATGTTTTGCTATCAGTGTCAGGAAACCGCAGGATGCAGCGGCTGTACCCAGATGGGTGTCTGCGGCAAAAAGCCGGAAGTAGCAGCTATGCAGGATCTGCTCATCTATGTGAGCAAGGGATTATCCGCGGTCACAACCCAGCTGCGCAAAGAAGGAACAAAGGTTTCAGAAGAAATCAACCACTTGATCACCTGGAATCTGTTTACCACCATCACAAATGCCAACTTCGACAATGAGGCGATCATCGCACGGATTCATAACACTCTGTCCGTGCGCCGCACACTCATTTTACAGGTAAAAGATACCTCAGGTCTGCCGGAAGCTGCTTTCTGGGATATAAAAACAAAAGATGGCTCTGACGCATCGGATGATGTGCTCTTTGCCAAGGCAAAAGAGGCAGGGGTTCTCTCCACAAAAGACGAGGACATCCGCAGTCTGCGTGAACTGATCACTTACGGATTAAAAGGTTTGTCCGCTTACTCCAAGCACGCCAATGTACTGCTTTCGGATGATCCGGAAATCGATGCCTTCCTGCAGCGGGCACTCGCTGCAACACTGGATGATTCCCTCACAGCCGATGACCTGATCGCACTCACACTGGAAACCGGAAACTATGGTGTCAGAGGCATGGCGATGCTCGATACTGCAAATACCGGTGCCTATGGCAATCCTGAAATTACCAGAGTGAATATCGGTGTTGGAAAAAATCCGGGAATTCTTGTCTCCGGTCATGATTTAAAAGATCTGGAAATGCTTCTGGAACAGACACAGGGAACCGGTGTAGATGTGTATACACACTCAGAAATGCTTCCTGCCCACTACTACCCGGCATTCAAAAAATATCCGAACTTTATCGGAAATTACGGAAATGCATGGTGGAAACAAAAAGAAGAATTTGAACGTTTCCACGGACCAATTCTGATGACGACCAACTGTATTGTTCCACCAAAGGACAGCTACAAAGACCGGCTGTACACCACCGGTGCTGCCGGCTATCCGGGATGCACACACATTGATGGCGAAATCGGTGCACAGAAGGATTTCTCGGCACTGATCGAACAGGCGAAACACTGTTCTGCTCCGGAAGAACTCGAGCACGGTGAAATCATTGGTGGCTTTGCCCACAATCAGGTACTTGCACTTGCCAGTCAGATTGTTGAGGCCGTCAACTCTGGCGCGATCAAAAAATTTGTCGTCATGGCAGGATGCGATGGACGGGCAAACTCCCGCAATTACTATACGGATTTTGCCAGAGCACTTCCAAAAGATGCGGTTATTTTGACTGCCGGCTGTGCCAAATACAAATATAATAAACTGAATCTCGGCGATATCAACGGAATACCGCGTGTCCTTGATGCCGGACAGTGTAACGATTCCTACTCTCTGGCTGTGATTGCCCTGAAACTGAAGGAAGTATTCGGTCTCGATGATATCAACGATCTGCCGATCGTCTACAACATTGCATGGTATGAGCAAAAAGCAGTGATTGTGCTGCTGGCACTGTTGGCACTGGGTGTAAAAAATATCCACCTGGGACCGACCCTTCCGGCATTCCTTTCCCCAAATGTGGCAAAGATCCTCACGGACACGTTTGGCATTGCCGGAATTGGTACCGTAGAAGATGATTTAAAACTGTTTTTTGGCAAATAATCCACAAAGTCTGTTTTTTTTGTCTGTTTTCCTTTGACAAACGGTATTTATGAGAGGTATGATTATTATACAATTTAACGATTTTGCATATTTGGCATAAGGAGAACATTACATGAACGAAAAACAGTATTTACGAGCCAACAAGCGGGTATTTCTCGCTGTCACCATTATCTTTGCCTATATCACGCTGACCATGCTTGCTGCACTGGCGGCCAGCCACGGGGATCACTTTGTCCGGATTATGATCCAGTGTCTGGTTTCGGTCGGTGTGATTATCCTTTCCGCACTGGGCTATCTGACCCGAAAGAAAACGCACACCTGTGCCATCATCCTGACAACCGCCATGATGGTCGGTTATGCTTTACTAAATACCACGGAAGGGACATGGGCTTACGCGCTTCCCCTCATTATTGCCGCCATGGTTTATCTGAATGAACGGCTTATGAAAATAATAAACAGCGTATTTCTGCTGGTAAATATCGTTCGTCTGATGCTCAGTTTTGCCCCACACGCATCTGCTGCACTGGCCAACAAGGTGCTGGCACTGTTTGTCCTGCTTCTTGTTGCATACGCTTCTATCAGTATTACACGGATGCTTGTGCTTTTCTTTGATGAAAACATGACGGAAATTACAGAAGCTGCGGATAAGCAGAAGAAAAACCACGATCAGATGCTTCTCGTTGCCGAAAATATTTCCCGGCATTTTGAAGAAGCAATGACTGTGCTTGACAGTTTGGAAAACAGTATTGAGGTCAGCCACAGTTCTATTCAGGAAATTGCAGACAGCACCGAAAGCACCGCTGAAGCCATCCAGAAACAGGCGGTTATGTGTTCCAATATTCAGGGCAACACCGATGCGGCAGAAGCCGGCATCCACCAGATGATTGAAGCCGCACATGAAACGGATGCTACTGTAAAATCCGGTGCACAGGTCGTCCTGGAATTAAAGGAACAGGCACAGAACGTGGAAGAAGCCAGCAATATCACGGTACAGGTCATCCAGAGCCTGACTTCAAAAGTCGAGGATGTCCAGAGCTTTGTCGGATCCATTATTGAAATTTCCAACCAGACAAATCTGCTTGCCTTAAATGCTTCCATTGAGGCTGCGCGTGCCGGGGAAGCCGGAAAAGGGTTTGCTGTGGTGGCCGATGAAATCCGCCAGCTTTCCGAACAGACAAAAAATGCCTCTGCCAACATTACAGAAATTATCGACAAATTAAACGATGACACAAAACGTGCCAACGAAAGTATCGAAAACTCAGTTGCTTCCGTAGAAAAGCAGAACGAACTGATTGAGAATACACGGGAGAAATTCGGCAATGTCGGTGAAACCGTTGAACGCCTGATGGAAGATATCCATACGGCAGAAGAAAATATCCAGAAAATCCTTGATGCCACGAATGTTATTTCCGATAATATTACCCACCTCTCCGCCACCGGTGAGGAAGTGGCTGCCTCTTCCACCGAAGGGCTGCGTATGGCAGATTCCACGGTGGACAATATGAAGGGCTGTAAAAAAGTTCTGGAGAATATTTACATGCTTGCAGAAGATATGAAAGATTCCGTAGAGCACAAAGAACTCGGATAACTCTGTCTGCCAAAAAGCCGGACGCTGTTTACACAACGTCCGGCTTTTTACTGTTTACAGAAAATACAAAAGTGACAGGCAAACGGCCATGCCAAGGAATGCCATCCGGTACAACAGCACATTCGCACACCGGATATCTTCCGGTTTCACCGGACGCAGGGCATCCCCTATCGTCGGTTTCTTTACAGTCTTTCCAAAATAACTGGCATCCCCTGCCAGCTGGATGCCAAGGCTTCCCGCACAGGCACTCTCGGTCTGCGCAGAATTCGGGCTGGCATGTTTCCGGCTGTCCCTTCTCCAGATCTTCCATGCCCCGGTCCCGCTAAAACGCTTCCCTGGAAGGAAGCTTGCCACGATCATAAGCAGTGCCGCCACGCGGGATGGGATGAAATTTACCACATCATCCAGCTTTGCCGCAAACCTTCCAAAATACAAGTTCTTTTCATTCTTATATCCCACCATGGAATCCATGGTATTCACCGCCTTATAGGCAAATCCAAGCACCGGTCCGCCGGCTGCCAGATAAATCATCGGCGCAATCACACCGTCGGATGCATTTTCCGCAACGGTCTCAATTGCTGCCTTTGCCACACCTGTTTCATCCAGTTGTTCCGTATCACGCCCAACGATCATGGACACTGCCTTTCGCGCTGCCGGCAGATTCTGCTTTTGCAGCTGCTCATATACCTTCATGCTTTCCACTTTCAGACACTTTGTAGCAAGAATCTGATAGGTCATAATGGCTTCCACAGCACAGCCAATCGCCGGATGCAGCCCGTATGCCCCCTCAAGGATAACGGCGGTCACACCGGTTGTCCATGCGATAACAACCACAACCATCACAAACCCGCGCAGAAATTTCTTTGTGTCTGACAGTTCCTTTTTATTCAGTTTTTCCAGTGATGCGATCAGATTACCAATCAGACGGATCGGATGAGGCAGCCAGTGCGGATCGCCAAACAACAGATCCAGCACAAACCCAAGAAACATCGCAAAAAAATGATAACTCATACTTTTTCTTTTAACTCCATTTTATTCTCTTGTAAGTACAGGCGCAGATGATAGCCCTCGGCATTTTTTACCTGATACGAAAAATAATCACCGCCACAGTAGTGCGAAAGCAGCGCCATGATCGTACCCCCGTGAACCACAGCCGCCACCGGAAGCGGCTCCTGTATCATACCGTTGTCTTCCGTTTCCCGGCACTTTGGACACGCTCTGTATGCCAGCTGCTGCCGGATCTGTTCCATAACCAGCTCCATCCCATCCACACATCTTGCGATAAAAGCCTCCCGGCTCTCACCTCCCGGAAATGCCAGCGTTCCACCACTGTCAATCCATGCCTGATAGCGTGGATCTCCATTCAGCTGTGCATAATTCCTGCCTTCAAATTCTCCAAAATCCATTTCACGCCATGGATCAATTTCGATCTGTGGAATTTGCGGAAATAAAATTTCTGCGGTCTGCCGGCAGCGAAGCATGGGACTTACAAATACATATGGCATATCCCATGTCCTGCATACCTGTGCCCATTGGTCTTTTCTTTTCTCCAGCTGCTGTCTGCCGTCCTCCGAAAGCGGTTCATCCGTCTGTCTGCCAATATACCGGTGTTCTACATTTCCCAGCGTCATTCCATGCCGGATTAGATACAGTTCTATTTGATTCTCTGTCCAATTCCACATACAATCCGTTCCACCCTTTCTGCTTTTGCTGCAATTTCACAAAGCAGCCGTCCCAGCCGCTCACGATATTCCCGCTCGAACGAATCAAGCGGCACAATTCCATTGCCTACTTCATCGCAGATAATTACTGTATCCGGATGTTTTTCCAGATAAGCCATACTTTCTGCTTCCGGGGATGGAGACTTCGGGGCACTTTCCTGCAATTTCTCTCGAAACCATTCTTCAAAATTGTCCCAGATCCGTGCTTCCGCGATGCCCCGCACCTGTGTTACATATACTTTTTTCCCCTGAGCAGTGCCGCCAATGTATAATTCCATACTTCAAACTCCAATTAGAATTGATATAAAAATATTCTATCATATTTTTCTCATATAGTGAAAATTTGTTTTTATTGCAACTATATATAGTTGCAGTTTGTTTGTTTTTGAGTATAATGTAATTAACAGGGGGGCATCATATGGGACAGAAAGAAAAATTAATTCAACGTCTAAAATCCAGACCAAAAGATTTTACATTTCAGGAAGCGGAAACCCTGCTCGGATATTTAGACTATAAACGCTCAAATAAAGGAAAAACCAGTGGTTCACGCGTTGTTTTCGAAAGCACAGAACACGCAAATATATTGTTACATAAACCACATCCAAATAACGAACTGAAAAATTATCAGATCAAACAGCTTATTACTTTTTTAGAACAGGAGGGATTATTATGAATAACACAATTCAGTATAAAGGCTATGTTGGAAGTATTGAATTTTCAGAAGAAGATAAAATTTTTTACGGAAAAGTTCTCGGAATCCGTTCGTTAATCTCCTATGAAGGTGAAAATGCTACTGAGCTGATCGATGATTTTCATCAGGCTGTAGATGATTATCTGGAATTATGTAAAAAATCCGGTCAAACACCGGAAACCGCTTTCAAGGGAAGTTTTAATGTACGGATTTCTCCTGAGCTGCACAAAAAAGTATTTGTTTATGCAATGGCACATCAAATTTCCATGAACCGATATATCGAAGAAACACTTGCCAAATCTCCAGCAGCTCTCGAAGAAGTCTGATCTACATGAAAAACATGGCGGTTACAGCAGACACGACACTGCTGCCGCCACCGCCATTGCGCCTTCACACAAGGTAAGAAAATAGCCCGCAGTATCTCCGGTGATTCCACCAAATTCCCTGTAACTGCGCCAACGATAGTAACCGAACACTGCAAATGCCGCCGCCACCGCCAGAATTCCCGCCAAAAGCGAAAGCCAGAGCATAAACAGTACACACAACAACGTCTGTGCATAAAGTGCCCCTTTTACCCCACGCTCATGTGCGGTACTCGCAAAATGATAGAGCATCCCATCCGTTTTTGCGGAACGGAAGGAGACCACGCTCAGGCCACTCAGACAGCGGGACAGGAAAAATCCACAGCAAAACACTTCCAGCGCACGATAATCCACAATCTGGGAAAGAGCCGCCACATAAATCAACCCGAATTCCGCCAACTTGATCACGGAAAAAGCTCCAATGTGGGAATCCTTTAAAATTTCCAGTTTTCGCTCCCTGGGCTGATACGAATGCAATGCATCCATGGTATCCATAAACCCATCCACATGGAAGCCCCCGGTGATAATAAGCGGGAGCGCAGCTGATATCAGAATAAATGCAAGCGTACTGATTCCCAATAACGCAGACAACCGAAACCATCCCCAGAGGATAGCACCGATCACTGCCCCGATCCACGGAAAAAAGCACATGCTGTAACGCATGTCTTCTTCTTTCCACACAAATTGTGGCATCGGAATTTTTGAATAGGTGGAAAACGCCACCGCGATTCCTCTAATGATGTGCATAACCTGCTTCCTTTCTCTCTTTTACCGGAACCGGAATCCCTACAACGACTTCGGTCACCGTATCCGCCAACGCCGCCACTCCCGTATTGATGCGTCCGAGTGCACGGATATATGCCTGCGTTGTCGCATCATAGGAAATGCCATCCTCAAACACGTTATTACTGACGATCACCAACTCGTCCACTTTTGTGGAAAGGTTTTTGATTCCCTGCAATATGAGTCCGACAACCACATCTTCCGAAACGATGTCCGCACCGGAAAACATCTCATTTGCAACCAGATTGGACATACATTCCAGCAGGGCACAGCGAGGACGTTCCGTAACATTTTGCCCTGCGCGATCCGGTGGTTCCATGGCTTGCTGTGCTCTTTTCGAAAAATCTACTTCCCCGATATCCCGCGGCTGTTCCATCGTAACAAATCCTTTTCCCGCGCGAAGTCTCCGGTGTCTTGCAACTTTTTTTCCGCCCTCCGCATCGCACACCTGCATGGTTGCGATATAATATTTATTCGTTTTTCCATCCAACAGATGCTCTGCGTAAGCCGATTTTCCGCTGCCGCTTCCACCCAAAACCAAAGTGATCATTCTGTTTCTCCATACCGCTCGTACTGCGCAATTTCCATCGTATCAAATGTCGTCTGATCCTCGTAGAGTGCCAGTGCCAGATCCAGAAGGGAAAACAGCATCACGGCTCCTGTGCCTTCCCCAAGCCCCAGTCCTGCATCAATAACCGGATGAAGTTTCAATTCCTCCGCGATCCATTTTGCCGCGGGTTCCTTGCTCAGATGGCTCGGCAGAACAAATTCCCGCACACCCGGCACGATCCGCTCCGCCACCAGTGCCGCGACCGATGAGATCAGCCCATCCAGAACGACCGGCACATGATACAGTGCTCCGCCGATGCATACACCTGCCATTCCCGCGATATCCAGACCGCCGAATGCCGCCAGCATGGAAAGTGCATGCTCTGACCGGATCTCTTTTTCATATTTCTCCAGTGCCTGCGCAATGACCTGCTGCTTGCGCAACAGCCCCGCGTCGTTTAATCCGGCACCACGTCCGGTCACTTCTTCTGCTGTGCGTCCGGTCAGTGCCGCCACAAGCATGCTGCTCGTCGTCGTATTTCCGATTCCCATCTCTCCGGTACCAATCAGCTGATAGCCTTTGTCTTTGCACTCCCGGACCAGATCAATTCCTACAGACAATGCCTGCAACGCTTCTTCCTCTGTCATTGCAGGTTCCTGCAGAAAATCGCACGTGCCCTGCATCACTTTGCAGTCTCGCACCCCCGGCAGCGTTTCTTTTGTGTTGATTCCAATATCGACCGGGATCACATCCACACCGGCGCGGCGCGCCATTTTGCCAACCGAGCTTGCCTGCTGCCCCATAAATCCTGCAACCACCGCGGTCACTTCCTGTCCGGACTGGCTGACTCCTTCTGCGACAACACCATTATCTGCGCACATGGTGAGGATCACTTTTTTTTCAATGGAAAGGCTGCTGCTTCCTGTGATTGCGCCGATCTGCGCAAACATTGTCTCAAACTGCCCCAGACCATCCAGCGGTTTGGCAATTTTGTCCCAGCTTGCTTTTACCTGCGCGTAGATCTGTGCGTCCGGTGGAATGATTTTAAGTTTCTCCATTTCTTTTCCTGTAATCAAATATTTTCTCCTGTTGCAATTGTAAATTGCGCAAATGCAATTCCCTGTTTCTTGCTTCTTTCAGCCATGAAATGTATGATAAGAAAAAGGAGGTGCTGATATGAATAAAACCAAAATTGATAATCAAACTATCGCTCACATTCTTCTTGATTTAAGACAAAAACATCATCTTTCCCAGGAACAGCTTGCTCAAACATTAGGCGTTACTCGTCAGGCCGTATCGCGATGGGAAATGGGAATCTCTGTTCCAAACATCCATACCCTGCTCTTAATCAGTGAGCAATTCCATGTTCCAATTGACACAATGCTCAAAAAACCAGATGCTTCAGCAGAAAACCAAAATAAAATCCAAAATCCTGCTAAAAGAACTCCCTTTATTTTTATGACCATAACCGGAATTTTCCTGTTGTGTGTGCTTCCATTTCTGGGTCAATGGGAACAATTCAAATATATGGATCTCTATGGTCGTGCATATGCCGATTCCTATCACTATATTTTCGAATACCCACTGTCCATTCTTCTGGTATTATCCATTGTCCTGATTTGTGTCGGGATCTATAACATTGTAAAAATCAAGAGGAAATCCGGCTCTCCTGCAAAATAGAGTATACATACTCCATATCCAGATGCTCCCGCAATCCCTGTGCGAGCTTGTCATACTGCTGTTCCTTAAATGCATGATAATCACCGCCAGCCTCCGGTTTCCATGACACCCTTTTTTTGTCGGCCAATGCCTGTACTATGCGCACGGCAATGTCTCCATCGTCAAAAATGCCGTGCACATAACTGCCGTATACGCCGGGTGCTTCGCTGCCTTTTTCCATGCGCTGTACCCCGTCGGTTCTGCCATCTGCCAGCTGTACCAGTGGCGTCTGATGTTCCCCGGTGGAAACCGTTGTCTTTCCCATATGAATCTCATAGCCGGAAAATTCCAATCCGGAAAGTGTGGAAAAAATACCGGTCACATTCTCAAATTTTCCACGTGTCTGCGTACGCATTTTTTCCGGCATCAGGGTCGTGTCGGTGTCGATCAGTTCCATACCACGCAGCGGTTCGCATAGCGAATTCTCATCCGCTGCGTGCGATTGCCGCCGAGTCTCACGAGGGGGCAGTTCCATACCACGCAGGGGTAGTGCCCCGTCGCGCTTTATGCGCTCCACGGCAATTGTATCCGGCTCATGAGAAATTGCTTCGCAATGAGCCGGATAGAGCGGTTCGCGTAGCGAATTCTCATTCTCTACCCCATGTGGGTCCGAAATGGTACGCCCCAGCATCTGATAGCCACCGCAGATCCCCCAGACCGGGATATGCACTGCCAGCTTTTTGACTGCGGCTTCCAGACCGTTCTGCCGCATCCAGCACAGATCCCCCATCGTATTTTTGCTGCCCGGCAGAAAAATCATATCCGGCTGTCCCAGTTCCTGCACCGAAGAAACATAGCGCACGGACACACCCTCCAGCCGTTCAAACACGTTAAAATCCGTAAAATTGGAGATCCGTGGAAAACGGATCACTGCCAGATCTATCACGCCTACATCGTGGTTGTCCAACTGGCCGCTCAGACTGTCCTCATCCTCAATGGAAAGATGCATATATGGAACTACTCCGGCAACCTTCACACCGCCGCGTTCCTCCAGCATCTCCACTCCCGGATCAAGGATTGTCTTATCCCCGCGGAATTTATTAATAATCAGACCCTTCACACGGGCTTTTTCATCCTCTTCTAAAAGTATCAAAGTTCCCAAAAGCTGCGCAAACACGCCGCCACGGTCGATATCCCCCACCAGAAGCACCGGTGCATCGACCAGTTTTGCCAGCCCCATATTGACAATATCATCCGATTTCAGATTGATCTCTGCCGGGCTTCCCGCCCCTTCCATCACAATAATGTCTGCCTGCTTTTCCAACTCCGAAAAAGCCTCGCAGATCGTCGGAACCAGCTTTTTCTTATACGCAAAATAATCCCGCGCCCGCATATTTCCGAGCACCTCACCCTTTACGATCACCTGTGATCCGACATCATTGGTCGGTTTCAACAGGATGGGATTCATAAGCACGGAAGGCTTCACACCCGCCGCTTCCGCCTGCATGACCTGCGCGCGCCCCATCTCCAGACCGTCTTCGGTGATGTAGGAGTTGAGTGCCATATTCTGTGATTTAAACGGTGCCACGCGATAGCCATCCTGCGCAAAAATACGGCAAAGTCCTGCAACGATCAGGCTTTTTCCGGCATTTGACATCGTGCCCTGCACCATGATTACTTTTGCCATGTTTGTTTCCTTCCTGCTAACCAGCAATCACAACCCTGCAATCCTTCTTGAAGCATGCAATTCCATATTTGATAAAATTACGCATTCCGTCCTGCTTCAGCTTATCGACATATGATTTTTCTTCCATCTGTTTCAAAGCTTCGGCACATGCAGCATCCAGATCTCCATCCCCGGCATATTTCAGTTCTATCACAATTCCTGTTCTGTTGTTCGGCACCTCAACAAGAATATCGCTGTAGCCGGTTCCTGACTCTGCATTTGACTTTATAAGCCAGTTTGCTTTATATCCCAAAAGCCCAAGTAAAATGCCATGGTAAAAATTTTCTTTCTTTTCCTTTGCAACTGCTGTATCACGTATACTTATGGTATTCCAAAGATATTCTCCAAAGAGCTGCTCTATTTTTTCTGTATTTTTTTCTAAAAACGCATTGCAGAATTCTTCCAGTCTCTTACCGTCATTCGCGGACGTATCCCGGAACCATTCCCTAATTTTCTTGATAAAAAGATTTTTTATCTCTTTATTGGGAATTGCCAAACGTATCTTTCCATCCGCTGTACGCCCCTGTTTTGTCAGATATCCGGTCGTAAAAAGTACGCTCCACAGATTTCCAATGTTTTTATCAAGCTCATCATACGTAAGTTCCTGTGAAAGTTCCTTTTCAATACACTCTCCCGCGATCAGACGCTCAATTTCATCCTTGGTCTGCACATCCGCCTTATCGATCAATCTGCGGACGATCGCATTTCCACTCGAATTAGACCAGTAATCCTGTGGTTCAACCGTTTGATCATAGTTAAGTTCATCCACATAATTTATGACATCCCATGGACAGTACACATCCGCATTTCCAAAGTGATAGCCATCATACCATTCCTTTGTTTCCGGGAAATGTGAAGACATACCATACGACGCAAGGAGGTTCTTTACCTCATCATCTGTGAATCCAAACTGTTCATCAAATCTGGAATCCATAATAGAAAGTACCTTAAAATTATTCAATCCTGTAAATATACTTTCTTTCGATACACGCAGACATCCGGTTAGAAATGCAAACTGTAAATAATCATTCGTCTTTAATGCCTGACCAAAAAGACCTCTGATCAGAGAAACCATTTCACGATAATATCCATTCTGATATGCTTTATCCAGAGGAACATCATACTCATCTATGATAATAACCGCCTTTTTCCCGTGATGTTTATATAAAAGCTGTGACAGTTTCCGGATGCTGTCTTCGATATTCTCATCCGTACCTGTAAGCATTTTAGCGAAATATGCCTTATCCTCGTCCGTAAGTGTATCACTTGTTTTGAGATAATAATGCCGGTCCATTTCATTGGCAAGAATCGTGCCGAGCATCCTCTTCGCATCCGCAAATGTCAGCCCCTCCACCCCTTTGAGCGTGAGAAATATCACTGGATACTTTCCCATGTACGCATCGCATAGTTCTTTATTCTTTGCAATATATAAGCCTTCAAACAGTGCAGCATCTGCACCGATTTCAAAAAAACTTTTCAGCATGCTCATATTCAATGTCTTGCCAAAACGTCGCGGACGGGTGAACAGTGTTACTTCCCCCCAATTCATCAGAATCTGTTCTATGAGATTTGTCTTGTCAATGTAATAAAATCCGTTCCTGCGTATTTTTTCAAAACTGTCAATTCCTACCGGTAATTTCAAAGTATTTACCATATGAGCCTCCAACAAACAGATCATTTTGTCATATTTACATATAGTATAACTGATTGGTCTGATAAATACAATTTTCAAAATTGTTTCTATTTTTTATTATCGCGAGACGGGACATATAGAACTATTCTCAGCTTTTAAGTCCCACTTCTTCTATACTCCGGGATATATAGAATTTTTTTGCCTGCTTATGTCCCAGCGATTCTTCTCCGAGGGACATAGGCATCATCTTTTTGATATATGTCCCTCAGCACATTTTCTCGGGGACATGGGCATCATCTTTTCCTGTCTATGTCCCACAACCTGTTCTCTTGGGGACATAGGTACGGACTTTTTTAATATACGTCCAACGGCACGTTCTCTTGGGGACATGGCATCAACTTTTCCAACATATGTCCCACTGGTTCTTTTCCTGGGGACATGGGTTTATGGAAGCAATTCCAATTTTTCTTGTCAAAAAGTTCGCCTTGCCAAACTCGATTCTATTATTTTCACACTATTTGTAACCTTCCCCTGTCAGGTAATATTTTTCCCAGAAAGATATTCCTGCATCAGTCAGATCCTTAACTGTTCCGACTGTATGATTTGACCATCCATTTTCTGAAAGATAATATTTATACCTTTCTCCACCACCACTATGTCCATTCATAATTGGATCATCCCATGTACAATCAATATAATACCATGTTCCATCAACCTTTACCTGATTCCATGCATGTCCTCCCCCTTTTGCTGTTCCTGTCACATAACGGCAATCCAATCCTGACGCAACTGCCATCATATAAAATGCAATTGCATAACTCTGGCAAACCCCTTCTTTATGAATTAAAACTCCACCAGCCCCATATGCCCACTTTTCAGCTGATTTGTAATTTCCATTATTTACATAATTTGCACTGTAAATTAAATAGTCGTGAATTGCCTTTACTTTCTGCTCTTCACTCATCCCTTCACTTATATTTTGTTCAACCGCATGGAATGCAGCATCAAATACAGCTTTCCCCTCTTCTGAAAATCCGGTTGCATCTCTTTTGATAAGTGCATCTTTCACAGAATAGCTGACTGAAATATTTTTTGTATAGACCTGCTTTCCCGCAATAATAGTAAACGTATGCTCTCCCGGCATATAAACGATTTCGTCTGGCAGTTCCTTACCATCCAGTTCTATACGAATTCCTTTCTGTTTTATTTGTCTGAAGGTCATGGGTTTATCATCAAAAAACTTCCATTTTAAAGAATCTCTCTTATATTTTACCCCTGCATATATATTTTTTTGTTCCCACTCATCTGTATTTAACAAACCACTAAATAAAAATTCTTTATCGCATACATATATATAAACACCACTTGAAAACGTTCCATAAGAATACTGTATATAAACTTTCTCCTGAGAATATGATGAATCATTCCATTTCCACCATCCATCTTTGCTAATCTCATTAAAATCGCAAGCAAAAGACAACTTTACCTGACTAGTATCATATTTATCAGAAACAAGTTTTAACTGTATATTTTGTTTGCAAATAATCACTTCCTGATTTAAGTGCACATCACTTTTCTTTTCCGGAACAACAGTAATCGTATAATTCGTTTTTTTGTTTCCGCTTTTTATGCTGATTTTTGTCACTCCAAGACGCAATGCCTTGACACTTCCATTGGCTGCCACCGTTGCGACCTTTTTATTTGAACTGGAGAAACGACACCTTTTATAACCATGCGGCACTTTTATCATCCCTGTTTTTCCACATACGAGCTGTGCAGATGCTGTAATTTTCTTTGTTGAAGCAGCATGGACGGTTTCTGCCGACATATTCGTAACTAAACCTGATGAAAGCAATATTACCAACAATACCCATACTGTCCATTTTTTCATAATATTTTTCATGACTTTTTCCCTTTTAAATAACAATAATCCCCATCACAAGATGGGGATTCAGACCGTAGACAAAGTGCTCCGAGAAACTTCCGTTTCT
>OICB01000705.1_pt1 | contig 17289 bp, 10 predicted proteins | sample 1581121 | NCBI WGS metagenome assembly OICB01 (sample SAMEA3882544, study PRJEB24775) | human gut metagenome | biome: human-associated habitat; feature: intestine environment; material: feces | place: Netherlands | collected 2009/2010 | reverse complement strand
GTATTTTTTCATTATAATGAGAAATACTGTATAAATATCGCTGAAGCTCTGTAATGTGCCTTGATTTCTGATCTTCTGTATAAGCCATATTTGCCTCCTATTTAATAGTATATCCCGGATTTTGATACGGTCGCTTGTCAAATCCGTATTTCAGATCGGAGTAAAGACCAACTATTTCATTCCATGTTACCGCACCGACCAGACCGTTTTGCGGAAGTCCGAACTGCCGCTGAAACGCCAGTACTGATGAGCGTGTAACAGGACCGAAATAGCCGGTATTGTTAACTGCCGGAATATTAGGATATGTTTGATTAATAAACGTAAGATATTCCTGGAGACGTTTGATTTCGTCGTTTGACATTCCCTCCTTGAGGATCGTTCCCTGAAAGAGTATAACATCTTCTCCGTCGTCAATAGGAATTGACTGAATTATACCGTCATAGGCTCTGTATATATCAAACCATGTGGCACGGTTTACTGTTCCGGTTTCAGGCAGGCCGTAGGTTTTTTGGAAAGAACGGACAGATGCTTCAGTTTCCGAACCGTAATATCCTGTTATATCTACCGGCATTATAGAGTCGTAATATGCGCCTATAACTGCAAGGAAATATTGCAGGATTTTTACTTCGTTGTTCTGCATTCCGGGAGAAAGATCTTCTTTAAATTGCTTATCTACTTCTTCTAGACGAAGACCTTCGGAATTAAGTTCTGCCAGTTTTTTAACGCTTGTAAAAATATATGCAATTTTATACCATGTTGCTTTATCAACTACACCTGTTTGAGGCATATTAAAAATTTGCTGAAATGTTTTGACAGCATCTTCTGTCTGTACGCCGAATGCGCCGTCAACAGAACTTATTTTTTGTATTGCAGGATAATTTCTTGCGATACGGTTTAGTTGTACCTGTATTGTTCTTACGTCGTTGCCGAATGAACCCAGACGCAGTTCAATTCCCGGATATGACGGAGTATTAGTCATAACTTGGGCATCTCTTACTATTTCGATATTATCTCCGTAATAATACTGTAAAATTTCATAGGGAGTCATTCCCTGTTTTGCAAGGTCGACTGTTCCCCATTGTGAAAGTCCTTCACAGGTTACTGTTGTGCCGTTGCAGAATTGAGTAAACAGCGGTTCAACGTACCCCTGACGTCTTACATAATTGCTGAATAATTCGTCAGTAAGCTGACTTATGTTTTCAAATATTTCACGTCCGTTAATAAATTTCTGATCGTATTGAGTAGAATTTGTTATATCAAAGTCGAATCCCTTAGCTCTGTACCATTCTGTATAAATTCTGTTAAGAGCAAACGTTGAAATTACATAAATATTTGCTCTCAGAGAATTTTCCGGCCAATTAGGAAAAATTTCACTGCTTGCTACATTTTTTACATAATCGGGAAATGTTACACTTACATTTTCAGCATTTGAGTCCGGAGGACCAAGATGAACAGTTATTCTTTCAGGAATAAACGGTGTACCTGTCATTACAAAACCCCCTTATACTTCAGGTTCCTGATTGCCGTAGGATATAAAATTTCCTCCGGAATCAAATGAATATGGTTCAGGAATTAAATTAAATCCCTGAATAGAAGTAATATTCTCAAATATGGGTACATTTCTGCTTACTTCCCTGTAATATCCTCTGGCATAAACCGCAACATCGTAAACTGAATAATTATCATAGTCTTGTGGAGTGTTGCTGTTTCCCTGAGAAGGAGCTGAAAGCCGGAATACTTCAGTATCACCGCTTATATCTGTGGTAGTCATACTGATAATTTCTTCTTTTCCGTCATATCTTCTCGAAACGGTTACCGAAGCATTGGGTACAGGTATACCGTTGCTTCCGGTTCTGACGGTAACTTTCAGATATCCCCATTTGTTTTCCAGGGGATTTGAAGAGGGCGGAGTTTCTTGGGGGATTTCGCTATGCTGAGGAGCATCCTGGATATTGTAATTCGGTGTTTCAGCTTCCCTTACTTTTGAAATATTATTTGTCTGACCGTTGTTATAATTTATAACTGCTTCAGTCTGGGGACGTGTGCTTGTGCTGTCCAATTGCATAAATACGGGGATTTCCGGAGGAGGATATTTTTTTTCAATATCTTCATCTTCCTGTTCATTAAGAATTTCCGTAATTTCTTTATTATCTTCAATTTTTTCATTATATTCTGTTTTAATTTCTGAATCAGGTTCTTCTTTTTTTATATTGTCCATTTTAAATTTTGCTCCATATAGCTTCATCATTTCATTTCTGTATTTTTCAGAAGTTTCCTTAAAATTTAAATCTTTCAATATAACTCCCCCTGTCGGTAGATAAAGTTTTCAATAGCATGTATATGTGTTTTCAGAGGAAAATATGCAAAAAAAGAGCAGTTTAACTGCTCTTTTAATAAAAATTATTAATCTGAAAATAATTGAACCCAGTAATATCCATAGGTGGAATTGGCTACATAAATACAGCCAACACCCATTTTATTGTATTCTTTATCTATCATGTTGTTGTAATGTCCTGATGAATTGATCCAAAGGTCCATAGCCATTTCAGGTGAAGAACCTCCTGCTGCAGCGTTTCCGGCTGCAATGTTTTCCGCAGCTGACATCCATGTTAAATTGAAATCATCAAGTATTGTGTAGAATGATTCTTTATTAGGACGGGTATGTGAAAAAGAAGACGCTGATTCTCTTGCTCTGACCATTGCAGCGGCTGTAAGACCCTCATCAAACTTAAGAGGAGCTATGCCTTTCTTAGTACGTTCATTGTTTGTCAGTTCAATCATTTTTGTAATATTATAATTATTAGCAAGTCTAAAAGCAATAGCGGCAGCGTCTCCGGCAGTTGTCTTTTTGTCTCCGTTATAATCTGCATTTGACGGAAGTTCTGAACCTTTCTGTTCTGCAAGCTTACGTGCTATAAAAGCAGCATCCAGAGCGGTAACTTTTCCGTCGCCGTTAGCATCGCCTGTTATGGTTTCAGCGGCATATGCGGTACTGTTAAAGCCGGATTCAGGCATAAATGAGTGCAGACCTACTGTGCTGATCAAAGCCGCTAAACATGCGGCAGATAATTTTTTTAATTTCATCTTTTGTAACCTCCTTTTTTAAAATATTTTACCACTATTTTTATTGTTTGTCAATACAAAGAATGTATAAAAAAGAACTCTCATTGCCGTCACCTGACAATGAGAGTCGAAAGTCAAAGATGATAAGATTTTGTGCAATCAGATTATCATTTTTTGACAATATAATATAAATTTCAGAAATTTAATAATTCGAATTATTTGCTTGCAATAGCAGCCTGTGCTGCAGCGAGTCTTGCAATTGGAACACGGAATGGTGAGCAGGAAACATAAGTCAAACCAAGCTTGTGGCAGAATTCAACAGATGAAGGATCGCCGCCGTGTTCACCGCAGATACCGATGTGCATATCTGGACGAACTTCCTTGCCCATCTTAACAGCCATATCCATGAGCTTGCCAACACCGGTCTGGTCGAGCTTAGCAAATGGATCGTTCTCGAAGATCTTAGCGTCATAGTAAGCGTCTAAGAACTTACCAGCGTCATCTCTTGAGAAACCGAATGTCATCTGTGTAAGGTCATTTGTACCGAAGCAGAAGAATTCAGCTTCCTTAGCAATTTCGTCAGCTGTCAGAGCAGCTCTTGGGATTTCGATCATTGTACCTACTTCATACTTGAGGTCAACGCCGGCTTCCTTGATAACTGCGTCAGCAGTTTCAACAACGAAATTCTTAACATATTTAAGTTCCTTGATTTCGCCAACCAGCGGGATCATGATTTCAGGAACGATATTCCAGTCAGGGTGCTTCTTAGAAACTGCGATAGCAGCCTTGATAACAGCCTTTGTCTGCATAATAGCGATTTCAGGGTATGTTACAGCAAGACGGCAGCCTCTGTGACCCATCATTGGGTTAAATTCGTGAAGTGAAGCGATGATATTCTTGATTGTTTCAACAGATTTACCCTGAGTATCAGCAAGAGCCTTAATGTCAGCTTCTTCTGTAGGAACGAATTCGTGAAGCGGAGGATCTAAGAATCTGATTGTTACAGGGCAGCCTTCCAGAGCTTCATAAAGAGCTTCAAAGTCAGCCTGCTGCATAGGTTCGATCTTAGCAAGAGCAGCTTCTCTTTCTTCAACTGTATCTGAGCAGATCATTTCACGGAATGCACCGATTCTGTCCGGTTCAAAGAACATGTGCTCTGTACGGCAGAGACCGATACCTTCAGCACCCAGTTCACGAGCCTTCTTAGCGTCAGCAGGAGTATCAGCATTTGTTCTTACCTTAAGAACTCTGTACTTGTCAGCCCAAGCCATGATTCTGCCGAATTCGCCGGCAATCGTAGCGTCTACTGTAGGGATAACGCCGTCGTAGATGTTACCTGTTGAACCGTCGATTGAGATATAATCGCCTTCAGTATATGTTTTGCCTGCAAGTTCAAATTTCTTGTTAGCTTCGTCCATCTTGATATCGCCGCAGCCTGATACGCAGCATGTACCCATACCACGAGCAACAACGGCAGCGTGAGAAGTCATACCGCCTCTTACTGTCAGGATACCCTGAGAAGCCTTCATACCGGTAATATCTTCAGGTGATGTTTCAAGACGAACAAGAACAACCTTTTCGCCTTTTTCATGCCAAGCAACAGCATCGTCAGCTGTGAATACAACCTTACCGCATGCAGCGCCTGGAGAAGCACCCAAGCCCTTGCCTACAGGTGTAGCAGCCTTAAGAGCCTTAGCGTCAAATTGAGGGTGGAGCAGTGTGTCGAGGTTTCTAGGATCGATCATAGCAACTGCTTCTTCTTCTGTTCTCATACCTTCGTCAACGAGATCGCATGCGATCTTCAGAGCAGCCTGAGCTGTTCTCTTACCGTTTCTTGTCTGGAGCATGAAGAGTTCGCCGTGTTCTACAGTAAATTCCATATCCTGCATGTCTCTGTAGTGATCTTCAAGAGTCTTGCATACATTCTGGAACTTTTCAAAAGCAGCAGGGAACTTTTCAGCCATCTGAGCGATAGGCATAGGTGTACGAACGCCGGCAACAACGTCTTCGCCCTGTGCGTTTGTAAGGAATTCGCCCATGAGCTTCTTCTCTCCTGTAGCTGGGTCACGTGTAAATGCAACACCTGTACCACAGTCATCTCCCATGTTACCAAATGCCATCATCTGTACGTTAACAGCTGTTCCCCATGAATATGGGATATCATTGTCACGACGATATACGTTAGCTCTTGGGTTGTCCCATGAACGGAATACAGCCTGTACAGCGCCCATTAACTGTTCCTTAGGATCAGAAGGGAAGTCTGTACCGATTTTTTCCTTATATTCAGCCTTGAACTGTGCAGCCAGTTCCTTAAGGTCGTCAGCATCAAGGTCAACGTCCTGAGTAACGCCCTTCTTAGCCTTCATTTCGTCAATAAGTTCTTCAAAGTATTTCTTGCCGACTTCCATAACTACGTCTGAATACATCTGAATGAATCTTCTGTAGCAGTCCCAAGCCCATCTTGGGTTATTGGACTTTTCAGCAATAACTTCAACAACCTCTTCGTTAAGACCGAGGTTCAGGATAGTATCCATCATACCAGGCATTGATGCTCTAGCGCCTGAACGAACAGAAACGAGGAGTGGATTTTCGTGATCGCCGAACTTCTTGCCGGTGATTTCTTCCATCTTACCGATGTATTCATTAATTTCAGCCATGATATCAGGATTGATCTGACGGCCGTCCTCATAGTACTGTGTACACGCTTCAGTTGAAATAGTGAAACCCTGCGGAACGGGAAGACCCATACCTGTCATTTCAGCAAGGTTAGCGCCCTTGCCGCCCAGGAGTTCTCTCATGTTAGCATTACCTTCAGAGAAAAGGTAGCAATATTTCTTTGCCATTGGTTTTATACCTCCAGATATTTTTTGTCTTTCAGTCCGACGGAAAACCCATGTCGGTCTGTTAATTATTATTATAACATATAAGTGGAAAAATTTCCATATATTTTTAAAAAAAATCTTACAGGTTAATTTGTAGCAATATTCACAAAAAATATTAAAATTTTAATTTTTTTTAAAAATCCCTTGAAAAATGACTGAATAGCTGTCATAATATATTTATAATGATTGTTGTGTGCTTATTTAATTGTTTAATTTAAGTTTCATAGGAAAACATTATTTAGATTAAAACGCAAGATATAACTTTTTAATTTACCTAAAACAATATGAGTATTATTGAACGTAGCAAAGCGCATACATAAAAAGTAAATTTCAATATATTTTGAGAGGAAAGATCATGATGAATAATGCTGTTATACTGGCAGGCGGTCAGGGAAAGAGAATGAAAGCGGATATTCCCAAGCCTATGTTTAAGGTATTGGAAGAACCTATGCTTGAATGGGTAATAAAAGCGTGTGAGGAAGCCGAGCTTTCAAATCTTTGTATTGTCAAGGGATATATGGCTGAAAAAATTGATGAATATTTAAACGGAAGATATGAAACGGTTCTTCAAAGCGAAAGATTGGGTACAGGTCATGCGGTAATGCAGGCAGTACCGTTTATGGAAAAAAACGGCGGAGGGCATACTCTCGTACTGTGCGGTGACGCTCCTTTTATCGACTCTGAAACTATAAAAAAGTCCCTTGAGCTTCATGAAAAGGAAGATAATTCAATAACTGTCATTACCGCTGAGATAGACGAACCAAAGGGCTATGGCAGAATCGTAAGAGGCGAAAGCGGTATAACTTCAATTGTTGAGGAAAAAGACGCTACCGCTGCACAGCGTGAGATAAGGGAAGTAAATTCCGGAGCTTACTGGTTTAAAACCTCCGACCTTATTGAATATCTGGGAGAACTTACTCAGAATAATTCTCAGGGTGAATATTATCTGACAGACAGTGTTTTCATTGCTCTTAATAAGGGCAGAAATGTTAACGCATATATTTCGGAAAATCCGAATGTGGTTTTAGGTGCAAACGACAGAAAAGGTCTATTGGCTCTTAATACTGCTGCAAGAATGGCAGTAATTGAGAAGCATTTGGAAAACGGCGTTGAGTTTAACTGTATTGACGGTATCGTGATCGGCAGAGATGTTGAAATCGAGGCAGGTACTGAAATCATGGCGGGAACTCATCTGAGGGGAAAGACAAAAATCGGTAAGGACTGCCGTATCGGTCCAAACTGCATAATTGACGATTGTGACATTAAAGACGGTGTAAGTCTAAACTATGTTCAGGCGTTCAAGTCCACGATTGACGCCGGTGTTAAGATCGGACCGTGGGTTCATATCCGTCCGGGCAGCCATATAAAGAGCGGAGTTAAAATCGGCGACTTTGTTGAGATCAAGAATTCCACGATCGGCGAAGGTACTGCTGTTGCACATCTCACTTATGTGGGCGACAGCGATGTGGGTAAAAAGGTCAACTTCGGCTGCGGTACAGTGACCGTTAACTATGACGGTATTGTAAAGAGCCGCTGTGAGATCGGAGACAACTGTTTTATTGGCTGTAATACAAATCTTATTGCTCCTGTAAAGCTGGGTAAGGCTGTATATACTGCTGCCGGAACTACAATCACAAGGGACGTTCCCGACTATGCTCTTGCAATTGACAGGGGAGTTGTTAAAATAAAAGAAGGCTACAGCCTGACTAAACTTAAGAAAAGATTGGAAAAAGCGTGATATTAAATGAGTATTTTTGACAGATTCAGAGAAATTTCAAAATCAGAATCAGTACCTACCGGACCTGTTGAATATCTTATCGTAGGTCTGGGAAATCCCGGGGAGCAGTATGCATACACACGTCATAATGCAGGGTTTATGGTTATTGACGCTATGGCTGAACGTCTGGAGACAGATGTAAAAAGATTTAAATTCAAGTCACTTTGCAGTGATGTGACGATAAGCGGAAAGCACTGTATTCTCATGAAGCCTGAAACTTATATGAACAACAGCGGTCAGGCGGTTTCCGAGGCAATGGCATTTTATAAGCTGGATATTGAGCATGTTATAATCGTTTATGACGATATATCACTTGAACCTGGTACGCTGCGTATCAGACGAAAGGGAAGCGACGGCGGTCATAACGGGATAAAAAGTATTATTTATCTGACCGGTGCAGACACTTTTCCAAGAATAAAAATGGGCGTCGGCAGAAAGCCGCACCCTAAATTCGACCTTGCAGACTGGGTTTTAAGCCGCTTTAACAAAGAGGATATGGAAAAGATCCAGGAGTCATGCAAAAAAGCATGTGACAGTCTGGAGCTTATGATCGACGGAAAAATTGATGAGGCAATGAATAAATATAATTCTTAAAACAAAAAAATATAATTGATCAAACAGCAATCCCCCTGTAACTGGGGGTTGCTGTATTTGTGCTTGTAAAGTTTTCAAATTAATAAGTATATTAGAAATTACAAATATTTGTGAACTATAAAATATGTATTAATAAAAGGAGTTGACAATGAAATTTTTCAGCGAAACCTTCCGTGAGCTTGAAAGCTGGAAGGATATTGAGAAGTGTATAAAAAGTAAAATAAGTCCTGTATGCGCTACCGGACTTTCTCATATTCATAAGGCTCAGTTCATTTATTCCATTTATAATGAAAGTCCGATACTGGTTATAACGGAAAGCGAAGCGGCGGCAAAAAAACTCTGCGACGATATTGCCGTTATGTCGGGGGATGAAAATTACGCAGTACTTTTTCCCTCCAGAGAGCTTGCTCTTACCAAAGTCGAGGGCTTTTCAAGGGAGTATGAACATCAGAGAATTTCCGCACTTTCAAAGCTTATAAGAGGAAAAAGTAAAGTTGCAGCTGCAAGTATTGAAGCGGTAATGGAACCTGTTATCCCTAAAGACGTTTTAAAAAACAGTACCATTGCAATAAAAAGCGGAGCGGAAGTAAATCTTGAAGAACTTAAAACCAAACTTATAAATATGGGATATATCCGTTGCGATAAGGTTGAAGGACCGTCTCAGTTTTCGGTCAGAGGCTCTATTGCCGACATTTTTCCGGTACAGTCGGCGATGCCTGTAAGAATGGAATTTTGGGGCGACGATGTTGACAGTATTTCGTATTTTGATCCGGAAACTCAACGCAGAACCGATTCTCTTGAATCAATAGAGATCGCACCGGCAGTGGAAACTGTAACAGACCGTTTGTCTTTGGCAGATAAAATCGACAGTTTTGCAAAAAGTATAAAAAGCAGGAAATCTGATATTGTAAAGTCACGTCTTGCAGAGGACTCGGAGCTTTTGAGAGAGGGAGCGGAGGTTCAGTGCATAGATAAATATATACCGCTTATTTATGATAAAATACCGTTGATCTTTGATTATTTTAACGGAATTACTGTTTTCTGCGAATATGTCAATGCTGCCGAGCATGCAAAGGGTGTGACGGCACAGTATAATGAGGACTGCAAAATACTCCTTGAAGAAGGTGAATTGTGCAAAGGTCTTGAGGGACATTACTGTGAGCTTTCCGATGTTCTATCCGAAACGAGTAAAGGACAGCAGATATTTTTGAGTAATTTCATTCAGGGACTTGACAGGGTAGGGTACAAGAAAATTATCAGCTTTGAGGCTCTTCATAACGCTCCTTGGGGCGGTGAAATGCGTCAGTTGGACGAAGATCTGAAAAGCTTGTGCGAAAGAGGATATCGTACAATGCTTATTGCGGGAAGTGAAAAAACGCTTCCGATCATTCGTCAGGATCTTCTGGACGACGGAATAAAATGCGATATTGCTAAGGAGGATTCACAGTGTCTGCCGGGCAGAGTTCTGCTAATGACGGGAAGTCTTTCCGGAGGTTATGAATACCCTGAAAACAAAACGGCTGTAATCACTCAATCCAAAGCGGCAAGTTCAAAAAAGAAGAAAAAGAAACATAAAAAAGGAGAGGAAATAAGAAGTCTTTCCGATATAACCGCAGGGGACTTAGTAGTTCATTCCATGCACGGTATAGGAAGATTTGCCGGTATCAGAAAGCTTGAACTTGAGGGTGTTACAAAGGATTATATAACAATTCAGTATGCCGGAAAAGACGTGCTTTATGTTCCTGTAACTCAGCTGGATATGGTGTCAAGATATATCGGTCCCAGAGACGATACAGGAGTAAAACTCAATAAGCTTTCATCTTCGGAATGGCAGAAAACAAGAAACAACGTAAAGCGTGCGGTAAAGGACATGGCTCACGAGCTTACCGCTTTGTATGCTAAGCGTGAAAAAAGCAAAGGCTTCGCTTTTCTGCCCGACGATGAAATGCAGAGAGATTTTGAATCCCGTTTTCCTTATACGGAAACAGACGATCAGCTTCAGTCTATTAACGAAATAAAAGAGGATATGGAAAGAATCCGCCCTATGGACAGACTTTTGTGCGGAGACGTTGGCTTCGGTAAAACGGAAGTGGCTTTCCGTGCCGCTATGAAATGCGTGGCAAGCGGAAAGCAGTGTGCAATTTTAGCGCCTACTACCGTACTGGCAATGCAGCATTTTCAGACCGCTTTAAGACGATTTGAGCATTTTCCTGTAACAATCGAACTGCTTTCAAGATTCCGTACGCCGAAGCAGCAGCAGGAAATATTAAAGAAACTGAAAAAAGGTCTGATTGATATCATAATAGGTACGCATAGATTAGTTCAGAAAGACGTGGAATTTAAAAGTCTGGGACTTGCCATTATAGATGAGGAACAACGATTCGGTGTTGCTCACAAGGAAAAATTCAAGGAGCACTTTACAGGAGTTGATATGCTGACCCTTTCCGCAACACCGATACCCCGTACTCTTAACATGGCGATGAGCGGTATCAGGGATATGTCAGTCATAGACGAACCGCCTCAGGACAGGCATCCGGTTCAGACTTATGTTGTTGAATACAATCCGGGAATGCTCATACAGGCAATAAATAAGGAGCTTAAAAGGGGCGGTCAGGTTTACTATATCCATAACCGTGTTGAAACGATCTCCTCATGTGCCGCAAAGCTTCAGGAGTGGGTTCCGGACGCAAGAATAGCCTACGCTCACGGTCAGATGACCGAAGAAGCGATGTCAGAAATATGGCGTCAGCTTGTGGAGCATGAAATTGATATTCTGGTATGCACTACTATTATCGAAACCGGAGTGGATGTTCCGAATGTAAATACCCTTATTATTGAGGACTCCGATTATTTCGGTCTGTCACAGCTTTATCAGCTAAGAGGCCGTGTGGGACGCTCCAACAGAAGAGCTTTTGCTTATTTTACATTCAGACGGGAAAAGATACTTACTGAAGTAGCGTCTAAGCGTTTGAATGCCATGAGAGAGTTTACGCAGTTCGGCAGCGGTTTCAGGATTGCTATGCGTGACCTTGAAATAAGAGGTGCCGGAAGTATTTTAGGCGGGCGACAGCACGGGCATATGGAATCGGTAGGATATGATATGTATATTCGTCTGCTTACCGAGGCTATTGCCGAGGAAAAGGGAGAACCTGTCAAAAAGGCGGCTGACTGTGCTGTGGATATCCAGATCGACGCACATATACCGGAAAATTACATTGAAAGCCTTGCCCAGCGTCTTGATATATACAAAAAAATTGCGGCAGTGCAGAATGAAGAAGATAAAATGGAAATGATTGATGAACTTATTGATCGTTACGGAGATCCGCCTAAATCCGTTGAGGGACTGATAAATGCTTCGTTGCTTAGAAATACAGCGGCAAGTCTTGGTATTACGGAGATTCAACAGAGAAAAGAGAATATGATATTCTATATTGAACGACCGTCTCCCGAACAGATCGACGCTATTTCTTCAGCTTATAAAGGAAGGGTAGCATTTAATTGTCTTTCAAAGCCGTATATAAGCGTAAAACTTGATAGGGGACAGAAACCGGAAAGACTAATGGAGTCGGTATTGTCTGTTATGAAAAATGCAATGTGATTCTTTGTACAGTTTTAACTGTTTTGCCGTTTTAAATCACATAAATTTATATAATTTTTATATAGACATTTTGACATAATTAATGTTATACTTTAAAAGTATAGAAGTATTTTTTAATCTTATAAAAAAACAAATCAGTGAAAAATAAGAGGTGTTATATTGAAATTCAGAAGATTTGCTGTCTGTGCAGGTTTATGTACTGCTTCTGTTTTTATGACTTTGACGTCTGCGGCAGTTACTGCTGCTGACGATACTTATAAAACAACTGTAAAAGGCAAGGCCGGTCAAAACCAATTGGAAAGGATTACAGACGCAGAATTGCCGGAAATTACAGGTAACGCTACGTATTCCGCTTATATTCCTCTTGCACAGACGAAAACCGTTGAATATTTTGTTCTGGATATCGACGGCCTTAACAATACCGTTTATGAACATCTTGCAGTGACTGTAGATAAGGTAAGAATTGACGGTGAAGAATATGAAATGAATTCTACTCCGGCTGTAGATATTCAGTATGAAGAAGGAAGTTTTAACGGTACCAGAATTTATATTGCAAACGAAGACAGCAATTATCCGTTTCTGCCTGTACAAACAAAAGTAAACGAATCAATTGAAATAATTTTTACGGTAAAAGGTATGCCAACGGATGGTCCGTTATTTGTTGACAAGCACGGCGCACAGCCTGAAACGACAGAACCTTCTGCAGAACCGACACAGTCTTCGTCAGAGACTGCCGTTACTACTTCGGCACCGAAAACAAGCGGTGCGGAATTGGTTACATATGAAAGCTCCATTACGTCGGAGACTTCTGCATCAGCGTCTGTATCGGAATCATCTTCATCAGTCAGCTATAATGTATTGTCTAACAATACGACGACTGTAAGCCGTAATGCGGGGGTTGGCTTGACTACTACTCAAAGAACAGGTGCTCCCTTAACGGGTTCAAAAGGCATTAACATTGCTTTTGTCGGTTTGGCTGTTACCGGTCTTGCGGCAATTGCATCAAAGATCAAAAGAAAGAAAAACAAATAATTAATTATGAGGTGTCAAAATGAATTTAAAGAGATTTATTGCAGCTATGTCTGCTTGTGCAGCAGTTTCAGCGGCAGCTATGTCAGTTAATGTAAATGCAGTTGAATTATCCGCATATGCATATCTTTGCGGTGATATGGGAACGGCCGAGGTAAAAGAGCTTTCAGATATTCCTGCCGGTTCTAAAACTGCTATTATCAACGGTGACGGACAGTATGAGGTTGTATGGAAAGTAGCTGAAGGAACTGTAAATAATATTGAATGTCTGTATGTTAATATTCCTGATATATCAACGGCTCGGTATTCAGGACTGAAAATTAATGTTGACTCAGTTTATATTGACGGTAATCAATTAAATTACATAACAAGTCCTAATGCCATAAATACGGCGTATGCTGCCATTGGTCAGGAGCCGGGAACAAGAATTTATCTTTACGACGGCTGGGACAATACAGGTGTTGCTGATGTGCCTTTAAATACATCAGTTACTGACAATGTCAGAGTAGTGTTTACGGTTACCGGAACTGGAGTTATACCGGAAACAACACAGCCTTCTGAAACTCAACCTGACGGTTTACTGACGCAGATTTCTGATAATGGATTTTCAAGTCAAAATAATACTACTACAGTTGAGGCGGCTGTGACTGGTGACGGAGGAGTAGCGGCAGTTGCTGTTGCCGGTCTTGCAGTTACTGCTTGTGCGGCTGTTCTTTCTAAAGTAAGGTTTGGAAAGAAGAAAAAATAATAAGAAAATATTTATTAACTTATAAAAAGTACCGATTCAATTAGATTCGGTACTTTTTTAGTTATAATAAAAACTGCTGAGCAATAAACTCAGCAGTTTAAATTTAATATTATCTTGCAGGACCTAAATCATCTAAATCAATAAGCTGAAGAACGCAATTAATAATAGCTATTGAATCCTTTGTATCAATTTCATCATCATAAACAGTCTGAGCCTGTTCATATGCCTGTGCGTCCTTAAGCGGGTAATCAACACTATTAATCAGATATTTGTTAAGAACAACTATATCTGCTGAGTCAACAGACATATCACGGTTTGTGTCACCATACATAAGATCTTTCGGATCAAAACTTCCTGATGGGATTGTATCTCCTGTTTCTTCAGTTGTAACAGTAGTTGTTGTAGTCGTAGGTATAGTTGTTACAGAAGTTTCAGAAGTTTCAGGAGGAATCGGTTCTTCGGAAAGTCTGCCGTAAATAATTCCGCAGCCAACTGTTGACATATAAACTGTGCCGAATTCGTTCATATCGCCTACAAGGAAATTACCGTTTCCTGTACCGCCGTATAGCATTTCGCTGTTAATAAGCACCCATGTTTCACCGCCGTCCTGAGAACGGTATACACCTTCAGGATCTGAATCCTGGGGCTTGCCGTACATATAAAGAGTATTTACGTCACCTTTCTTTTCAGGAGCGCCGTAGCCAACAGTTTTGCAGTAAGATACATTTTCAAGCTTATTAATTGTTTTGCCGTTGTCAGTTACACTATACATACCATACCAGCCGGCGCCGATAATAAGGTTATCTTCACCGAGGTAAGCAATTCTTCCGGCGCTGTCACACTGGTCGTACATAGCTACATCAGTACCGGTAAATGTTTTTCCGTAGTCTGTGCTTACACAGAGCGTATAATGAGCATCAGACATATCCGGTTTATCTTTTGAATAGAACCATGATTCATTATAGTATGTTACATAAGCATATACTATATTTGGTTTGTTTGGTTCAATGAACATGTTGGTCATCTTTGAACCGTATGCGCTTGGTATACCTGTACAAGTTTCCCATGTCTGACCTAAATCATCAGAATAAAAAACCGCTGAGGTTTTATCATTTTCGTGTGCGCTCTTAAAGAAACGGTATGAACCGTCTTCAAGCTGGGTAATAGCAGCTCTTCCGCCGTTTGCATTAGCCATTTTATTCCATGTTTTTCCGCCGTCAAGGGTATAGAATCCGGGAGCAGTATCATTTTGATCCTTAGCAATTCTTATCATAACATCAGGATTCTGAGGGCAATATGCTATAGCGCTTGTTGAACCCATATTCGGCTGATACTGTTCCGGAATTTCATTAACATCTGTATGAATAAATCCGTCATAATCACCGATTGCTGAGTATGCGTTTCTTTCCGGAATACTTACCATATCCAGTGCAACGACTTCTTCGATTCCTGCCGGATCAAAATAGAATTGAAGTCCTTTTTCGTCCCATACGTTGTCGCATGCAAACACACCGTTACCTGATGTCATCAGGATCTTATCCGGATTTCTCGGGTCGATCAGAATTCCGCTTCCCCAATGGATAGCCTTACCGTAGATCCAGTCATAACCGTTTGTATCAATAGGTTCTGAAATAAAGTAATGATTATCTGTATACTGACCTACCTGCTGACCGGGTGTAATATTTGTCCAAGTTTTACCGCCGTCAGTTGATTTGAAGAAATAATCTCCCCAAGCCATGCTGCTTTCAGACCATTCTTTTTCATAATATTGACCCGACCATATACCGCAGGTTCTTGCCACGAGCTTATTAGGATCTGATTTATCAGCCGTAATCATACCGATAGCATTGCCTGACGGTGAGATATCGGTTACTTTACCGCTTGCGATATTGTATTTGTAAGCACCGCCGGCAGAGCCGCTGAATGCAAGACCTGCAATATAAGTTACAAAGATATTTCCGTTTCCGTCATCACTGATAGTTACAGGATAATTAGCTGTAGGAAGATCAGAGCTAAGCTCTGTAAATTCATCTGTATCAACATCAGCTACATGAATATTGGTTTGTCCAGTAACAGATGTACCTACATAAACCTTGCCGTCTAAAACTTTGATTGTTGCAACGCCATTTTGTGTATTATATTCTCCTGAGCCTGTACCTCTTGCTATATGATCTGTCCATGTAGGCCATTTAACGTCATTTTTATACAAACCAAGGTCGTCATAACCTTTAACGGGTTTCCATGTCTTGCCGCCGTCAGTAGACTTAATCAAAGCGGAATCCCCTGCGGTAACATCGCCTCCGGCATAAATAATGTCAGGATCATCAGGGTCGATTGCTATAGGTTCGCTGCATTCACGACCATCGCCGTTTCCGTGAACTTGAATCATATCTGTAACATCGACACGGGTAAACGTCTTGCCGCCGTCGGTAGTTTTTATGATTTCTGTTCTTGCGTCTGAAAAGTAAGCACAGCCGCAGAGGAAATAAACGGTATCATCGTCGGTAGGATCAATTGCAATTCCTTTTACACTTAAAAGTCCCCTGTCTGCTTCATTAATGAATGCAAAAAGTTGATCCCATCTGTTTGTTTCGTAGTTGTATTTATATGCGCCGCCTACGTCTGTTCTGAGGTACATTTCTTTCTGACCTGTTATTATACCGGTAACAAAGCCGCCTCCGCCGATTTCCACTGATCCCCATTCCATTGTATTGGAAATATCTTTAGAAGATGGTTCGGCAAATGATACAGATGGTTTTATTCCGACTGAAGCGGACACAACCAGTGCACAGGCAGTAATGACTGAAAGTGCTTTAGTTTTTAATTTCATAGCTATCATTCTCCCGTCTATATTTTGATTTTTTCTTGCATATTGTCAGAACTCAACAATATCTTTATATAATTATACATTATTTATGTTAAAAAAGCAAGAATAATTTTTATACGATATGTAGAATTCAGTTGACAAAATTTATATATTATGCTATATTTAATGAGTTAATTATAGATAAAAGGAGAAACAAAATGAAAAAAAGTAAAGACGTTTATAGAAAAAGACAACAAGTTCTTTTACTGTGTATAGTAGTGATTCTTGTAGCTGTAATCATATTATTGATGTACTTGTTTATTTTTAGAGATAGGAAAGAAATCGGAAACAAATCAATTTCGGCTTCTTCATCCGGAAGTACAGAAGCTGTTCCAGCGGACGCTCAGGAAAGTAATTCCGATTATTATAACAGTATAACCTTTGAGGAAAATGAGATTACAATAAAGGTGGGAGAAAAGTATACTCCAAAGCTTAAAAATCTCCGCAGCAGCGATGATGTTTTTAACTGGGTAAGCTCCAATAACGCAGTAGCTGTAGTAGGGGAAAGCGGTGAAATTACCGGTATAGGCGAGGGAACATGTGAGATTACCGTCAGCATTCGCAATACCGATACTTTGTTGAGTTTAAAAGTAAATGTTGTTCCGGCGGACGGAAACGGACATGAAGTCATTGAAGAAGACGGTCTTACATATATTGATGGTATACTGATCGCAAATAAGTCCTATTCGCTACCGGCGGATTATGATCCGGGTGTAAATCAGGAAGCATTGG
>OICB01000694.1_pt1 | contig 17426 bp, 10 predicted proteins | sample 1581121 | NCBI WGS metagenome assembly OICB01 (sample SAMEA3882544, study PRJEB24775) | human gut metagenome | biome: human-associated habitat; feature: intestine environment; material: feces | place: Netherlands | collected 2009/2010 | reverse complement strand
GCTGATTGGCTGGCTGCTGGCGCGTCGCCGCGGCTGACCGACGTTCGATCGTCAAGCGTCATAGCCGCCTGCCTCCGCGTCGAAGCGTCTCTTTAGATTCATAAGTGGAACACGTTATGGACGCGGACACGCGATTTCGAACACATGCGCACGACAAACGTACGACATGCGCAACATGCGCGTCCGCGAAAACATCAAGGAGCTGCAATGATCAAGGTTTCCGTAGTCGGCGCCAAGGGCCGTATGGGCTCGCACGTGGTCGACGCCGTCAATGCCGCCGCCGACACCGAACTCGCGCTCGCGCTCGACGCAGGCGACGACCTGGCCGCCATCACCCCCGAAAACACCGACGTCGTGGTGGAGTTCACCGTGCCGAGCGTGTCGCTGGGCAATGTGCTCGCGCTCGTCAAGCAGGGCGTCGACGTGGTGGTCGGCACCACCGGCTGGACCGAAGAGAAGCTCGACCAGGTGCGTGCCGCGCTCGCCGCGGCTCCGCGTGAGGGCCAGAGCGTGTTCATCGCGCCGAACTTCGCCATTTCCGCGGTGCTCGCCGACCATTTCGCAAAGGTCGCGGCGCCGTATTTCGAATCCGCGGAAGTCATCGAACTGCACCACCCGACCAAGGTGGACGCTCCGTCCGGCACCGCTTTCCACACTGCGCAGGGCATCGCCGAAGCGCGCAAGGCGGCCGGCTTGGGTCCGGTCCCGGACGCCACCGAAACCGATGGCGGCTCCCGCGGCCAGGTGGTGGACGGCATCCACGTGCACGCCGTGCGTCTTCGCGGCCTCAACGCCCACGAGGAGGTGCTGTTCGGCAACTCCGGCGAACAGCTGACCATCCGCGCCGACAGCTTCGACCGCATCTCCTTCATGCCGGGCGTGCTGCTGGCCGTGCGCAAGGTCTCCACCGGAACCTATCCGGGTCTGACCGTCGGCCTCGACCGCTTCCTCGACCTGTAATCGTAATTCTTTTTTCAAACTGCCGACGGGTGCATGTGTCTTCCGTCGGCAGTTTTTTTATGGCGGATCTGTTCCGATTACTTGGCAAGGCGTGCGATGGCGGCGCTGACTTCCGCCAGCTTTTCGTCGGCGACGGTACCGCCCTCCGCCGCGGCTTTGGCGACGCAATGGTGCAGATGGTCGTCGAGCAGCAGTAGCGCCACCGACTTCAGCGCGCTGTCCGCTGCGGAAATCTGCGTCAGAATGTCGATGCAGTATTCGCCGTTTTCCGTCATCTGCCGAATGCCTCGCACCTGCCCTTCGATGCGATTCAATCGTGCGATGATCCTCTTCTGGTCGCTTGCGTACCCGTGTTGTGTGGCGTTCATATCGTCCTCCTCGCTGCGCTGAAAATTTTATCTACGGCTGAAGGTTGCTCGTCCCTCTTGCCAATATACCCTATAGGGGTATATTGTGATGGTGTTTGCCGAAATCGAAGGCCAATCACGGACGGAAGGCGGCTGGAATATGCACATCGCAATCGCGCTTATTATGGCGCTGCTCGTCACGGCGGGCGTGCTGTGGTTCTTCTTCGCACCGCGCAAAGCGTATCGTGCGCCGTTGCGCGACGGCGTGCAGGAAGCGGTCGTCGAAGTCAAAGGCGGGTATAACCCAGCCGTCATCGAAGCCGAAGCGGGCATGCCGTTGCGGCTGATCTTCGATCGCAAGGAAGACGGCGAATGCTCGTCGCATGTCGTGTTCTCCGATTTCGGGGTCGATCTTGCGTTGCCCGCCTTCCGCACGACCACGCTGACGCTTCATCTCGACCAGCCGGGCGAGTATCCCTTCGCATGCGGTATGAACATGCTGCATGGCACGTTGCGCATACTGCCGGGAAAGCATGCAAGTGTCGGTGCCGCCGCCGGTTCCGCGGTTGGTTCCGTCGGCGCCAGTATGTCCGATTCCGGCAATTCGGACATTCGCGCGACTGCTGACGGTGCCCACGCATCCGGTTCCGCGGAAACAGGCGTGCAATGCGCGCAAAAAGGCGCCGTCCAAACGTCCGGTTCGGGTGATTCGGGCAAATCGCGCGGATTGGAATCGGAAATTCGCGCCCTCATCACCCGTCTTATCGTGGCGGCCGTCTGCACGATTCCGGTATTCGGCTCCACCATGCTCATGCTGTATCCGATGCCGAACTGGCTGCAATTCCTGCTGATGCTGCCAATCGTCGGCTATGCGGCATTGCCGATTTTCCGCAGCGGTTTCGCCGCGATCGCCCACCGTTCGCCGGAGATGAACGCGCTCGTCAGCCTCGGCGCGCTGGCCGCATTCGCCTACTCCTGCGTGGTCACCTTCGCACCGAACGTCCTGCCCGAGAACGCGCGCGAACCATATTTCGAAGCGGTCGGTGTGGTCGTCACGCTTATGCTTGTCGGCCAGCTGCTCGAAGCGCGCGCCCGCAAAGGCACCGGTGAAGCCATGCGCGCATTGGCGGGTCTGCAACCGAAAACCGCCCGCGTGGTGCGAGACGGCAAGGAAACCAGCATCGCCATCGATGACGTGCGCGTCGGCGACATCATCGCCATCCGTCCCGGCGAGCAGCTGCCGGTCGACGGCATCGTCATATCCGGCACCTCCACCGTGGATGAGTCGATGATCACCGGCGAAGCCATGCCGGTCGCCAAAACCGAAGGCAGCGAAGTGACGGGCGCCACCATCAACGGCGGTGGCTCGCTGCGGTACCGCGCCACGAAAGTCGGCAAGGACACCGTGCTCGCGCAGATCATCGGCATGGTGGCCGCCGCACAAAGCTCGAAAGCCCCCGTGCAACGATTGGCGGACCGTATCTCCGGCGTTTTCGTGCCGGCCGTGGTACTCATCGCCGTATGGTCGTGCGCGCTGTGGTTCGCGTTCGGCCCCGACCCGCGTGTCACGCACGCGCTGGTCGCCGCGGTATCGGTGCTGCTGATCGCCTGCCCGTGCGCGCTCGGACTGGCGACTCCGTTGTCGGTGACGGTCTCGACTGGCCGCGCGGCTCGCATGGGGGTGCTGGTCCGTTCCGCCGAAGCGTTGGAAACATGCGGTAAAGTCAACGCCGTCGTGCTGGACAAAACCGGCACGATCACCACAGGCAAGCCCACCTTCACCGACGTGCTGCCGTTAGGCAAGTGGCGTCGGCAGGCCGATGATTTCCTGACGATCGTCGCCGCCGCCGAACGTGATTCCGAGCATCCGCTCGCTGCTGCGATCGTTGCCGCAGCTGCGGAAAAAGCCGACATCGCGGACGTTGCGGAACTCGCGCAAACCACCGATTTTCAGGCGATTGCCGGCCGTGGCGTCACCGCGCGTGTCACCTTCCGCGGTCTGCCGCACACCGTCGCCGTCGGCAACACCGACCTGATCGACGACCTTGACGTCGACATGCCCGACGTTACGTCCGATACCTCCGAAATTGCCTCCGAGACCATCCACGATACGAACCTCGACGCCATCATCGCCGACATGGAACGCCTGTCTCGGCAAGGCAAGACGCCGATCCTGGCGGCCATCGACGGCCATCTCGCCGGCATCGTCGCCGTCGCCGACGTGCCGAAAGCCGACTCGCGCCAAGCCATCGAACTGCTCCGCAAACGTGGCGTCGAAGCCGTCATGCTCACGGGAGACAATCCGACCACCGCACGCGCCATCGCAAGCCAGGTCGGTATCGACGAACGTCATGTGATCGCCGGCGTGCGGCCGGAACGCAAGGCCGACGAAATCGCAAAACTCCAATCGCAAGGCTATACGGTGGCGATGGTCGGCGACGGCATCAACGACGCGCCCGCCCTCGCCCGAGCCAACGTCGGATTCGCCATCGGCACCGGCACCGACGTGGCCATCCAATCCGCCGACGTGACACTGATGGGCGGATCGCTGATGGGACTCGTGCACGCGCTCGACCTGACGCATGCCGCCATGCGCAACATCGCGCAAAACCTCGGCTTCGCACTCGGCTACAACAGCATCGGCATCGTGATCGCGGCCGGCGTGCTGTATCCGTTCACCGGAACGCTGCTGAATCCGATGATCGCCGGCGCCGCGATGGCGTTCTCGTCGTTGTGCGTGGTGACGAACGCAAGCCGGCTGCGCCTGTTCGATCCGGACGCGGAGGCGGCGAAAAACAAGACGTATCGGGTACGCAAGCCCGATCCGAGCAAAAATAATGGCAACCAGCACAGTCGGAAAGGAACGATCATGGGACTGTTCAGCGATCACAAGGCCAAGAAGGAAGCCGAGAACATGGGCGCGATGGGCGCCGGACACTGCTGCGGCGGTCATGACGGCCACGGCATGGCTTCGAATATGGGCGATTCCGCGGCGAACGTTGCGAAGGATCCGGTTTGCGGCATGAGCGTCGATCCGGCCACCGCGGCCGCGACCCGCGAATACGGCGGCGTCACCTACTACTTCTGCAACCCCGGTTGCGCCGACAAGTTCGCCCAGAACCCGGCCGCCTACCTGGGCTGAGACCTGATTCTCGTCCGTCCCCAATCTGCCGACATCGAATGACATCCGGCCGTCGGCGGGTTGGGGATTTTTGTTGAATGGTTGATTTACGGATTCCGATTCACGGACGAACGATAAGATTCCCCTCCCGCACTCCGGAGAGCGCGTCCCGCCCCGCTACAAACGTGCGCGTGACGACGCCGTTAAGCGTCATGCCATCGCAGGCGCAGATCGGATTGCGGCTTTCCAAAGCGGTAGCATCCACAACAAACCGTTCGTACGGGCGAATAATCGCCAAATCGGCCCGCAATACCGGCGTTATATCGCCACGATCGTCAAGTCCCACAAGCCGTGCGGTGTTGCACGACATCCACCGCACGACGTCGGCCAAACTCAAGCCGCGCCGCATCGCACCCGTCAACACCGCGCGGAATCCGACCTGCAGACTGGAAACGCCACTCCACGCGGTGGCGAGCGTGCCGGCTTTCATATCCGCGCTGGCCGGGGAATGATCGGTGACGACACCATCCAACGTGCCGTCGGCAAGCCCCGCCCATAGCGCGTCCTGCTCATGCAGATCACGAATCGGCGGACAGCATTTGAACGCGGTGGCGTTGTCGGGAATATGGTCGCAATCCAACGTGAGGTAATGCGGACAGGTCTCCGCGCTGACCGGCAGTCCTTCGGCCTTCGCCCGCCGCAGCACGTCCACGCTCAGACCGCTGGACACGTGCAGAATATGCGTGCGGCAGCCGGTGCGTGCCACCAGCCGTACGATCTTGCGCACCGCGTTCGCCTCGCATTCGGCCGGGCGCGATGCCGCGTTCAACAGTGTTCGCAACAGTCGGGGATTTTGTTGCCGCGTTAGTCGCCCATTTCGCTGGTTTGGCACCGTTTCTTCTATGCCGAATCCGCCCGATATGCGATGTTGATTGTGTGGGGTAAGCTGTTTTTGCCATGGTCGGTCATCTCCTGATGGTGGGTCGCGTTGCCAAGAGGCGCCGCCACTGCCTGTGATGGATGCATTTCAGTGCTTACGGCATCTGAAATTCTTCATTCGTCGTAACAGTTGTCGGTGGCCAAACCTGGTGAAACCCGGAAAGCAAGGGGTAGCATCGTCAGGAGAGCGGATGCGCCGCGTGAGAATGTACTGCAGGGAAGGGCGATGAGCGTGACTTCTGGAATTATGCTTTCAGACAATATGGGGGCTTCGAAGGACGCCATGGACGAGGAAGGCAATGCTGCCGCGGACCTCGGCTTGGTGGCGCGCATCCGGGAATCCTTCGATTCGCTGACTGCGACGGAACGTGAGGCCGCGCAGTTCATTCTGGGCCATCTGACCGATGTGTTGGTCTGCAATTCCGTGGAATTGTCGCAGTTGAGCGGCATCTCGCAGCCGACGCTCAGCCGCCTGTACCGCAAGCTCGGTTATTCGAATGCGGGTGAATTCAGACGCGACGTGCGCCGTATCCACCGTCCAGGCGCTCCGGAAACCGTGCGAAATGTTCGCTGCGATGATTTGCTTGCCGACCATTTGCTCAGGGATTCGGAAAGCCTGAAACATACGTTTGAGGACATCGACCGCGCGCAATTGGATTCCGCATGCCGGGACATGGCCATGGCTCCGCATGTCGCGGTGGTCGGTTACCGCAATGGATATCCCGTGGCGCTTCATTTGCGTGAACAATTGCTGCAGCTGCGTGGAAACATCGATATTCTCCCGCATCCGGGGCAATCTATCGCAGAGGAATTGACTGACTACTCATCGGACGATGTGGCCGTCATCGTCGGCGTGGGTCGGCGTCCTCCTTTTTTCGCCCGACTTGTCGACGTGTTACTCGAACGTGGGGTCACCGTGGTGGTAATAGGCGACGTCGCGGCACGCAATGCCCTTATCGGACGCAACGTCGTCTTCTTCAACGTGGCGTTGAACTCGCATATGCTTTCAAGCTTCACTGCGGCGTTCGCTTTGGTTGCCCTCTTCGCGGACGAGGTGGGGGAACGTCTCGGAAGCGATGACGTCGACGTGCGGAAGCGCATTGAGGACATCAACGATTGTTTCGAAACGCTTGGCGAGCTTGGTGATTGACGGTATAGCGGCGGTCGGCCGGAACCATGGAGGCGAAAACGGGAATGGAGGCATTGTGAACAAGATAAACGGAGCGTTGGCGTACGACCTTCCTTCCACTGGACCGTGGGCTGCCTTGGTCTTCCTCGTATCGCTGAATCTGCGTCCCTCCATCGCGGCGGTCGGTCCGGTGCTCTCGCAAATAGGTACTGGCCTTCATTGGGCCGAGGGAGTGCAGGGCGTGCTGACCGCGATTCCCCTACTCGCCTTCGCTGCGGTCAGCCCGCTGGTCACGTTCCTTGCACGCCGCATCGGCATCGACATGTCGATTCTGCTGGCCCTGCTGTGCATCGCGGCGGGCGACGCCATCCGCTCGTTCGGCGGCGGCGTTGGCATCTGGCTGGGCACGGTGGTGTTCGCTTCCGCCATCGCCGTCGGCAACGTTCTGGTTCCGGTAATCGCAAAACGTGACTACGCCGGCCATGTCGCGATGGCGACCGGCGTCTATTCCGGCTGCATCACCGCCGGCAGCGCCACCGCAGGTTTGCTGTCCGCGCCGCTTGCGCAGATGTGGGGCGGTTGGCGTGCGTCACTCGCCTTCTGGAGTGTGCCTCCGCTGGTTGTCGCCGCGCTGTGGGCGTTGCGTATCCTGCACAATCGCAAAGTCGTTATCGCTTCCGCCGGCGGCACCATCGAAACCAGCGATACTGGCGATATCGATGATATTGGCGATCGCAGCACGACGGCCAACGCACAAAACCCGCATTCTGCACAGCGACCGGCATGTTCCACGCAATCGTCGCATGGCGTGTTCGCCCGCGTGCTGCGCCGTCCGATGACGTGGTACGTGACGGCCTTCATGGGACTGCAATCATCCGCCTTCTACACCATGTCCAACTGGATGCCGTCCATCTCGGCGTCCATCGGCTACGATGCCTCCACCGCCGGCGTGCATCTGTTCATCTTCCAAGGCATCGGCATCCTTTCCGGCTTGGTCATTCCTAAGCTCATGAACGTGCGCGGCAACCAGGTCTGCGCGGCGCTTACCGCCAGCGCTCCCATGCTGATCGCCGGCCTTGGCATGCTGCTGCTGCCGCATCTCATGCCGGTATGGGCGTTCGTCGGCGGCTGCGCGCAAGGCGCGTCCCTGGTGGTGGCGCTCGCATTGATCGCGTTGCGCGGCCGTGACAGCGCCGAAACCGTGGTGCTGTCGGGCGTCGCGCAGTCGTTCGGCTATCTGATCGCGTCGCTCGGCCCGCTTATGTTCGGCGTGCTGGTCCAGGCCACTGGCGGCCACCATGTGCCGCTGATGGTGTTCACGTTCGTCGCTTTCCTGCAGTGCGTCGTCGCGGTCATCGTCGGCAGGCCTTCCAAAATGTGACTTTTCGCGTCTCATGAAATCGAAAGCGTCCGCAGAGGGAAGTACCGTTAGCCGTATGACAAGCCCTAAGACTGACGGTACTATGCATCTGCTCGATCCTGCTCCCTTCGGACGTATCCTTCCGGCCATGGTCACCCCCATGAAGGCTGACGGAGCCGTAGATTTCGAAGCCGCGCAACAGCTGGCGAGGCAGCTCGTGGCGGATGGTGCCGACGGTCTTGTGGTCAACGGCACCACCGGCGAATCTCCGACCACCCACATGGAGGAGAAGGTCGAACTGGTTCAGGCCGTCAAGGAAGTCGTGGACGTGCCGGTCATTTCCGGCGCCGGTTCCAACGACACCGCGCACACCGTGCGCATGGTGGAGCAGACCCAGGAGGCGGGCGCCGACGCGGTGCTCGTGGTCGCCCCGTATTACTCCCGTCCGTCGCAGGAAGGCGTGTTCCGCCACTACAAGGCGGTCAACGATTCCGCGGACAAGCCGATCATCATCTACGATGTGCCGGGCCGTACCGGACTGCACATCCAGCTGGAAACCTACCGTCGTATGGCCGAACTCGACCACGTCAAGGCCGTCAAGGACGCCACCGGCGACATCGCAGGCGCGGTGCGCAAGCGCATGGAGACCGGTCTGACCTGGTATTCGGGCGATGACGGCCTGTTCCTGCCGTTCCTGTCCGTCGGCGCCGTCGGCATCATCTCTGTGATCGCGCACGCGGCCGCCGGTCCGATGCGTGACCTCGCCAACGCGTTCGATCGTGGCGATATCCACGAAGCGCAGCGCATCTCCGTGCAGCTGGCGCCGCTCGTCGAAGCGATGAACGGCAATGGCTTCCAGGCCGTGATGGCCAAAGCCTCGCTGAAGGTGCGTGGAATCCTCGACTCCACCGAAATGCGCCTGCCGAACGTCGGTCCGGGCGAAGCGGAACTCGTGCGCGCGGAAAAGGGCATGCGCGCCGCGGGACTGCTGTGAACCGAATCGCATGATGCGACTGGCCTGTCGCGCATGAACGCCGGCAGGCACCCAAATTCCTCGTTTCCGCATAGGCGGAGACAATTAGTAATAGAAATCCAACTAGGAAATGGCTACAGAAGAAACCACAAAGACAACAACACACAAGCGCGGCAGCAAGGCTGCCAAGCGCACTGAAACCGCAGTCAAGGCATCCAAGACCACCAAGGCCGCGAAGTCCGAGAAGACCGCCATCAAGAAGGCCAAGTCCTCCACCCGCAGCCGTGGCAACGGTGGCTCGCGCAACGGCGGCTCCCGTGGATCCCGTGGCGGCAACGGTTCGAACCGTCGCCCGTCGCATTCCGCGCCGCAATCCACCGCGCCCCAGCAGGACGAAGTGCTGATCGCCCCGCCGAAGTACCGCAAGGGCTCCATGCGTATCGTGCCGCTCGGCGGTCTGGGTGAGATCGGCCGCAACATGAACGTGGTCGAATACAACGGGCATATCCTGCTCATCGACTGCGGCGTGCTCTTCCCGGAAGAGGAGCAGCCGGGCGTGGACCTCATCCTGCCTGACTTCCACTACATCAAGGACCGTCTCGACAAGGTCGAGGCGCTCGTGCTCACCCACGGCCACGAAGACCACATCGGTGGCGTGCCGTACCTGCTCAAGCTCCGCCCGGACATTCCGCTGATCGGTTCCAAGCTCACCCTCGCCTTCGTTGAGGCCAAGTGCAAGGAACACCGCATCAACCCGACGCTCGTCGAGGTCAAGGGACGCGACAAGCTCAAGGTCGGCCCGTTCAACCTGGAATTCGTGAACGTCACGCACTCCATTCCGGACGCGCTCGCCGTGTTCGTGCAGACCCCCGCCGGCTCGCTCATCGACACCGGCGACATCAAGCTCGACCAGCTGCCGCTCGACCACCGCATCACCGATCTGGTGGAATTCGGCAAGCTCGGCGAAAAGGGCGTGGACCTCCTGATGATGGACTCCACCAACGCCGAGGTCCCGGGCTTCGTCAAGCCGGAGACCTCCATCGGTCCGGCGCTCGACCAGGCGTTCGCACAGGCCACGCGCAAGATCATCGTGGCCAGCTTCTCCAGCCACGTGCACCGCGTGCAGCAGGTCGTCGACGCGGCCCACAAGTACGGCCGCAAGGTCGTGTTCGTCGGACGTTCCATGGTCCGCAACATGTCCATCGCAGCAGATCTGGGCTACCTGCGTCTGCCCGAGGACACCGTCATCGACCTGAAGCAGGCCCATGACGTGCAGGACGACAAGCTCGTCTACATGTGCACCGGCTCCCAGGGCGAGCCGATGGCCGCGCTCGGCCGCATCGCCGACGGCAACCACCGCGACATCACCATCAACGAGTTCGACACGGTGATCCTCGCCAGCTCCCTGATCCCAGGTAACGAGCATGGCGTCTACAAGGTCATCAACAAGCTCGTGCAGCTCGGAGCCCGCGTGGTCAACCGAGACAACGCCGCCGTGCACGTCTCCGGCCACTGCAACGAAGGCGAACTGCTGTACATGTACAACATCGTCAAGCCGAAGTGCGCCATGCCTATCCACGGCGAAAACCGCCACTTGGTGGCCAACGGCATGATCGCCGTCAAGACCGGCGTCGATCCGCAGAACGTCGTGCTGGCCGAAGACGGCGACGTCGTCGACCTGTACCACGGCCAGGCCGCGGTCGTCGGCTCCGTGCCGTGCGGCTACGTCTACGTCGATGGCGATTCCGTCGGCGAACTGACCGACGAAGAACTCGAGAAGCGCCGCATCCTCGGCACCGAAGGCTTCGTGTCCAGCTTCGTGGTCGTCGACACCGAGACCGCGGATGTCATCACCGGTCCGAAGATCTACCTCAACGCGGTCGCGGAAGACGAAAGCGAGTTCGACAAGGTCCGTCACCAGATCGTCGAGCAGCTGCAGGACGCGATGATGCAGGGCACGCGCGACACCTACAAGCTGCAGCAGATCATGCGACGCACGCTCGGCGGCTGGGTGGCACGACAGCTGCACCGCAAGCCGATGATCGTCCCCGTCGTCGCCGACATCGCGCAGGACGTGGACGACGCGATGGGACTGAACGCCGCGAAATAAGCCGTAAATTTACCATAAATTGAATCAAGGCGACGTGATCGGCACAACTGATCGCGCCGCCTTCTGTTACCAGAAAGAAGGAGTGACATGCCAGGAGCAAACCTCACCCGAATCGAAGCGGAAGAACGCAAAAGCATCATCGCCGCGCCAATCCATTACACGGTCAAGCTTGACCTGACCCGCGGAGCCAAGGATTTCGGCTCCGAAACCACCATCACCTTCGACGCGAAGCCGGGGGAGTCAAGCTTCCTTGACCTCATCGCCAACGAAGTCAGCGAAATCACCCTCAACGGTGAAACCCTCGACCCGGCTGAAGCGTACGTGGACAGCCGCATCGAGCTGAAGGGCCTCAAGGAGCACAACGAGGTTACCGTCAAGGCGATGTGCCAGTACTCCAACACCGGCGAAGGCCTGCACCGCAGCGTCGACCCGTCCGACGGCAACGTCTACCTGTACACCCAGTTCGAAGTGCCGGACGCCCGTCGCGTCTACGCCGTGTTCGACCAGCCTGATCTGAAGGCCGTGTTCGACTTCTCCGTGCTCGCCGCCAAATCCTGGATCGTCACGTCCAACATGCCCACCTCCTCCGTGACCGACAACGAAACCGTCACCGAGGAAGGCACGCTCGGCGATCACGCCGCCGAAACCACCAAGCTGTGGGTGTTCGAACCAACCCCGACCATGAGCTCCTACCTCACCGCCATCTGCGCCGGACCGTACGCCGAATGGCACACCGAATACGCCAATGAGGACGGCCGCACCGTGCCGATGGCCATGTACTGCCGCCAGGCGCTCGCCAAGGCCTTCAGCAAGGACGTCGACTACCTGTTCGACATCACCAAGAAGGGCTTCGCCTTCTACGCCAAGACCTGGGGCGTGCCGTACCCGTACGCCAAGTTCGACCAGATCTACGTGCCGGAATACAACGCCGGCGCCATGGAGAACATCGGCATGGTCACCATCCGCGACCAGTACGTGTTCGAATCCAAGGTCACCGACGCCTACGCGGAACGCCGTGTGGTCACCGTGCTGCACGAGCTCGCCCACATGTGGTTCGGCGACTACGTGACCATGAAGTGGTGGAACGACCTGTGGCTCAACGAATCCTTCGCCGAGTTCACGTCCACCCTCGCCACCGCCGAAGCCACCGAATGGAAGGACGCCTGGGCAACCTTCAGCTCCGGCGAAAAGAGCTGGGCGTTGAATCAGGACCAGCTGAGCACCACCCACCCGATCGTCGCCCCGATCAACGACCTCAACGACACCTACGTCAACTTCGACGGCATCACCTACGCCAAGGGCGCCTCCGTGCTGAAGCAGCTCGTGTACTACGTGGGCCGTGAGAAGTTCTTCAAGGGCATCAACAACTACCTCAACAAGCACGCCTACTCCAACGCCACCCTCGCCGACCTGCTCGCCGAACTGGAACTCACTTCCGGCCGCGACCTGAAGGCGTGGAGCGCCCAGTGGCTTGAGGAATCCGGCATCAACACCATCGCCACCGAAGTCGAAGAGAACGAGGACGGCACCATCAAGCGTCTCGCCCTGCGCCAGACCGCTCCGGCCGAGCATCCCGTGCTGCGCGCCCACCGTCTCGCCGTCGGCTTCTACAACGAGGATCCGGAAACCGGCAAGATCGTGCGCACCGACCGTTTCGAACTGGACGTCGACGGCGAACTGACGGTCGTCGACGCGGACGCGGGCAAGGCACGTCCGTCGCTGATTCTGGTGAACGACGACGACCTGACCTACACGAAGCTGCGTTTCGACGACAAGAGCCTCGCATTCGCGACAAGCAACCTGTACCGCTTCGACGACGCGCTCGCCCGTTCCGTGATCTGGCTCGCCCTGTGGGACATGACCCGCGACGGCGAACTGCCGGCACGACAGTTCATCGACACCTCGCTGGCCGCGCTCGCCACCGAACACGAGTCCACCACCTTCCGTTACGCGCTGGCACAGGTCAGCACCACCGCATGGCATTACACCGCTCCGGCAGAGCGTGCCGAGATCGTGAAGCATGTGGCCGCCGAACTGTTCAAGCTGGCGGGTCAGGCCAAGGCCGGCTCCGACGAACAGTTCCAGCTCGTCACCGCCTACCTGGGCTACGGCGAGCCGGGCGACGAGGCGTTCGTCGCCAACGTGAAGGGCCTGCTCGACGGTTCCGTGGCATTCGACGGTCTGGAAATCGACAACAACTTCCGCTGGACCATCATCAACGCGCTGAGCACCGTCAACGCGATCGACCAGGCGGGAATCGACGCCGAACTGGCCAAGCGCGAAACCACCGAGAACCGTGAGTTCGCCTATGGCGCACGCGCCGTGGCCGGTACCGCCGAAGCGAAGGCATGGGCTTGGAACGAGGCCCTGCACAACGACGAGCTGACCAACATGCAGCTTGAGGCTGTGGCCGGTGGCTTCGCAGCCACCCCGCGCGCCGACTTGGCCGAACCGTACGCCGAGAAGTATTTCGAGGTCGCCGACTGGATTTGGGAGCACAAGACCTTCCACATGGCGGAAGCGCTGCTCGAAGGCCTGTATCCGGGCTATGCCGATCCGGCGAAGCTCGTGGAGCTGGGCGACGCCTGGCTCGCCTCCCATAAGGACGCGGACAACGCCTTGCAGCGCATTGTGCGTGGCAACGTCGAGGCTTCTCACCGCACGCTGAAAGTGCGCGACTCCAACGCCGCGCTCTGATAGCAGGGGCGACAGGAACGTTCCCGCTTAAGAGCCGTCATGGCGTCGCACGACTTTGATTTTGGGTGCGATTTTCAAAGTCATGCGACGGGCATATCGGCATTTATGCCCCCTAATCCTCGGTTTCCGCTTGAAAATAAGGATTAGGGGGCATTTTGCGTCGAAGGCTGTCGCACGACTTTGATTTTGGAGGCATTTTTCAAAGTTGTGCGACAAGCGTGCTGGCTTTCATACCCTCTAACTCTTATTTTTCGTTGATTTTCAACGGAAAATGATAGTTAGGGGGTATTTCTTTATCAAGTGCTGTCGCACGACTTGATTTTCCGCCTTGAAATCAAAGTCGTGCGACACGAAAAGGGCATTGCGCGCCGTGAAATGCTTTGAATTGTGAAGTGTTATGCGATTGCGTCGTCACCTGCTGGTTTCGGCGGCACGGTTGAGTACGATAGGTCACGGAAATATCGTTTGCAGATAGCGAGGATTTGAGACTCATGCCACGTATGTTCGGAACCGACGGCGTTCGAGGATTGGCGAATAGGGATTTGACGGCACAGCTGGCGCTTGATTTGGGTGACGCCGCGGTGCGCGTGCTGGGCGATGACGAGCGGAGCGAATTCGAAAGCCGTCGCCGTGCGCTGGTCGGTCGTGATACACGAGTTTCCGGCGATTTCCTTGCCGCGGCGTTGTCCGCTGGCATGTCCGCCGGCGGCTTCGACGTGATCGACGCCGGCATCATCCCGACGCCGGGCGTCGCATACCTGACGTCCGTGCTCAACGTGGAAATGGGTGCGGTGATCTCCGCATCCCACAATCCGATGCCCGACAACGGCATCAAGTTCTTCGCGCGCGGCGGCTTCAAGCTGCCCGACACCAAGGAAGACGAGATCGAAGCGGTGCTCGGCCAGGATTGGGATCGTCCTACCGGCGCCGGCGTGGGTCGTGTCAGCCATGACACCGCCACCGCAACCAACCTGTACATCGACCATCTGGTTTCCGCCATCGCGCCGGTCGGTCCGGACAAGTCGCAGCCGACGCCGCTGAAGGGCCTGAAGATCGTGGCCGATTGCGCGAACGGCGCCACGTCCGTGGTCGCTCCGGAAGCCTTGCGCCGCGCCGGCGCCGACGTGACCGTCATCAACGCGTCGCCGGACGGCTACAACATCAACAAGAACGCCGGCTCCACCCATCCTGAGCAGCTGCAGGCCATGGTCAAGGCCTCCGGCGCCGTCATGGGCGTTGCCTTCGATGGCGATGCCGACCGTTGCCTTGCCGTGGATGAGGACGGCAACATGGTCAACGGCGATCAGATCATGGGCATTCTGGCACGCGCCAAGAAGAACGCGGGCAAGCTCAACCATGACACCCTCGTCGTGACGGTGATGAGCAACCTCGGTCTGAAGTTGGCCCTGCGTTCCATGGGCATCAAGACCGTGCAGACCAACGTGGGCGACCGTTACGTGCTTGAAGAGATGCTGCGAGGCGATTATTCGCTCGGCGGCGAGCAGTCCGGCCACGTGATCAACCGCGAATTCGCCACCACCGGCGACGGCACCCTGACCGCGCTCACCCTGTGCAACGAGGTCGTCAAATCCGGTAAGAGCCTGAAGGAACTGGCCGCCGACTTCCCGCAGCTGCCGCAGACGCTCATCAACGTGCCGAACGTGGACAAGATGGCCGCCAAGACCAACGCCAAGGTGCAGGCCGCGGTGGAACGCGAAGAGAAGCTGCTGGGCGACACTGGCCGCGTGCTGCTGCGTCCGTCCGGCACCGAGCCGCTCGTGCGCGTCATGGCCGAAGCCGAAACCCAGCAGCAGGCAGACGAAGTGTGCGATCGCCTCGCCAAGGTCGTCGCCGACGAACTCACCCTGTAAGAGCCCGCAAGGAGATATGCCCCATGTTCGGACACAACTCGAAAGTGGACCTCGAACTCAACCGCGAGGTCGAAAAGCTCATCAAAACCGGCGGCAAAGAGAAAATCATGCCGATCGTGCAGGCCGGCGAACCGGTATTACGCCAGCAGACCATCGCCTACGACGGCCAGTTGAGCCGCAAAACGCTTGACAAGCTCATCGACACCATGCGCACCACCATGCTGGAAGCGCCGGGCGTGGGCCTCGCAGCCACCCAGATCGGTCTCGGTCTGGCTTTGGCCGTCGTCGAAGACCACGTATGCGAAGGCGACGATGGCGATCCGCGCGAAGCTGCGGAATTCCCCTTCCACGCCATCATCAACCCCAGCTACGAGCCGATCGGCACCGAAACCCGCAGCTTCTACGAAGGCTGCCTGAGCTTCGACGGTTACCAGGCCGTACGCAAGCGTTGGCTTGACATCACCGCCCGTTGGCAGGATGAGGACGGCAACAAGCATGAGGAACATCTGCACGGCTGGCCGGCCCGCATCTTCCAGCATGAAACCGACCATTTGAGCGGTGAACTGTACATCGACCAGGCCGAAATCCGAAGCCTGACCACCAATGAGAACCTTGAGGATTTCTGGTGCGAGGATCCGGTACCGACCGAAGCGGCGGCCGAACTCGGCTTCGAACTGTAATCGCGTAAACGAACGAGACAAGAACGATGAATGCCTCCCAGGCGAACACTTGGGAGGCATTCATCATATTCGGGATTATTGGAATGTTCGAAACATGAGTATTCCAAATATTCCAATATTTCAGTATTCCGGATTCACTAGCACATCGTACGTATCCGTGTTCCGCTCGGCATCCGAACGCAGATCCCAGCCAGGCTTGCGCATTCCATACAACACCAGCGGCGGTAAACCGAGCACAAGCACGACTACAGCCACAAGAATCGCATATGAAACGCTATCCAAACCGGTGAAACCAGCCGGTCTCACGAAAGTCAACACGAATGCCGCGGCGGAAGCGACGAAACCGACGCCCGCGACCAACCGAATCGCAGGAACTCGATACGTGCGGCGGACTTCTGGATGGGTGTTGCGCAGACGAATCGCGGCGGCAAACATCAACATGTACATCACCAGATACAGCGCGGTCGCCATATCCACCAGCGTCGCGAAAGCCGTGTTGCCATTGGGGATCAACACGAACAGCAACGCCAGCACGGTCACGATAATGCCTTGCGGAATCAGAATGCCTTCCTGCACGTCGTGGGCATTGCGCTTCTGCAGCGCGGGAGGCATCAGTCCCGTGCGGGCGGCCGCTAGCAAACCGCGAGAAGGACCAGCTATCCAAGCCACCACGGAAGCGAACGCGCCTAGCGCGATGAGCAGCGAAATCACCGGAGTGCCCCAACCCATGCCAAAATGGTCGAAGAACTCCCTGAACGCCAGATTGATGCCGTCGATGAGCCCCAGCTCACGATGCGGCACAGCAAAGGCGATTGCCAAAGTCGGCAGCACAAGTACCAGCAGAATCAGCGCGGTCGCTAGTGCAATGGCGCGTGGGAATTGACGTCCCGGATGCTCCAAGTCGTTGGCATGCACGGCATTGACCTCCATACCCGCGTAGGCGAGCACATTGGATACGATTAGCACAATCGACGCGATGCCCGTCCACGGCGGAAGCAGCGCGGATGCGTGCAGGGAGGTCTGCACTGGCTTACCGATCGCCAGCCAGATAATGCCGAAGACGATAAGCAGCAACGCAGGAAACAGCGTGCCGATAAGTCCCGAAATCGACCCGACCTTGGCGAACAGATTGCCGCCGCGCAACGCCACCATCGTGCTTGCCCAATACAACACGATGATCACCGCGGCCACATATACGCCATTATTGCCCAAGCCACCCATGCCGAACACATACGACAG
>OICB01000692.1_pt1 | contig 17452 bp, 12 predicted proteins | sample 1581121 | NCBI WGS metagenome assembly OICB01 (sample SAMEA3882544, study PRJEB24775) | human gut metagenome | biome: human-associated habitat; feature: intestine environment; material: feces | place: Netherlands | collected 2009/2010 | reverse complement strand
TGTCATATATTCACAGCCGTGGTCACCAGTTCCCTCAACAACTGCTGTTGCACCTGAATTTCTTACACAGAATCTTTCGCCTGCCATACCGTTGATATAGGCTTCACCATCAATAGCACCATAGAATGCTACATTACCAATAATAACATTATCTTCGGCTACGAACTTAGCATCCTTAGGAGGAACTACTATAATCTTACCGCCTGAAAGACCCTTACCAATGTAGTCATTAGAGTCGCCGTAAAGCTTCATTGTAACACCATGGTTCTGGAATGCACCAAAACTCTGACCTGCTGAACCAACAAATTCAAGGTTGATAGTGTCTTCTGGAAGACCTTCAACACCGTAAACCTTTGTGATTTCGCTTGAAAGAATAGTACCGCAAACTCTATCAGTATTAGAAATACCAAGAGATGCACTAATCTTCTTACCATTCTTAATAGCCGGCTGACAAAGTCTTACAATAGCATTTACATCGAGGCATTTTTCAAGCTCGTGGTCCTGCTTAACATTGAAGTATCTTTCATAATCGTTAGAGCAAATCTTTGGCTGATAAAGCATACCAGCAAGGTCAACATTCTTAGCTTTCCAGTTGTTGATGTTCTTTCTAGGAGCAAGCTTTTCAACATGACCAACCATTTCGTTAATACTCTTAACGCCAATCTTAGCCATCCATTCTCTTAAATCCTGAGCAATAAATCTCATAAAGTTTTCAACATATTCTGGCTTACCCTTGAACTTAGCTCTTAATTCTGGATTCTGAGTAGCAACACCAACTGGACAAGTATCAAGGTTACAAACTCTCATCATTACACAGCCCATAGTAATAAGTGGACCAGTAGCAAAACCAAATTCTTCAGCACCTAAAAGACAAGCAACAGCTACATCTCTACCAGTTAATAACTTACCGTCTGTTTCAATAACAACTCTGTTTCTAAGGTTGTTCATAAGAAGTGCCTGATGAGTTTCAGCAACACCTAATTCCCATGGAAGACCTGCGTGACGGATACCTGTTCTTGGAGCAGCACCTGTACCACCGTCATAACCACTAATTAAGATAACATCAGCTCTACCCTTAGCAACACCAACAGCAATAGTACCAACACCTGCTTCAGAAACAAGCTTTACAGAAATTCTTGCATCTCTGTTGGCATTCTTACAATCGTGAATAAGCTGAGCTAAATCTTCGATTGAGTAAATATCGTGGTGTGGTGGAGGAGAAATAAGGCTTACACCTGGAGTTGAGTTTCTAGCCTTAGCAATCCATGGGTAAACTTTCTTACCTGGTAAGTGACCACCTTCACCTGGCTTAGCACCCTGTGCCATCTTTATCTGAATTTCAACAGCATTCTGTAAGTAGTGAATTGTTACACCAAATCTACCGCTGGCAACCTGCTTAATAGCTGAGCGTCTTAAATCGCCATTTTCATCTGGTGTAAATCTTTCAGCTTCTTCGCCACCTTCACCAGAGTTAGACTTACCACCAAGTCTATTCATAGCTATTGCCATACATTCGTGAGCTTCCTTAGAAATAGAACCGTAGCTCATTGCACCTGTCTTAAATCTCTTTACAATAGATTCTACAGATTCAACTTCATCAATATTAATTGGCTTTTCAACTGTCTTAATATCAAGCATACCTCTGATTCTGAAAAGCTGTTTGCTTGTGTCGTTTTCCATAGCTGCAAACTCTTTGTAAAGTTTGTAATCGCCCTCACGACAAGCTCTCTGGAGAAGATAAATGCTCTTTGGATTGAACATATGACATTCGCCATCTTTTCTCCACTTGTAGTTACCACCAGCTTCAAGAGCATCAACCTTCTTTAATGGGTCAAATGCCTTTTCGTGACGCAACTGAGCTTCCTTATCAATCTGGTTAATATCAATACCACCGATTCTTGTTACAGTACCTGTGAAGTATTTATCTACAACGCTTTCGCTAACGCCAAGGGCTTCGAAAATCTGAGCACCCTGATAAGACTGTATTGTAGAAATACCCATCTTAGACATAATCTTTACGATACCACTTGTAACAACATTTCTGTAGATATTAACAGCCTCGTCAGCTGTCTTATCAAAGTATTTATTTTCAGCCATATCTGTTAATGTTTCATAAGCAAGATATGGATTAACAGCATTAACACCATAACCAAGAAGAACAGCAAAATGGTGTACTTCTCGTGGTTCACCAGTTTCAAGAATGATACTTGCATTCATTCTCTTACCGTTTCTGATTAAGTGATGATGAACACCAGCACCAGCTAAAAGTGCAGGAATTGCACACTTGTTTTCATCTACGCCCTTATCAGATAATACAATGATGTTGTAATCATTGTCCATAGCAATATCAACAGCCTCGAACATCTTATCAAGAGCAGTTTCAAGACCATTTTCTTCCTTTGGATTATATAACATAGAAATAGTAACTGCCTTAAAGTCATTTTCTTTAATAGCCTTTAAGTCTGCCATTTCCTTATTTGTAAGTATAGGAGAATTACATCTTATTCTCTTGCAGTTCTGAGGTTCTGCCTTTAATAAGTTCTTTTCTCCACCTAAATAAGTAATTGTACTTGTTACAATCTTTTCTCTTATTGCATCAATAGGAGGGTTTGTAACCTGTGCAAAAAGCTGCTGGAAGTAGTTGTATAAAAGCTGAGGCTTATCAGAAAGAACAGCAAGTGGAGTATCTGTACCCATTGCGTGAATAGGGTCTGTACCTGTTTCCACAATCTGCTTTAATGTCATATCAATATCTTCCCAAGTGTAGCCAAAGGCTTTCTGCTTAGTAAGAAGGTCAAGTTTGCTTTCAAAGTTATTTTCCTTGTTTACAAACAATGTTTCAAGCTCAATAAGCTTGTTCTGCATAAGCTCGCCATAAGAATGAGATTCTGCATCTTTCTTAATCTGTCCAACAACATCTTCCCAATGGTAAACCTTATTACCAGTTTTAATATTGTCAATATCAAGAAGATTTTCTTCAACCCACTTCTTGTATGGGTGCTGTTTAGCAATTTCGCCCTTTACTTCTTCATCAGGAATAATCTTGCCCTGCTTAGTATCAATAAGGAGCATTTTGCCTGGTTCAAGACGCTTCTTAGCAATAATGCTAGAATCATCAACATCAAGAACACCAACTTCAGAAGATAAAATAAGCATATCGTCTTTAGTTACATAGTATCTAGCAGGTCTTAAACCATTTCTATCAAGTGTTGCACCTACAATGTCACCATCAGTAAATGCAATAGCAGCTGGACCGTCCCAAGGTTCGCCACAAGTAGAGTTGTACTCATAGAAAGCTCTCTTGTCTGGGTCCATTGATTCATCATTTTCCCAAGGTTCAGGAATAGCCATCATAACAGCCTGTGCCATTGGAATACCTGAAAGTGTAAGCATATTCAAGTAGTTATCAAGCATAGCTGAGTCTGAACCGTCTTCGTTAATAACAGGATAAATCTTTTTAATATCATCGCCAAATGCGTCAGTTTCAAACATTTTCTGACGAGCATTTGTCCAGTTTACATTACCTCTAATAGTGTTAATTTCGCCATTGTGGATAATGTATCTGTTAGGATGTGCTCTTTCCCAACTAGGGAATGTATTAGTAGAGAAACGGCTATGTACAAGAGCAATAGCTGTTGTCATATCAAGGTCCATAAGGTCAAGATAGAAACGAGTTACCTGGTCTGGAGTAAGCATACCCTTGTATACAATAGTCTTTGCAGAAAGAGATGCAAAGTAGAAGTAGCTATCTCTTTCGCCTTCACAATATCTGATTTCTTTTTCTGAACGCTTTAATACAACAAAAAGCTTTCTTTCAAATGCCATACCAGCTTCTACATTTTCAGGACGCTTAATGAATACCTGAACAATGTGAGGCATAGCCTCTCTAGCTGATGCACCAATACATTCTGAATAAGTTGGAACTTCTCTGTAACCCAGATACTCCATACCTTCTTCTTCAATAATACCCTGTAACTTAGCAAGAGAATTCATTCTTGTATCTGTATCAGGAGATAAGAAAAGCATACCTACACCGTAGTCGCCTTCCTTAGGAAGATTAATGGAGTCGTTGTCACAGACTTTCTTCATAAACTTATGAGGAATTTGAATTAAGATACCAGCACCATCGCCTGTATCAGGCTCACTACCGACACCACCTCTGTGTGCTAAGTTCTTGAGGATTTCAATAGCATCATTTACAATGCTGTGAGACCTCTTACCCTTAATGTTTACAAGACAACCGATACCACAGTTATCATGTTCAAAACGAGGGTCATATAAACCCTGCTTTTGTGGCAAACCATTCTGAATCACAAAACCAATCCTTTCTTAAATTAATATGCTATAAATATTTTTTTGATATAAAAAGCGCCCGAAATGGTATAGTATCCCTATACATTTCAGACGCCTTTGCCTTTAACAACATAATACAACAACACCGCCTCAAATGCAAGTGTTTTTTCTAATTTTTTAAAATATTTTGCATTTTTTATTTATTTTATTAAGTAAAAGTCTTTTTCACTTAATAAAATAAAGACACAAATTTTTCTTATATATTAAAAAATCATTATTTTTAAGTATTATACCAATCAAATTATTTCATTATATTATCAAGGGCATTTTATTCACAATCAAAAAAGCATAACCTACTTTTAATTGGTCAAAATATTAAACACCCTTAATTTTATTATAATTTACTGCTCTTTTTTGTCAATAAAATTTTATCATTATTGACTAAAAAAATTAACAAAATTTTCATTGACATTTTTTATTGTTTATAATATACTCTCCTTAATAAAAGGGAGTAGTTTGCAGAATTTTTTCTGTATGCGTTATCGTCAGTACGATTTTTAATCCGGTGCGTATTTAATAAACAAGACTTTTATTATATCACAGTAAATGGGGTATGATAGGATTCTTGTTTTTTTATTGCCCCAAAGACCTAATGAAAGGGGAATTTTTATGATGTATTTATTGTTAATTGTTGGATTTGTATTCCTTATAAAGGGAGCAGATTTATTTGTGGAGGGTGCAGGTTCTCTAGCTCATTCCTTAAAAATACCTAGCATTATCATTGGACTTACTGTAATTGCTATGGGTACTTCAGCTCCGGAAACAGCTGTAAGTATTTCATCTTCACTACAGGGAGCAAATGAAATCGCTGTAGGAAATGTAGTAGGTTCTAATCTATTTAATCTCCTTGTAGTAGTAGGTGTATGCTCAATTTTACACCCTATTAAAATTACAAAAGAAATTACCAAAAGGGATTTTCCATTTTCAATACTTGCAACTGTTGCTTTGGGAATTGCCCTTTTAAGTGGCTTAGTCATTTCAGGTAGCCCTACTGTAAGCCGATTTGACGGTATATGTTTCCTTGTTATTTTCGCAATTTATATTTTTATGCTTGTTCGTTCAGCAATGGCATCAAGAAAGAACTCTACCAATGAAGAAGTGGTTATACACAACCATTCTGTACCTGCTTCACTTCTTTTTGTTGCCATAGGTCTTGCCGGTGTAATTATTGGTGGTAATCTTGTTGTAGACAATGCAACGCTTATTGCTAAAGCCTTTGGTATGTCACAGACACTTATTGGGCTTACAATAGTTGCCATAGGCACTTCTCTCCCAGAACTTGTAACAAGTATTGTTGCATCTAAAAAGGGAGAAAACGATATGGCACTTGGCAATGTAATAGGTTCAAATATATTTAATTTGCTATTAGTTCTCGGTGTTGCCGGTACAGTTTCTCCAATACATTTGCCTAATATGGAGTCAGTTATAGACTGTGTTATTCTTCTTGTAGTCAGCTTACTTGTTTTCTTCATAATTAAGAGGACAAGTATCGTAGGTAAAAAAACTGGTGCTTTAATGGTTTTAATTTATGTTGTTTACACCATTTATATTTTTTACAGAAATTATTTTATGTAGTGAGCAAATACAGAAAACTTAAAAATATTAAATATCATTTGTTTTTTAACCACATTGTAAAGGTATAATTATTGTATTTTTTAGTTAATTCTGTTTAAACTTGACATCAAAAAACAATAGTATTAGAATATACACCAAAGCGAGGGTGTGATGTTTCTTTAGGGGAGTGTCCGCCCTCTTTATCTATATAATTGGAGGCACTATTATGTATTACACATCATTTTTACCAGACTACAGCGTTGGAGAGGATTGCTATGACGCTGTGCCTAAAATTGCAAAACAATACGGAAAGACTGCTGTTGTCATAGGTGGTAAAACAGCTATGAGCAAGGCAAAGCCTTATCTTGATGAAGCTGTAAAGGACAGCGAAATAGAAATTATTGACTATATATGGTACGGCGGCGATTCTTCTTACGAAAACGCACAAATGTTAATAGATAATCCTGTTGTTCAAAAGGCCGATATGATTTTTGCCGTAGGTGGTGGTCGTGCTGTTGATACTTGTAAGGTAGTATTTACAAAACTTGACAAGCCATTTTTCACTTTTCCTACTGTTGCATCAAACTGTGCTGCTTGTACAGCAATAGCCGTTATATACAATGCTGACGGAACATTTAAGGAATATTTCTATCCTAAATGCCCATCATATCACACATTTATAAACACAAGAATTATTGCTGACTCTCCAGATTCACTTTTATGGGCAGGTATTGGTGATGCTCTTTCTAAGGAATATGAAGTTCTCTTTGCCACAAGAGCTGAAGAACTTTTCCACACTACACTTTTAGGTGCTCAGCTTTCAAAGGCTTGTACAGCTCCTTTAATTGACTTTGGTGCAAAGGCTCTTGAAGATTGTAAGGCTAACAAGGCATCATACGAACTTGAACAGGTTGCCCTTGATATTATTATTAGTACAGGTATTGTATCTAACCTTACATCTGGTGGCGAAAAGTATTACTACAACAGCAGCCTTGGTCACGCATTTTACTATGGCTCAACTGTTATTCCAAAGGCTGAAAAGCATCTCCATGGCGAAGTTGTTTCCTTTGGTGTTCTCTGTCTTTTAACTTACGACAACCAGCTTGAAGAAAGAGAAAGAATTATGAAGTTCCACAAAACTATTGGACTTCCAACTTGCCTTGCCGATATGGAAATAACTGAAGAAGATATTCCAGCCATTGTAGAAAAGGCATCAACTGTAAGAGAATGGACTTGCGTACCTTATGCAACTGATAAGGATAAATTTGCAAAAGCTATTCTTGAAACTGACAAAGTAGGCAAAACATTCTAAAACAAAATAATACATCCCTTTTAAGTATCTTCCATTAATTTGGAAGGTACTTTTTTTATATCATATCACAAAATACGGTTTAACTTTATTAACATGTAAAAAGGTATCTCATTAACTACTGGGAGATACCTTTTAATATTTAATCGGAAAATAAATCAAACGACTTGATATTGTCAAACTACAAATTATATGTATAAAGTATTTTCTTTCGGCTCACTACAGACCATTTTCAATTTTTCTGTAACAGCATTAACAATAGCACTATTTAATTTTTTGGCATTTTCAGGACAGACAACCACACACCTCATACAGCCTATGCACTTTTCCCTGTCTGTTTCTTCTGGAGAAATAATTGCACCCACAGGACAATTTTCAACACAGATACCACATTTCGTACAGTTCTCTTTTGCCCTTGGATAATCCGGCATAGTCCCAATTTCCTTATAAGGATAATTGCCAACTATTTCAACACCTGTTTTTCCACTTTCTATTTTCTTGTTTATTTTTTCTTTAAATATATTTAGCTGTTCAATATCATTTTTATTAGGTCTACCCTCTCCTATTGTATTGGCAATAGAGTGTTGGGCTATAGCCCCTATTCCTGCCACCACTTTAAAACCTATTTGTTCTGCCGTATTCTTTAATTCCAATAAAGCATCTTCAAATTCTCTATTACCATAAACAGCTACAACAACAGCCTTTGCACCATTACCCTTAATTTTACTTAATCTCTCGATAAACACCTGTGGAACTCTGCCATAATACACCGGTGCAAGTATGCAACAGACATCTTCATTTTTTAAAACTATTTCCGGTTCCTTTAAAGTAAAATCAAATAAATTATTGCATAATATTTCAGCAACTTTCTTCACTCCACCAGTAGGACTAAAAAATATAGCTTTTTCTCCCATGGTATCTCCTCCTAAACAAATTTTATCTTACTGCCTCATAATCTATTTTAGAAACTTCATCAGTCGCTTCTAATTTAAAAATAACTGGTCTTAATCCATCATTACAACTACAAATAGCAACCCCTGGCTTCTTTATCCAATCTCCATAGTAAAATACATCACTTCCTGCCCCATGTGCAAGAGCAAAAACATATTGATAAATAGTTTTCCAAGCCTCATCACATAATTCCTCTGGCTTTGCGTAGTCTGCATAAAACACTTGACCTTCTTTTAACATTGGACAGACAGTAAGACCATCTACACCATATTCTAAAGCTAAATCTTCATTAAACATAGTTTTTAATACTGTAATTTTTACTTTTTTCATAATTATCACTTTACCTCTAAATCTTTCATCATTTCCATAAAATGGCCTAAATTGCCTTTACCGGCAAATTTATCAATGTCGAAAAAGTTACTGTTTACATCTATCCACAGTAAAGGGTTTTCATCTCCATAAACTTCAAAATCCTTTTCCAAATATCCAAAATAAACCTCAAGCGTAAGCCCATGTATAAAATAAATCGAATCCACAAGGTGGTGCAAAACAATATCTTTGGATGAAATTCCTGTTTCCTCAAAAAGTTCTCTGTAGGCTGCACATTCACTACTTTCCCCTTTTTGAACTTTTCCACCAACAAAATTTAACTTTCCTTTATAAGGGTCTTTTCTTCTTTGGCACATTAAAACTTTATCTCTATTTTTATTAAATACTATAACTAAATTTACATCCATATTTTTATCTCCTCTTTTTAATTATAGCATATAAATCATAACATACTAACCCCGTTAATTAATTGCTTGCAAGCAAGCTATCATTTATCTTTCCGATTCATTGGTCAGAACAAATAACTGCGTTATTTGTGGCTTGCAAGCAAGCCATCGGATTTATCTTTCCGATTCATTAAAAACCATAGAACAAATTTTAATTCTATGGTTTTTATATGTTATCTTATAACTTTTCTAATTCATAATCCATTGTACCAATTCCAATTTTTTCTCCATGTTCTAAGGCTGAAATCCAATTAGTTTCGGGAGATACATCTTTAAAGTGGTCATTATGTGAATGTCCATGTTTTTCAAGGATACTGCCTGCTACAGCTGGTTGTTTATTTACTGCATCGGCACAAGCTTTATCCACAGCTACAGGGTCAAAAGACACAAACATACCTACATCTGGCACAATAGCTACATCATTTTCAGCATGACAATCGCAGAAAGTCGAAACATCAACTACCATATTAATATGGAAGTTTGTTCTATTTTGAATTACTGCTTTTGTATATTCCGCAATCTTAAAGTTCAAAACATCATTAGCCTCATCAAACGCTGCCATTACTGCGTCTTTTGGACAGACACCTATACATCTGCCACAACCAACACACTTGTTATGGTCAATAGTGGCCTTACCATTTGTAATTACTGGGGCATCGTGAGCACAAATTCTTTGGCATTTTCCACAACCAACACAATATTCTTGTTCAACCTGTGGCTTACCAGCACTGTGCATTTCCATTTTACCAGCTCTTGAACCACAACCCATGCCAAGATTTTTTAAAGCACCACCAAAACCTGTAAGTTCGTGACCCTTAAAATGATTTAATGAGATAATAATATCAGCGTCCATTATAGCACTACCGATTTTTGCCTCTTTTACATACTCTCCACCTTCAACTGGCACAAGCCTTTCTTCTGTACCCTTTAAACCGTCGGCAATAATTGTATGTACACCTGTTGTAAAAGGATTGTAACCATTTGTATAAGCACTGTCTAAATGGTCAAGGGATTCTTTCTGCCACCCACCTAAAGTGTATTGCAATCAGTTACAAAAGGCTTACCACCTAACTTTTTAACATAATCACAGATTACTTTTGCATAATTCGCTCTTAAATAAGCTAAATTTCCCGGTTCACCAAAATGCACCTTTACAGCAACAAACTTTTCTTTAAAGTCAATATTTTCAAAACCAGCCTTCTTCATTAAAGCCTCTAATTTTTGAAGTAAATTTCTTTCTCCTGTAACGTGCATATCAGTATAATATACTTTAGATTTTGCTATATCTTTCCCTCCTTAATATTCTATAAATAAATTATAACATATTCATATATAAAAACAATCCGTGGAGTTAGCTCCAGATTTTGTTAAATTTTTTAGGCTTATCCCATGTCTATAATTAGGCTGAGAACAATTAAATAATAATAAACTGAAAAAATAGAAACAATTTATAAATATATTTCTGAAAATCTTGAAGAAGTTCAAAATACAAAGTATAATAATGCTAGCAAATGGACAGCGAAGCTAAACTGTTTGAGTATGCTGCTGATATTGCCAAAGACGGCAAAGAACATACTATAAATATGTTATCAGAAAAATGTATGTGTGATAGCTGTTTAGGAGTGATGAAACAGTTTAAAGAAAAATATCCTAATGTGACGGTAAATGTCGTTTCAAACAAAAAAGAAAGAGCAGAGAAAAATCATAATAAACCATGGAAAAAAAGAGAAAGGTGAGCAGATTTATGAGAGTAGAACCAGAGTTGACATATCAAGATTATAAAGATGGTGTAATAGGTGCATTTAATCTTTTAGGGGATAAAGACTTTGAAACTGCAGATACGATAACAGATTGGATGGCTGATGATGATGATGATTTGTTAGTTGCTGATAGTACATCACTGGCAATATGGATAATTACTATAGGAGAATATGAGATAAGACATAATATCCTTGAAAAAAGAGTACATGACCAGTTATGTTATCATATACCAAGATTTTTAGACGGTGTATTTGATGATGACTTGACAGAAGAAGAATATAAGCAAATGCAAGAAGATGTGGACTACATTCTTTCAAAAGTTGAGATGTATGATGTAGTAGATTCGGATGATGACGAAGAATAACTGTTATCTAAAGTTCGAAAGCAGCCTATTTCGAAAAGTTAATACAAGTAAACGATGTTAGCACTCTGAAAAGGGTGCTTTTTTGATGTAAAAGTTACAAGCAAGTTAGTAGACACAATTTAAGCACAAAAAAAATACATCTTTCGATGTACTTAAAAATGTGGCGACCTGGAAGGGGCTCGAACCCTCGACCTCTGGCGTGACAGGCCAGCGCTCTAACCAGCTGAGCTACCAGGCCATATATTTCCTAGCGACAAGTGATACTATACCATAGTTCTACCACCTTGTCAACACTTTTTTTTAATTTTTTTATATTTTTTTATAAAAATGTTATGGCACAAAAGCAAAAAAGCCTTGAAACGCCTTTATTTCCTGTACTTTTATTATATTACCCATTTTCAAATAAATTATTTATTTTTTTGAAAGTTGCGTTTTTTTATTATAGGAATAAACATATTTTAATAAATATTTATTTTTAAATTTATAGTAAAAACAAAAATAGCAGTCCGAAGACTGCTATTTCTGTATACCATTTTAGGATGAAATAGTCCAAAAAGGTAAATATTCCCAAACACGCAAATCGGCAAAAGAACTGGTTGCCATTTGCTCGGAGTAGATTAATACTTCATATAATACTGCGTTCTGTATATATTCAGTATATCTAACTCAGTTATTAGTATATATTATTTTTTTGCATTTGTAAAGGATTTTCTTTCGCCTTTTATCGACAAAATGTCGTTTTTTTCGTCACAAGTGTCCCTAAAGCCCTTGTTATCTAGTTTTATAACCTTTTTTATGCTTATATAATAATACAAACATAGTTAAAAATCAACAATAAAACTATATTTTGCAAAAAGATACTGTTTTTTAACAAAATATCTTATAATTTAATATTTTGTACTTATTATATAAATTAATGACCTTAATTCGTGGCTTGCAATCAAGCCATGGGATTTATCGTTATCACATAAAAAACTCCTGTCACTTTTTATGACAGGAGTTATATTTATACATTAATTAAATATAGCAGTTTTTGTTTCTGCGTCCCAATCCACCTTAGCACCAACAGCCTCTCCAAGAGTTCTGAATGGTACAAACATACGACTATCCTTTATTTCAGCATAAACGCCGTAAGCCATTTTCTGAGATTTTCCATTTATTGTTACATATTCAGAGCCGGCAGTAAACTGAATTTTATTTCCACCATAATTTATAGTAGCAGTTTTTGTTTCTGCATCCCAAGTTACAATGTCACTATTTTCACTCTTACCTGTTAAAGATGTAGTTACCGCTCTTAAAGGAATAAGTGTAGAACTACTACTCTTTTGTATAAAAGGTGCTGTATCAATAGTATAGTTAGAGTTATTTACTACTAAAACATTACTACCCACTGTAGCCTTTACAGTATTTGTAAATTTAGTTACATTACTTTCTGTAGTAGTTTCAGAAACAGCCTCTGTTGTTGTTTCAGTAGTTGTTTCCTTAGTAGCTACTGTAGTTGTAGTATCCTTCTTACCAGAATTTGTGCTACCACTTAATATAGTACCACCAGAAATTGTACTTGAATTAGAATCAATAGTAACCTTTACATCTCCTGTACCATATGTATATACAACGCAAGGAATACTATAGTAAGGCTCATTATTTACACCATTAATCTCTAAAAGATTACCTCCGGCGTAATTGCTAGGCACATTAATAAGTTTTACTTCAATCTGATTATCGTTTATCTTTCTAATCTTGTAAGGCAACTGATTAGTGCTTACCTGTGGCATTACATCGTAAAAGCCCTGTGTACTGTTCCAATCATAGTAACTGTACTGATAGCCTGTTGAATTGTAACCAAGAGCATTTGTATCAGTTGAAGTACCGTCAATAACTGACTGGTCAAAAACCTTCGCTGTTTCAAAAGTAAGAATAATAGAAGAACCTGTTGTAACTTCATCTAAAGGATGAATATTAAATGTAATAAATCCTAAAGGTGTATACTCCTTGTAAGCCCCTCCATCTCTTGAAACGCTGTTTGTAGATGCTGCAAATGTACTTGTTGTAAAAAGCATTACAAAACAGAGAAATAACGCAATTTTCTTCATATGAATTACCTCCTTATTCACTTTTTAATTCGTACTTATATTTTACCACATACAAATAAATCAAACAATAATTCTCCTCACCAATAATTATTAAATATTTTTTACAATTAATAATTGCCCTATTTCCTTGAAATAGCCTTAAAAATATGGTATATTCAAAATATCAAAATATATATTTTTTTCGGAGGTAAAAAAATGAGTTACAAGAAAGATTTTATTAAGTTTATGTGTGATGCAGGAGTTCTTACTTTTGGTGAATTTACTCTTAAAAGTGGCAGAAAAGCTCCTTACTTCATTAACACTGGTAACTACAAGACTGGCGAACATATTGCTAAGTTAGGCGAATTCTATGCTCAATGTCTTGCTGAAAACGGTATTGACTCTGATGTACTTTATGGTCCAGCATACAAGGGTATTCCTCTTGCTGTTAGTGTTGCTATTGCTGTTTACAACGAAACTGGTCGTTCTATGAACTATTGCTTCAACAGAAAAGAAGCTAAGGACCATGGCGAAGGTGGCGTAATGGTAGGCTACAAGATGAAAGACGGCGATAATGTAACTATTATTGAAGATGTTATTACTGCCGGTACAGCAATCAGAGAAACTCTCCCACTTCTTAAAGCTACAGCTGATGTAAATGTAAATGCTGTTATTATTTCTGTTGATAGAATGGAAAAAGGCAAAGGCGAAAAGTCAGCAGTACAAGAAGTTTATGATGAATTTGGTATCAGAGTATACCCTATCGTTACAGTAGTTGATATTATTGAAGCCATTGAAGACGGTACTATTGACGGCAAGGAACACCTTGAAGCTATGAAGAAGTACAGAGAAACTTACGGTATCTAATACATAATTTTTGATTTGCATATTGCAATTATTATTACACTTGCTCTAGGCAAAATAGACGATAATATTAAACATAATTATCTAAGAAATCCAAAAGTCCTAGAGGTAATATCTCTGGGACTTTTATTATTTTACATATTGGTAATAAAGTTCACAAAATATTACATAAAGTACCAAATTTTTTCAGTATTACAATTTTATTAAAACATAATACACCATTGGAAAAGCACCTAAATTTATGGTATAATGGTAGAGATTGAAATTATTCAATAATCTTTTTTCAGGGAGGAATTTTTATGAAAAGATTAACTGGGTTGTTACTTTCGTTTTTAATGATGGTAACTACACTTTGCTTCCCATCAATATCATTCGGAGCAACTGAAGTAGTCCCTGTTTACCTTAATAACAAGGCTATTACTTTCGCTGCCAATGATGCCCAGCCTCAAATTTTCCAGAATAGAACTTATGTGCCTATTCGTACAACTTGTGATGCTTTAGGGCTTACTATTGATTGGAACTCAAAAACTGAAACACTTACATTCACAAGAGAGGGCGTTACTATTGCTCATACAATGCGTTCTAAGATAGTTTATATTAATGGCGTTAAGCAGACTTTCGATACTGCTTCTATTAATAAAAACAACAGAACATTAATGCCTATTCGTATGCTTGCTGAATCTATTGGTGCTACTGTAACTTGGGATAATGACACAAGAAGTGTTCATATCACAACAAACACTACAACTGACAATAACTCAAGCAACACAAACAATAACTCAAGCACTAATACAAACACAAACACTAACACAAACACTAACACAACAACCTCAGCAGACAACCTTACAGTATCTTCAATCGCTGTAAACACAAGTGTTGTTAACTCTGGTAATGCTGTTACATTTACAGCTGTTGCAGATTCTAATACATCAGTTGTTAGATTTTCTGATGCCTCAACTGGCAATGTTTACGAAGATGTAAGCGAATATACAGCTAATTCAGACGGTACAAGAACTTTCCAATGCCGTCATACATTCACTAATACAGGTTCATCAGAAACTGTAGCTACAGTAAAGGCACAGCCTGGTAACGGAACAGCCTTCTCTAATAATGCTAATTCTACAAAAGCAGCATCTATTATTGTTAAGACTGCTAGTAGCTCAAGTAGTGATAACTCAAACTCAAATAGTTCAAGCTCTAGTAGCTCATCTTACAAGTCTGACTATATGGTTAAGTTAAAGACAGCTAGTACATCATTAAGCAAGAATGACTATGCTAAACTTACTATTACAACTAAATCTGATATTTCTAAGGTTAAGATTACTAATAACTTTAATGATGAAGATGTTGTTGTTTCAGACTATGATGAAGACGGTAGCAACAGAGTATTTACTGGCAAAGTAAAAATGAGTTCAAAGGGTACTTCTAAGCTCTATGTTTACCTTTATGTAAAGGGTCAGGGTTATGAAGACTCTTACGAAACTGTTACTATTGATGTAGATTCTTCTTCAAGCTCTAGTAGTAGCAGTAGCCTTGATATTAGTGATGTTGTAACTCCTAGTAACTACATCTATACTGATGTAGAATCAACAGTTACAATCTACACAGGTACTGGTGCTAAGAAAGTAGAAATTAGAGATGATGATGATAGAGTTGTTGCATCTTCTGGCTTCTATACTTCTAAAACAAGTAACAAAATTACTTGGAATGTAAATATGACAGTTAAGTCTAGTGGTAAGCATAACTATACTGTATATGCTTATGACAGCGATGACAATTCAGAAACTTACGACTTCTCATTTAATGCTAAGAACTGGAGCAAAGGTTCTCCTCTTATCCTTAATGTAGAACAGAGGTCATCAAATATTGAAACAGGTGATACTGCTAAGTTTAGAGTTACTGCTTCTTATGGTACAAGCTATGTAACAATAACAAGAGGTAGTAGTTCTTCTGCCCTTGATAAGAACTCAAGTGGTTCTAAAAACTCTGGTGGCGATACTAAATCTTTCGACCTTAGCTTTAAGGTAGAAGAAATTAGAGATACTTACTATGTTCACGCATACAGCTCTGACGGTGGTGCTGGTAATGAATACGCCCTTACAATTAACGGCGACAATTCAGACCCTATTAAGATTTCTAAGGTAAATGTTGACGGTACTTCATTCTCACTTGACGATAGCATTGAAGTTGAAGTTATTACTTCAAATAGTGCTCAAAAGGTTTGGGTTGAAGATAGTGCTGGCGATAGAATTTCTAAGGTTTATAAGTCACCTGATGATGAAGACGATGACGAATATACTTGGAACATCGACTTTAACCCTACTAAGACAGGTCGTAAGACATTTACTGTTATTGCACAGGGCGATAATAGCAAAGAAGAGGACTCTTATGACTTTACTGTTACAATAACTGAAAGATAATAATAATTAAAGGGCTGATTAACTTCAGCCCTTTTCTTTTTTTGGAGGATATATGACAGGTTTAATTCATATTTTAACAGGCAATGGAAAAGGAAAAACAACTTCTGCAACAGGAATGGCTGTCAGAGCCTTAGGAAACGGACTTAAAGTGACATTTGTTCAGTTTTTAAAAGGAACACCTACTGGAGAAGTAAAAACTCTTGAAAAATTGGAAAATGTAGAAATTATAAGATGTAATAGAGCAACTTCTTTTGACTATGACAATATTCCCCTTTTAAAGGAAACCCATAACGAAATGCTTTTATCTGCTATAGAAACTCAGCCAGATATGCTTATACTTGATGAAGTAATAGGTGCTGTAAACTATGGTTATTTGGATAAAGATATTCTCTTAGACTATTTAAAAAATCATAACAACACAGAAGTAGTTATGACTGGCAGAAATGCCCCAGATTACTTAATAGACCTAGCTGACTATGTAAGTGAAATAAATCCTGTAAAACACCCCTATAAAAGAGGTATTAAGGCTAGAAAAGGTATTGAATATTAAAGACAGTTATTGTCTATATACTATTACCCCAACTGAAAATAGTTGGGGCTTTTATATTTTCAGCCTTTAGAAAATTCCATCAGCATAATATTGCCACTATAGTAAAAAGCCCTAAGGATTATATCCTTAGGACTTTTGATTTTATTCTTCAGTTGTTTCAGCAGTAACTTCTGTGTTGTTTTCTTCTGATTCTTCTTCAACTGTATCTTCAGCTGAAATTTTATCCATACTAACAACTGTTACGCCGTCATTAAGATTTATTAATCTTACACCCTGTGTAATTCTACCAGTAGTAGTTGCAATATCCTTAATTCTAATTCTGATTACAACACCTTCACTTGTAACCATTATAAGTTCTTCGCTGTCATTAACCATTGAAATACCTATAATATTACCAGTCTTTTCTGTAATCTTGTAAGCCTTTAAGCCCTTACCACCTCTGTGCTGTATACGGAAACTTGTAAGGTCAGTACACTTA
>OICB01000681.1_pt1 | contig 17622 bp, 23 predicted proteins | sample 1581121 | NCBI WGS metagenome assembly OICB01 (sample SAMEA3882544, study PRJEB24775) | human gut metagenome | biome: human-associated habitat; feature: intestine environment; material: feces | place: Netherlands | collected 2009/2010 | reverse complement strand
CAGATTCGTCGGATTCAGCATTCATGGCCTGAACGCTTTCGTTCAACTCATCGATGACCTTGGAAAGTTCTTCCAGTTTCGTTACGCTTTCCTGCGTTTCCTGAGCCTGGGAACTTGTAACTTCAGCAATACCCGTAATCGTTTGGGCAACTTCTTCCGTTGCCTTGCCCGTTTGCTTGGAAAGTTCCAACAGAGAATCCGATTTTTCAGCAACGTTGTCCGACTGAGACTTGACGCTTTCAAGCAATTCGCCGATTTGTTCAATCATTTCATTGAATCCGTTGGCGATACGACTGAATTCGTTGCCATCCTTCTTAGGAGCAACAATTTTTTGACCGTAACGAGCCCCCAACGATGAAGCTTTCTCGAATTTTTCAGGGATTTTCTTAAAATGACCTTTTCCGGCTTGTTCAAGATGTTCCATTAAAATATTTGCGATTTCCTTCAATCCTCTTACCGTCAAAACGGTAAGGAACAGAATCAAAATGACAACGACGACTGCCACAATCGTGGCATGCTTGATCATTGTCATCCGTTCATTGAAAAGATCGTTCCTATGGACAGACGAAAATGCCCATGATCCACTTCCGACCGCACCTTTGTCATAGTAAACGTCAGTTACTTCAGACGTTCCCTTGAGATGAATCGTGCCCTTGCGCGCATTTGCGTTCTTGATTGCCTTAAAGACGGCATTTGAAGTAATGTCCTTGCCTTCCTTGTAACCGCTGTTTCCAGTACCTTTCGATGCAAGCACGATACCTGTCTTTGAAACGAGCGTGACACGACCGGTATTGCCGATTTTAAGCTGCGTGAGCGTCTTTTCAACACTTGCATATGTAAGATCGACACTGACGACAATCAACTTTCCCTGACGTGATCTCATAGCATATGATGCGGTTACCAGATACTTGCCCGTTGCCGCACTCTTATACGGATTGGTCCAGCAGACCTGGCCCTCATTTGCAACAGCCTTGGTATACCAGGGACGTGACGTCACCTTGTAGTCTGCCGGCTCAGGCTGCGTGCTGACATACTTGTCATCAGAATACCCGACGATTACGGTCTGGATGTACTGACAAGCATCCTTGGCACGATCAAGCTGTGACTTGATGATTTTTTCATCATATTTTCCCCCGGAAATTTCAGGATACCCCGCAACCTTCTTTAAAACATATTCGCTTTGCTTTTGAAGCTTTGAGCGCTCCGTCTGAACGACGTTGACGGCACTGAGTTTAGCAGAGTCGTTTCTCGCCATCAGAAGATCAGACGTCGTATCGTATATCGCTAAAGCCATCGCAATCAGCGGAATCAAACCTACTGCAAGGAGAATAAACATTATATAATTGCCGATTGTTTTTTGACGTTTTCTTACCATATATTCCAAAGTCCTTTCCGATGATGAGTTATCACCCATGCTTTATGTTCGGTTAAAAACCAGGAATATTAAGTCTTTAAGCAAAAATAAACATTGATTTTTGAGAGCGTTATAACCAAAAAAGTATAATAGCGATTTGAAAAAATATCTTTCTTATTTTAAAATAATTGACACAACAATCAAGATTGCTCCCGTTGCAACAAATATAATTGCAGCGCTGATGGCTTTTTTGCTCTTTTCAATTCTTTCCATGTCTTCTTTTGAAAGTTCGATAATCGGATATTTTCTCCGTTTAATCAGATACAACAACAGACCGCTGCCATTATTCGATGAAATCGAACATAGTCCCCATGTCTTCGGATGCTTGAATCCTCTTGATCTTGCATCGATTTGGACGATTTCATAAAGTCTGTAAGCAAAACAAATTGCTCCGACCAACATGATTGCCGCCCCAATCATTATTAAAACGTTTGCTTTCATACATTCTGCTCCTAAATTCGCTTGACGATCTGATTCATCAAAAATGATGCGGCAATTACCATCACGCAAAAGACTCCCGCCAAAACATATTCATTTGACGGAACGATAACGCTTAGTCCGATCATTGCAATCGCCGTCAAAACATTTGCGATAATCGCAAACAACAGCTTCTTGTTGCTTTTCACGATATTCGTGCTTTCTTCCAAATGTTCAAGCATTTTTTCATCCCCTTTAATCAAAACATCCAAGCTGACATCATAGATGTCACTCAAACTTACTACGCTCACGATATCAGGAAACGTTCTGCCGTTTTCCCAGCTTGAGATCGTCTGCCTTGAAACGTCAAGCTGTTCGGCAACCTGTTCTTGAGTATATCCTGATTCGATGCGGGCATCCTTCAACCTTTTTCCGATATTCAAAAATTTTCCTCCTTTCATGCCAAATTCTGCCACTGTCGTTTTCTTAAGTCCATCAAAGTTTCTTGACAAACGTTGTTTTTTTGACGTAAAACTTCTTTTACACTGCTTAAAAATGCAGATTTCATCGTTATTTAAGCAATTCTTCCAGCTTTTGGCGCTTCAAAACCCTGATCGTTCCGCGGCCGTATTCAACTGCCCCTTCTGCTTTAAATTTTCCCATGATTCTTGACACCGTTACCCGATTCAGATTAAGACATCCGGCAACGTCGCTATGCGTATAAGGAATTACCGGTTCGTTCGGATTCGTTTCGGTCAAAAGAAAATCGGCAACTTTTTGAATGCTGTCATAATTAACCAATCGATTGATCGTGTTCGTCAGATAATTGCAGGTCGACGTCAAATGTTTCATCATCAGAAGCGCAAGCTCTGAATTTTCCTGAAGAATCGGAATCAAGTCCGTGATTCGACAACAAATAAGCTCAACATCCGTAATCGCAACGATGTTTGCCTTGCGGACGGAATGTTCCAAAAAAGACGCATCGCCAAAGATTCTGCCTTCTTTCAAAACTTCAATCGTCGTTTGCTTTCCTGAAGACGTCCCAAGATAGACCTGAACCCTTCCCTTGACGATAAGATAGATTTCATTTGCTTCATCGCTTTCGCAAAAAACAAACTTTCCCGGAGAAAAGCGAATTCTTTTTCCGATTGATTCAAATAAGCAAAAATATTTTTGATCAATTACAACTTTCAACAGAATGCTCCTTTGTGTAGCCTAAACTACAGAAAAAATGGTTATTTCAATTATAATATCAATTGGTGATCGAAATGAAGAAAAAAATCTTATCTTTGGCCAAAATTTTGTTTGGCGTTGCCCTGACCGACATTGCAATGGGCATGATCGTTTTGCCGCAAAATTTTGCCGTTGGCGGCGTGACAGGCTTGAGCGTCCTTTTGAGCAAATCGATTCCTTTATCAGTGTCGATGATTGTTCTTTTTTGCAATGCCATTTTGTTTACCCTGGGATATATATTCATTGGTCGAAAATTCATCCTGAAAACATTGCTGGTCAGCATTGCTTTCCCCATCGGACTCGATATCTGCCAACGCATCAATTTTTTGCTTCCTTTAAAAAGCGATCCGCTGGTCAGCGCAATTATCGCAGGATTGCTGGTCGGAATCGGGAGCGGTCTCGTCTTGAAAGGAGACGGTTCAAACGGCGGCTTTGACATTTTGGGCGTAATTTTCAACAAGTACTTCAAGATTTCCGTTGCAGTCGTCATGAATATCTGCGATTGCCTGGTTTTGCTTGCCCAAGCGCTTCAAAAAGACTTCATGCAAAACCTTTATGGCCTGATCGTGATCTTCATCTGTGCTTTTGCCGTCAACAGGGTTCTCTCATATGGTCAATCACAATGCGAAATCATGATCATGTCAAAAGAGCATATCAAAATCAAGCAGCGCATCTACGAGGAAGTCGATGCAGGCTTAACGCTTCTTCATGCCGAATCAGGCTATCTGAGCGAAAAGATGAAAGTCATCATGGTCGTAACGCAGTACAAGAAAATTGCAGAAGTCAAGCAAATTGCTGTCTCAGAGGATCCGACCGCCTTCATTTTCGTCAGCGACGTTCATTCTGTCAGCGGCAAAGGCTATACGATTTCGCGCTGAAGTTCCATAATTAACAAAAGAGACCGGAAAAGGGTAAGCGGTTGTTAAAACAACGGTGTGTACACAAATAGCCCAAGATAATCTCATTATCTCAGGTTATTGCATATGCATCGTTTTTATTTTCTTATTTATAAGGTAAGATCAATGTTCCATGGGAGAAGATGGCGTAACCTTTCAGGATCAAATACCTCAATGTTGGTAATCGGAGTTTTTGAATTCCATTTCCAACCCTTTTCGTCATTTTCGCTTCGTCTGTCCGTTCCGCTCGCAATATTGTCAGCAATATATGTAATATACGAAAGAGAATCTTTAGGTAAACTGCTACTCATGTAATCACTATGATGATATCTTAAAGAACGTGTGATTTCACGATTTGCATCAAACTTTTCCAACAAATCAGCGCCAACTATTTGATGTTTTTTTCTGACATTTTCTGCCCGCTGAACAGCTTTTCCGATATCATGCAAAAGAGCACCATAAAACTGATTAACCATTCTTTCTTCCAATGGAATCTACTCCTTCCAATAGTTTGATTGCACCCATACCCATGCTTGTCTTGACTCCCACTCCTGAATATTCGGCAAACTTTAGTAAAACAGCAACATAATTTGTTAAAGTCTGGCTTCCATGACAAACCAGGGTCAAGTAACCCTGAAACCCGTTTACATACGCTTTATGCAAGTAGAACCTGCGAGACCGTACATTATAAGCAGCGATTTCAACTTTGTTGCATATTTCATCAAGCAACTCAAGATCAACATCTTCCGTGTTTTCAAAAATACAGTTATATTTTCTCATAATATTCTGGAACATCATCCTGATATCCGGAAAAAATAAATACTTGCCATTTGTTTTGAAGGCGGTAGGTGTCACAATCTTCAATTTCAAAACATTGTTACAATCATTTGCATAAAATATCTGCGAAAGTTTTTTTTCGCTCATTTCATATACTCTTTTTTCAAGAATCTGAAATTCTTTTTGTTCACCGGTTCTTAGTTTAATCCTTTCTAAAGCATCATCCATAATCAACGGCTCGATTTCGCTGCACGCTTTTTCATTGAGCAAATTAAGAATGAACGAAACGGTCTCATCGTCATGAATGGTCTGAAGAGAAAGTGGATTCGTTCCTGTTTGATGCAGTTCTTCTGCAAATTGATCGCTGATAATTTCCATAAGCCATCCATGCAAACACACGGATTCCTTGCAATCGTCGATCTCTTTATAACGTTTACATTTTAAAATTATCTTTTTCATAATTTCTGTACACCACCTCCAAATAGATTAATTTAACATATTACAGTTATTTTCTTTGTATAGAAAAAGACCGATTAAACCCGACCTTTTTTTATTATTCTAGAAGTAATGATACGAATATGCAAGAGATTACCAAATTCTTCATTTTTTAATCAAAAAGCCGTTACCCATATGACGAGTGCCACTCCATCCCATAATTACAGATAACGGATATCTTTCATGTCTTATGCTCACAAACATTTTTTCATTTCTGCTTTTACATATGTTCATCGCAAGAATATATATTATCCTTTGGATTTTTCAGCTTTATCACCATTATCGATAATATCTCTTACTTTATTATTTTTAAAACTATTTGATATCAAATAGCACGATATTCAGTTTAAGAAACACTACAGATGCTAGTTCCATACTCATTATTTACACATCACAAACAACACCATAATTGTTTCAAGTTATAAAATTATTCCATATAATTAATCGTTTTCTCCTTAACTCGGAGATAGGTAATGATCGCAATCCGTAAAAATTAATGTAGTCAAGGGAGAAAGTTTTCGTCTCCTTAACTCGGAGAACGGATGGTCTGATCGTGTGACGGTGTAGCGTCGTTCATATCAATCTCATCAACAACATCTCGCTGGCAATCCTCGTCAAGATACGACAATTCCACTGCCGGACGCATTTTGATTCGCCCTTGGTCAACAAATTCAAGCAGTTCAGGGACAAGGTTAGTAAGGCGAACATAACGCTGAATTTGAGTTTTACTATCGTCGGATTTATCGGCTAAAAGCATTACCGATTTTGTCCCCTCCAACTTGTGCCCCAGTGGGTCACAAGTTAAATCTGTTCGTTGTCCCTGTCTTTTCATGGCATCCAAACGCATTTTGTACGCAAAAGCTTTTTTAGAAGGCAGTATCTGTGACCTCTGAAAATTACTCTCCACCATCAAAATTGTGGCTTCATCTCTGCTCAAATCCACCACTTCACATCGAAGTGTTTGAAAACCCGCCAGTTCACAGGCTCGTTTTCTTCTGTGACCAGATATAAGTTCGTATCTACCATCTTCCTTCTGCCTGACCGTTGCCGGAGTAATAACCCCTCTGTCCCTGATACTCTCTATAAGCTGTAACATATCTTCATCATCCCTGACTTTAAAAGGATGATCTGGGAAATCGTCAATCAGCCCCAATGGAATATACCGGATTTTGGAAAGCTTTTCTTCTTCTCTCTGAGCCTGCGTGGTAAACAGGTCATCGAGCTTCGTGAGCGTGAAGTCGCTCTTTCTTCCTGCCATCTGCTAACACCTCCTTCGTGAATGCGGTGTAAGCCTTTGACACCGTACTGCGTGGCTCATAACCATAAATGCTCTTGCCTTTTGAAGAAGCTTCTGCGGCTTTTACTCCGATTGGGATAGATGTCCGGTACATCTTAATATGATTCCCGAAGTTTTCCCTCAGAGCTTCCACCGTACTTTTAGCAAGATTGGTCCGGCTGTCTACCAAAGTTAGAAGTATTCCATCAATCTTAATATCCGGATTGATATACTTCTTTACCCTTGAAATAGTCTGCACGAGCTGCGTCATTCCTTTTGCTGGCAGATATTGAGCCTGAACCGGAATAATCACACTATCTGCTGCCGAAAGAGCATTGAGTGTTACCATACTAAGCGATGGCATACAGTCGATCACGACAAAATCATATCTGTCTTTAATCTGATTCAAGTAATTTTTCATCATGGTTTCTCTGCTCATGGCATTCATCAGGTTATACTCCATTGCTGAAAGCTCAAGGTTTGCTGGAATAAGATCAACTCCTTCATCATGGTGCAGGATACCAGCCATCGGGTCATTCATCGTTTCATTCATCACATCTGTTAATTTCGTTGCAAGCGTAATACCCAGACTGTCCGTATCCTGCCACCCCAGACAAGTCGTTAAATCTCCCTGTGGATCTGCATCAACAAGTAAAACTTTCTTTCCCTGCATTGCAAGACCGATTCCAAGATTAACCGAAGTGGTGGTCTTTCCAACTCCGCCTTTCTGATTGCAGATGGCAATCGTTTTGCAGTTTGACACTTCTTGCGTCCTCCTTTCCTGAATATTCATAGCCATTGTAGAATGACTATGTACCTGACCGTTTCATTTCCTAAACGGTCGTGGCAACATTTGTTCTCAACATCCCTTGCCGAGCGTATCGCTCATGGGAAGCCACTAAGGAACAGACTGCTGATCTGTATCATAGGATTCTAACCTCTGCCGGGTACTCCGCCAGCTCCTTAGAGAAGTATCATTATCTTTCTGACTGTCATCGCCATGTCAGGTGCAACCTGACACCCATACCGAGAGTTCTCGCTGTTCTGCATCCACAAAAGTTATGGCGTACCCGATAAGGTGGCTATCATCAGAATTAACGTCTTAGTGACCTGTATATTCAGTTTTAAATTTCAAAGGAAGGCGTTCCATTTTTGTTGATTGGAATTACTCCCTTCACTTATTTGGAATTGCTCAGGCTTTTGACACCCTATTTTTTATAAATTTTTTAAATTATTTTTTGAAAGATATTTTAGAACAATAAATAGGTAGAAAAAGCTTCAAATCCTGTGTATAATTAAGAAATAAAAATAGAAACAATCGGTAATTTGTGGAGGTAATGCTAGTGAATGATATAATAGATGATGTAAAAGTTATCTATCGAGAAGATGATGAAGGATTAGAGATAGAGAATATTATATTTGAAAAGATTCTAAAAAAAGGTGTATGGGTATTATATGGTAAGAAAGACGGTATTTATGAGTGTCTAAATGTTGGAAAATCAATAAATGTTGGATCTGAAATTCTATATGATATTGCTTGTTTAAAGTTTTTGGGATATGAAGAAAATAGTAACGCTAATTTGAAATATATAAATCAATTTGCCGAATTTAAAGATTTTAATTATAAATCAAAAATGACACAGGAATATCTTTATCCGTATATTTCTAAAACTTACAAGGCATTGGTTTTTATATATGTATGGAATATGAATGATGAAGTTATAGAGGAAGCACTAGCGTGGAAGTTGCATGCAACTTTTTGGAGGGATAAAACACCATTTAAAAATTCTAAAAAAAATTTCTATAAAGAAAATAAAGAAGGAAAGCTTCAAAATCTCCTTGCTAATTTTAAGTATAAGAAAGATATTGATTCAATAGTTAAGAAAATAGAGACGCTGTTAAACTGTGGTTAAGTTAATAGTTTGTATGGATAATATTCCCATTAAAAAGACCGCTTGCACTTCGGTGTAGGCGGTCCTCTTATATTCTGGGCAATTTGATTAGATGAATAAATTATGCTTCTTCTTGGCTGCCAATACCTTGCAGAGAACATCATCCACTGCGTCAGTATATCTGCCTTGTTCGAGAAGCTCATTTTTCAGCCGGATAAGTGACTGAATAACTCTGCTCTGTTCTTCGGCTGTTAAGTAAATATGATATTTCTTTTCTCTCATTGGCTGTTCCTCCAGTTCTCAAATACGTTTCTGATAGTCCCGACATCTTCTTCCGTATCGGAAGTAATAAATATATGTACGCTTTGAAAGGCCGCTTTGATACGCTGAGCATAAGCGATTTCTGTTTCATTGGTTTTCATAGGCAACTTGATCCGTTTAATTCCTCTTTGCTGACAGAGATGTTCTTTTAAGATTTCCATATCTTCTGAACCGCTGTTCACTTCAATCGCCACCTGTTCAGATGGAATATAAGTATCAAGCGGTATCCCTAAAACTCTATCTGAGCCGAGTTCGATTTTCAATCCTTTCATATGTGAATAATAACTGAGGGCAAAAGCCGGAAACACTGATAAATACTCCTGCTCACATATCCTGCAACCTTTTCCGAGAATTGTCCGTTCATTGATCTTCATACTCCATGCATGTCCGTGTCTGCATTTCCACCATGCTCGTTTAGCAGAAGTTCGTGATACTTCTGTCGGCTGTATTCTGTTATGTTCATAATCCCAGTCACTGAGTAGATTTTTATCCGTTGTCGCCAGATCATTGTATCCTGCAAGCACTTCTCTTTCGGCACATACCGGACAAACAGTTCCTTTTATTCGGGCATTGATGACTGACTTCCATTCATTGCCACATTTCTTACAATGCCACCACACATTTTTTCTCGACTTTGCATTGACCTCATCAGGCTGTAACGGATAATTCTTTTCTGACCATTCTTCAGCAATCTCCGGATGTGTTGTTTTCAAATCATTCCTGCCTTTTATAAAGGTATAGCCACTGCAACAAGGGCACTTACTTCCGCCTGAGCGTGTAGAAATAAGTGTATTCCATTCATAATCGCAATCCCTGCACTTCCACCATGCTTTACGATTAGCAAATGCAGTAACTTCCGTTGGCTTCTTCTCATTTTTCTCTGACCATTCATCCGCAACTTTTGGAACCACTGTCGCAAGGTCATTAAATCCAACAAGCACCTTATTATGGGAACAGTATGGACAACCAGAAACATTGATACTCCTGCTCTTAACCGATGCTGTCCATTCATGCCCCAGTCGGCACTTCCAGATGACTTTCTTATGAGAACCTACGGTTACCTCTGTCGGTTTGATTTCATTCTTCTTGGACCACTCAGAAGCCAATCCCGGCTTCAATGTACTTAGATCGTTAATTCCTGCGACTGCTCTCGCCCCGGAGCAGATCGGGCATTTCTCGCCCTTTAACCTTGCCTTAACACTGGTCTGCTATTCATGCCCACAGCTGCCTTTCCACCAGACGACTTTGTTAGAGCCGAATGTAATACCATCTGGTGTCAGTGGCAGATTCTTCTTAGACCACTCAACTATCAATTCCGGATGCACTACTGATAAACTGTTATTCATATCAAAACCTCCACTTCCTCTGTGCTTAAAGTATAGGAAGTTTTTGCTTGATGTTGTAGTTTGCGAAACCCCTTTGAAAATAGAAAAAACCTTTGAAAAAGGATTTTCCTCTCTCAAAGGGCAATACAGCTATCAATTACACACCATCATCTATATTCAATCGCTGCTTTATTTCTTTTAATAATTTTTCAGGTTCCTCCGTCCTCATTCTTTTGGCAAGCTCAATCATAATTTCCTGTTCTTCTTTGCTCATTTGTTCAAACATGTCCGCCATCTCTTTTTCTATCGGTGTCAGTCGCATATACATTTCTTGTTCCTCCGATTTTAAGCTCATACAATATCGTATCGACAGAAACATCTTAACGGTTATCCATCTTCTGTGCAAACATCGGTATATGATGTAAAAAATGGGCAATTCCAATCGGAACTACCCATTTATTATTAAAAATATGCGATTTTTCTTGCTCTACACAAATTTCTGCATCAAATGATGTAAGTTTGATGTAAATCACTGTTTTATATGGTTTTGACCAAATGAAGTACATCCCGTCATTTTAGTGAAACGGTACATCCATACATCATCTTAATAGAGCTTTGCACCTGCTGGAATGTGGTTATCAACCATGATCAGATGCAGTTCTTCATCTTCTGAGTCTTTCAGATTATTTACTGCTGATAATAACATACCGCAAGACTCAATTCCCATCATCTTTCTTGGTGGAAGGTTTGTGATGGCGATTAGTGTGTTTTCGTCTCCTTAACTCGGAGATAGGTAATGATCGGGAAAGCAAGCGAGTAACTGACAAATTACCACTCGGTTTTCGTCTCCTTAACTCGGAGATAGGTAATGATCCAAAAGAAGTTGAAAAAGTTGCTATTAAGACTTTGGTTTTCGTCTCCTTAACTCGGAGATAGGTAATGATCCCATCAAATATCAAAATGGCATCAGAATGGGGTTTACGTCCATAAAATAACGCCCAAAAAGCAGGCCAGAAACACCCTGTTTTTCAAAGACTTGTCCATTTCATAACCAAATAATGACGGATAAAATAGGGAAAAAATCCCCCGTTGGTATTATAAAATACATAGTCAATCTTTTCAATATCATTTGATTACTAATCTTGTCAACCACCGTCGCAATGCCCCAGAAGAAGCAGTACAGCAGATTGATTCTGCCACCTAGGTTGAACGGCAGACCGCGGTAGTCCCAAAAGATTTTGCCGAAGACGATTTCCGTGAACACGCTGCAGATGTATTCATAGGCGCCACCGATGAAGGTCCCGTCCGTCCGAACGGTCACGGTAATTGTACATGATGTACGTTGCCATGGCGATGGCGAGCCCCTGCCAATGAACGGCAGCAGCACCAGAATAATAATCATGACAGTAATGTACTTCATATGTGTCACCTCTCCCCTTGTCACATTCGCATTCACGACAAATGCAAAGCAATCGGCACCGATGAGGATCGCAGCCTTCTGCGCACGCTGATGAAAACACCTGTCATATTTACCGAAAAGAAGTCCATTATAAAATGAATAATATGAAAAAATACAACGGAATCCACGCAAAAATGAACAAAAAAACGGACAGTCAAAAGACTGTCCGAATGGGCTTCTATTACGCAGCTAACCCGCGAGCCTCACAACCCTCTAGGCATACTTTTATTATAGCATAATTTCAGATATTGCAAAGTGTTTTCGGTGAATTCACTTAGATCACATTCACTTTCGTTTTGTCATTTTTCCGTTTCTTCCAACACAAGGGCACTTCACCAAGTATGAGAGAATCTCACTAATTGGATGATGAATCAGACCTGCCATCACTTCATCAATCATCCATTAACTACTTCAATTTCTTTTTTCAAATAATCGATAAACCTTTTCCTGTCCGCTGGCGTAAGCACTGAAGGAACCAATTCTTTTTCCAAATCATCAAAATAGATGTATGCATCCGTTTTGTCAAAATCAAAGCTGCTCCACTTGCCGACTAAATCCGCAATTTCTTCGTATTGTTCTTGACTATAATCATCTCTAGGTTCCAACATTGAAGACTCGTAGTAAACTGACTCTATACGGAATCTTTTGTTTCTGTTTCTTTCTTCCATTCAATCACACCTCTGTTTAATACGCTGATGGTAACTGCCAATTTACTTATACATCAGGGCTTTTAAATAAGCTCTTCTTAATTATACTGCAATCTTATCTCTTCAGCAGCATTACCTGCCTGGCACATGGGAAATCTGCACCAAAGAATGCCGGGGACCAGGAACATTCACTATTCCACCATCTACAGAACTATCAAGTGCGGTACACCACCCGTCAGCTTAGGGGCATTCTTGCCAAGAATTGTAATCTGCTTGTCATTAACCTCATCCGGCAGCAGGTAAAGTGTTATCGCACCGGCAGCAGGTATTTCGTTCCTCAGTATTTCAATCAGCCGGTCGCGCGTATTCTGAGACTGAACCTCCCTTCTGATCAGCGCTCTCAAAACGGCATAGCCATAGTTAAGACCTGCATTAATTATGTCGTCAAACCTTCCGCGCTTGAAATTCTTCCCGAACATCATCGGAAAGTACTCACGGGCGGCATAAGCCTCAACATTATGCTTGTCACCTTCAGTGATGTTTGATGAAATGGACTGAATGAGTCCGACATCATTTCTGCTGTGACCCGTCTGCTCCACGCATTTCGCCTGGTTCCTGATCTTGGCCATGACAATCTTCGACCAGATTCTGTTCTTCGTCTTGCTTGCAAGAGACAGCTGCTTATTTATATTTGGAAACATTTTGATCACAATACCAAAGATAGTTGTTCAAATTTTTGAGAATCTCTCTCGAAGCTCCGTTGTAAATTCGAATTTCGACATCTTCCGTAATAATTTTCGCAGCCATTTCCCTGACTGGACGGTATGTTTCTTTAGGACTTCGGTCAACAAGGTTGACTTCCGAGATGTCATCCGATTTCATATTTAAACCTCCGATTATATTTGATGTTTAAAGCCTGCCAAGATATCGGAGGTTTATGAGGAACGCTTATTTAAAGACCGCTTACGATGGAGCGAATATCAGTGTCCTCTTTTTATATATGGAAAACGCACCTGTCGGATTCAGGTGCGTTCAGCATTGACGAACATAATGACTTCGTCTCATCTTTTCATCTTGGTTGTAGCATGAAAAACTCTACTATACAAGAACTTGCTCTAAATAACAGAATTAGCCCGTATTTTTTTACATTGTATCACTTGTTTTTCACTCGGAGATAGGCAATTATCAATCATCAATGCCGTATTTATTTTCCAGTGCTTCTTCTGCTAATTCCAGTTCATCTTCCAGTTTTTCAATCGCGCGTTCTCTCGCTTTGTATGTCTCGAAGCTAATCTCTTTCATTTGGTAAGCATACTCAAATTCATCATCAAGTTTATCCAGTTCGTCATCGACTGCGTCTACCTGTTTTTTCAAAGCGTAGAATTGTTCGTGATTCTCAGATGCATTTGTAGATGTTTTTGCATTGTTTACACTTTTTGTTATATTACAGATTTCTTCTTCATAAGAAGAGAAATCATAGTCCTTTTCGTTCACATTCTCTGCTGCATTTTCTGTGTTACTGATGTTATCATCACCGTCATCTGTATTTGATGTTACAACTTCCTGGGTCTTAATATCTTCTGTAGCTTCATTATTGGATGAAGTGCAGCCTGTAAAAGCAAATATTAATGTGAGGGATAATAAAACTACTAATAATTTTTTCATAACATGTTCTCCTTTCGGCTCTTGGGTGTTTTGTTTTTGCTGTTATATGTATCATATAGGGGGAAGATTAAAAAAAGATTAAAACAAATAGTAATTTCAAAAAATGAAAAAAGGACTCTAGCACACGAAAATGATCGGTATTATAATAATTACATTATGAGATTACTGATTGTAGAAGACGAGAATGATTTAAGAAACATTGTCAAAAAAAGGCTTGTCAAGGAACATTACAGTGTAGATGCCTGTGGGGATGGTCTGGAAGCGATGGATTATATCGATATGACTTCCTACGATGGTATTATTCTTGATATCATGTTGCCGGGAAAGGATGGATATGAAATCTTAAGAGAATTAAGGCAACGAGAAGATGATACACCGGTTCTGTTACTGACAGCAAAAGACAGCATTGAGGACCGTGTCAAAGGACTGGATCTTGGTGCCGATGATTACCTGATCAAACCATTTGCATTTGAAGAACTGCTTGCAAGAATCCGTGTCATGATGCGTAGAAAGCCACAATTTACATCCAATCAACTAAAAATAGCAGATCTTATTCTGGATCGTGACACAAGAAAGGTTACAAGAGCCGGAAATGAAATTGATCTTTCTGCAAAAGAATTTATGGTTCTGGAATGTCTTATGCGCAACAAAAATATCGTAATGACAAGACAGCAGATTGAACAGAATGCGTGGGACTTTGATTTTGAAGGTGGTTCCAATGTGATCGACGTATACATTCGTTATTTGCGAAAAAAAATCGATGCACAATATGAACAAAAACTCATCCACACTGTTCGCGGTGTCGGATATGTAATGAGGGAAAATGAATGAAACAGCTGACAATCAAGAAAAAAATTACGCTATGGTACACCGGAATCATTGCCGTAGTTCTTGGGACTATTTTAGTTCTCGTCCTTCTTTTTGTGGATAAGGTTGGAATTTCTGCGACAGAAGAAGAAATCATTGCCGCAGTGACCGGTTTCTCTTCAAATATTAATTTTCAGGATGATTCCTTTTATCTTGACGGCGATACTGAATTTTACGATGACGGTATTATGTTTTGTATTTATGACAAAAACGGACGCTTACTTTATGGAACGATTCCAACCCAATTTCCAGAAGAAACTATCCTCAAGTCGAATACACCGCGAATGATAACCGGATCAAATCGAAAATGGATGATATATGACAGCGTTTACACTTACGGTGATGATGAGGAAATGTGGGTACGAGGAATTACCTCCGTACATTCTATAGAACTTTTCATGCAGACATCCGAGAAAATGCTGTTGATTGTATTCCCGTTACTCATTATTCTGATCGGAGTCATCGGATATTTTATGATCAAGCGGGCATTGAGACAGGTGGATTTTATCTGCGATGAAGTTGAAAACATCAGCAATGGAAAAGATCTTTCCAAACGATTGTCTCTGCCAAAAGCAAAAGATGAATTATACGAATTGTCGGAGAAATTTAACGGAATGTTTGAGCGATTGGAATTTTCGTTTGAGAAGGAACGTCAATTCACATCAGACGTATCCCATGAACTGCGGACTCCCGTTGCTGTTATCATTTCCCAGTGTGAGTACTTATTGGAAAATGAAAACTTATCTGCGGAAGATAAGGAAGAGATTGCAGTCATCTTAAGGCAGGCAAAACGAATGTCAAAGCTGACAAGCGAAATGTTAATGATCGCCAGAAACGAACAGGATGAGCAACATCTGATGGAAAAACTGGATTTTGGATTATTAAGCGAACTTGTAATAGAAGAACTGCAGACAAAAGCACAGGAAAAAAATATTGAGATCATCCTGCAAAAGCAGGACGACTTATTTATGAACGGCGACCAGACATTGATTTTGCGTATGATGATGAATTTAATAACCAATGCCATCAATTACGGAAAAACAAATGGACATATCCATGTTATCCTGAAGGTCGAAAATGACCAGATTGTCGGTGAAGTGAAAGATGATGGTATTGGAATAAGTGAGGAACACCTGGACAGAATCTGGGAGCGTTTCTATCGCATAGACAAAAGCCGTTCCAGAGAAAATGGCGGTACCGGACTCGGCCTTTCTATGGTGCGTTTGATTGTAAATCTCCACAATGGAACCATTCACGTCGAAAGTATCGAAGGTATCGGAACGAGTTTTATTTTCCGATTTCCGAAAATATAAGGAGCTATCGCTGTATATCCAATTTTTTTTTACCAAAGAGAAGGGTTCATTATTCAATGTGAAGGTTTGGATGAAGCTACTGGTGAAAAAGAGTACACTATGCTATGGAAACGAAAATAGAAATCGGAATTTCAGGAGGTGTTTTTATGCCACAAATGAATAAGGGAGGAAAATTTATTTTCGGGAAATCACTCATTCGGACGGATGGAACATTGCGGATTCCACCGCAGGCAATGGAAGAATATCACATTGCAGATGAAGGAAAAGTATATCTTTTTACCGGAAGTAAGATTACCGGTGGCTTCTGCGTCACCCGGAAAGGCCTTTTGCATCCGTCAAAACTTGGTCACATTTTGGACGATACTCCACCGTTGCTTGACTACTCAGCAGGTTCTGGCGAATTTATCAAATACAAGGGGCGTTCCTACTGCTGGGTAGAGATTTCACAGGAGGGGCAAATTCTTCTTACGAAGAAAATGATGGATTTTTTGAAGGTGAGACCCGGAATGGAGCTGCTCTCTATCCGCAGTAGCGACATCGCGTTTACGATGGGAGCTAAAGGACCGCTATTGGAAAAAGCAGAAAACTATGATGGTGAAATTCCGCTTTTTTAAGTGTAACAATTTGAATTTTGCTTTCGATGACCAGAATGAAAATCGTTACCGTTGCGCCTGTTTTCACAAGCGTTGCGTGACATAAAAAGAATTCTATTTTAATATCAAAGTATCAAAAACAAAGGAGGTTCTTTTTATGTTGAAGGAATTAAAAAAAAACAAAATGAGTGTTGTTGCAACTGGAATTTTATTTGGTGTTATGGGGGTATTAATTATTCCTATGATAGCAGTAATTGTAAAAATATCGAATGCATTATCCCAAAAACATCCTAGGATATACAAGTATAGTATGATTGCTTTTATCGGTATGTTATTGGCAATTAGCCTATTTTGCGTTGTTATTAAACATCAGATGAGTTTTCTTGTAATAGTTGCTTGTTTAGCAATAACATTATGCGACACTATTAAAAACAGATAATAAATGGAGTACAACAATGGAAATATCAGATTTGATTAAATCAGCCAGAATTGAAAAGGGCTTAACCCAACAATAACTGGCTGATGTTGTCTTTGTTACGCGACAGACAATTTCGAAATGGGAATTGGGAAAAAGTGTTCCTGACCAAGCCTCTCTTATATTGCTATACCAGTATTTGGACATCAAGGATAATGAGAAAAAACAGTTATCAAAGCTTATTTTTAATAAGCAAAATATTATATTAATTTTGATTGCAATCTTATTTTCTCCTATGGTTATTGGAGTACGTTTTATCTGTTGTAAAATTGGTAAGATTGAAAATCGAAAAATTAAAGCGGTAATCAAGGTTATTGGCTTTGTTGTATTCTCATCGTATCTAGTATCTTTAAAAGAAAATGTGGCGTATTTGTTAATTGGTATATTTTCTCTGGTGTATTTGTTATATCAATTCTATTTGAGTGGATTGGAAACTAAATGATTTGTGTCAGCAAGTTTAAGGCAAGCGATAATTCATGAAATTCAAGTTTACAGAACTGAATCAAAAGAGCTCGAAGGAGCTCTTTTTCCTTTTTTATAATAGTATCATTATGGTA
>OICB01000677.1_pt1 | contig 17672 bp, 16 predicted proteins | sample 1581121 | NCBI WGS metagenome assembly OICB01 (sample SAMEA3882544, study PRJEB24775) | human gut metagenome | biome: human-associated habitat; feature: intestine environment; material: feces | place: Netherlands | collected 2009/2010 | reverse complement strand
CAATTAACAGGGATGTTTCCAGCTTGTTTTTAAGAACAGAGAACTGGACACCCTATAAATATAGCCAAAGCCACACCATCCAAAGTTTGATGTTTTGAAAGGTTCCTCAACAAACCCTTTTTCTTTTAGGATGGGAAAGGCATCTTTGAGAAAAATATCTTTCCTTACTTTTAAAATATCTTTCCTTGTCGCTTGGTATTTCCGAACCTCTGGGCATTTCCATAACAGTAAAGAGAAAGCAAACAGCACAAAAAAGAACACGATATGCCTCATACATAGATAATCTTTCTCAAAAACCGTGTCATGCTGCATATCATAGAAGAACTCGGCTTGCCCAATATTTTTGCAAAGTTCTCTGCTTACACCTACATAATAGTCCTTACCAGCGTATGCGATTTTAACCGTTGAGTGCATTCTGTGCCCTCTACAATTTACCTCCAGGATGGAGTAATTTGTAATCGGCTGTTCACATGAAACAATATAGTTTTGCTGCTGATATGTCGTGGCAACATATAGAGCAAAGCATAATACCCCAATGTTTATCGCTAAGACTATAGGAATCCATTTGTTTATTCTCATACCATAGTTGTTTTACCTCCCATAATCGCTCTAATCATTACGCTCCTTTTCGTCCGTGATAAGCTCTTTCGTATCCACAGACAATAGCTACGCTATTTCAAGAAGTGTGGTAAGATTGGGTTGAGTGCGGTTGCATACGTATGCATTGACCGTACTGAAACTCCTTCCCAACTTCTTTGCGAGCCATGTTTGGCTTATCCCTTTGTCCTCTAAGACTGCTCTTATGCGATTTAACTTCATGTTTTTATCGTTTTTACGCTACAAAAATAATATTTTATCGTGATAATCCATCCTAATCCCTTGAATATCTGCTGTATTCCGTCGTAATTTAGACAAAATAGAAATATAATCTGCAAAAATGGAACTAAGCAATTGATTTCCCAATATGGCAAGATACATATATGCGTTTATGAATATGTTCTTTTTGCCATACTCTTAAAATGACGTTACATGAAAATTACTGTTGGTAACTACTCTTTTACCTTTGCAAAGACTAATCTTAATATTTTGTAAAATCACAGCATAAAATGTTGTTTTTCAGAAATTAGATTTAACTTTGCACTCGAAATCAAAGCGTTCTTTGTATATTGCAAAGTTGTGAAAGAAAAAGAATATAGCTCGTTTCTAAATCGTTAGCAGTTACATTCTTTTAAATACTTAATTCGTTGATATTCAATCAATAAAAGATTTTGTTGTGACTCCTTGTGTGCAACATCTTCAATTATCAATCTCCTATTTTGTAGTAAGACTAATTGCTCAATATATATATCAGTTGTTTGTCGTAGCTCATATATCCAAATAAAAAGTAAAGCCTCATCTTTGTACACATCGTTGAGAGGAGTGGTGGGATTTATAGCTACAAAAATGTGGCTTTAATTCGCCTTCTCCAAATATTTTCAAAGAAACCAGCTTATCGGGTAGAGAATTTTACGCAAAAGTTCTTAATTCCATAAATTTCTCCTAGATAGTCATGGGATATTTAGAAAAATATCGTATCTTTGTCCCCGAAATGAGGCGTTCTTTGCATATTGCAAAATACAGAAACGAGCAGAAGTCCGCTCGTTTCCATATTGTTACCTATATAATATAGGCAAACGCCCAACTTCTTGATTTTCAATCAAAGTCCAATTTAGAGCGAGTTAGTTTTGTTAACACTATTAGCTCCGAACGCCTGCTGAATTTCGGACCTTATCACCAGGCGAAATTTGGTGGTTACAAAAGAATGTCGTATTTTTGCCCCCGATTACCGGATAGTCCGGCAACCGAACTGTTTAAACACTAAAAGCATGGAAAATTTAACCATTCAAAACTCTGAGAATCTTTTGGCTGCTAAAGCTAGTACACAACCACTCAACGACTTTCCTGTAGATCAGCTTCCTCTCGGACTCCGTGACTCACTCTCTGGCGTAGCCCCAGAGGACCGCGTGCCTGCCCTCTTCTCTGCCCTCCCTATTGCCGCAGCCTACGCCGACGGCATGAAGGCGAAGTATTGCGACGGCAGCGAGACTCCGATGGCAATCATGTCTATCACCATCGGCGAACAGGCTTCGGGTAAGGGCGTATGCCGTAGAATCGAGAGCATCTGGGCGAAGAAGATGGATAAGGACGACGAAAAACCACGTGAGGAGGAGGCATGGTACCAGCAGCACAAGGGCAAGAAGGGCGTAATAGACCCTAAGCCTTGCATCCGTCACATCGGAGATACCATCTCTAAGTCGGCCCTGATGCGTCGTCAGCTCTGTGCCGACGGTCACACCATGTACATGTTCAGCGAGGAGCTCGGTTCGATGAAGAGCGTGTGGAAAACCTTCGGCGACTACTTCCGTAAGGCGTTCGACCAGAGCGAGGTGGGCCAGGACTACATCACCGCCACCAGCGGTGTAACCCACGCCCAGCTCAACTTCACCGGCTGCTGCACCCAGAATATCTTCCAGAAATTCTTCACCGAAGACAACATCGAGGATGGCTCCTCTTCCCGAATGATGCTCGCCATGCAGATGGAGATGTTTGGCTTGCGCCTCGACAAACAGCAGCAGGACAACGAGGCTATCCCAGTCTATAAATCCCGTAACACCCTGCTCTTCGCCCAGCTCCCAGAGCAGTTCACCCTCTTCGATGCCAGCCGTGAGCGTGGCGACGGAGCCAGTCGTGAAACCATCCGTAAGATGATAAGCCGTTGGAGCAAGCGTGGTCTCTGCAAGAAGCTGAAGAGTGGCGACACCGAAATCTGGCAGAAGCTTACCATTTCAGCATAAAGTATCTTGAATCTCCTAAACCAGTCAATCCCCCATCACGCAGCCAAAGCGTGTTGGGGGATTAAACGTTACCACTTCCACTTCACCTGCACCTCCAGATCCATCTGATGAGAACCGGCGATTTCCTGCAAGCCGGAAGAAATGTGGGTGCGGTCGAAATAATCGGTGCTGCCCAGCTTCGCAATAACCAGCAGATGATGACTGATCTCCGAACGCACCACCAGGGCATAGCGGATGCCCTCGCCAAAATAACTGCCAAAACTCATCTGATAGAGCAAGCCCGGCTCATAGGCATAGATGCGACTGGCGAAATCCTGGGTGTGAAAATAGCCGAAACTGCCCTGCAGCCTCAGCCACCGCCAATGATATCCGATGTTTTCATTCAGCAGATAACCGCTGCTGGAAGCATTCTGGGTGCTGCTGCCGGAAGTTGTCTTAGTGCTGCTGCCCGCATTCCCTTCCCGGTACTTCGTATAATCCACACTCGTCTTGGAACTCCAGTTTTTCGTGGTAACGCTGGCATAGAAACGGAGACGCCCGGTAGCGTTTCCCGCCTTTTCCTTATAGCGGACCCGGGCTCCCAATGTCCAGGAACGGGAAGGAAGATAGAGGATATTCAGCAGATGATCCCAGCTCTGCGTACTCTGGCGGGTATGATACTTAGGCCAGGCAAAATAGGCAAAGTCGCTATAGGCAGTAAGGGTCCAGCGACTGCCTGGCGACCACGTAGCCCCCACATACACGCCGTTTTCATCCTGCACGCTGCTTCCCTCGGCAAAACAGTTGCTGAACAGGGAATAGTATCTGGCAGAATAGAACCTCTGCACCGCCGTGAGCGAGAAATGATCGGAAACCAGATAAGATGCTGCATTGAGCGTGGCAACGGCTCCACAATCACCCGTCGCCGTTTCGCCCCCTATCGTCCAGCGATGGGAAATATAGCCATAATCTACACTCACATTCCAGAAGGCATCGCCTTCGGGGGCAAACCGCTTGTACAACTGCACCTTTTCTGGCATCAGCGGGAGCGAGAAAGAGGTATAGAAACCGGAGGCTCCGATATGCCAGCCCTGATGGCGATAGTTGATATTGCCACCCACCAGCGTATTGGAGGCTATCTCCTGCTTGGCTATCTCCTTGCGTGTACGGTGCAGACCGGTCTTGAGAATAGTCTTGATGCCACCTTCATCACTCAGCGTGGCATCTATCTTGCGATAAGAGAGGAATCCGGTAAGATCAAGTCCCTTCAACAAGGTATAGGTGGCTGCAGCTCCCTGCAGATAGTTGGCAGAAGAGCGGGAGGAATGAACCTTGATCTGGCTGGTGGTTCTGCCCAGCGAGGACAGCACCGAGAGTTTGCCGAAGCTGAAGTCATTGTTGAGAATCAGTCCCATTCCCTCGTGCAGCCGATACCTGCCCAGGGTGATATTCTTCCATCTTCCCAATTTTCTGACTTGCAGATAGAAGGAATAGAAATCATATCCCAGGTTGTTCCTGCCGCTTCCGAAAGGTTCGCCCGCATCCTGGGCGCCTACGAATCCCATCTTCACATAGTCGCCATACCTGAACTGATAGCGCACCCCGTGCTTATACTTATATCCCAGGTATCCATCAGCTCCGTTGCCATCGCCCTTGCGCTCATAGAAAGGCACTTTCACCATTCCCATCACCTCGTGCTTGCCATACTTCAGGATGTTCTTCAGGCTCGGGAACTGCTTGCGGGGAGTCTCATCGGCTACATAGAAGAAACTGTTCATCAACTGCCGCTGATACCAGCTGATACTGGGGATGAGAGCCAGTTCTGCCATCGTCTTCATCCCGTGATAGCGATGGAGATATGCCTGGATATCCTCTACCTGTGAAGGAGTGAGGAAAGGCAGATGCTCCATCTCTTCGCGGGTAGCCGTATTCAGATTCAGCGGATGCTGTGCCAGCTCTTCCAGTTCTTCCTCATAATCCTCCCAGGCTGTCTGTTCGAAATCCTCCATTTCCGAGAGTTCCATCAGATATTCCTGCCAAGGTTGCGAAGGGGCATGCTTCTCTCTATCTTCTTCCGGCTGGGAAGAGGAGTCCTGGGCACAAACAGAAGGGACATAGAATAACTGGGAGCTGCCTATGAGAAACAGTTTCAACAAAAAACGGATGATAAGTTGCCAATACTTCATAGACAGGCAAAAGAATTATTAATTTTCCACAAAGATACTGCGAAATTCTGAAAATGAGTAAGAAAAGAGTAACTTTCTTTCTCTAAATGGGAAATTATCTGTAATTTTGCGGCATAATTAGGAATAGAAGAGGATTACACCTCTTTATATATATAAGAGATGCTCCGGATAGGGAGCAGATTATTTAAATTGGATCAAGAAGATTTTTATGAAACAGAAGATATTCTTTTTGCTGGCGATGCTCTTCTGCATCACGCTGCAGACAATGGCTCAGACGGATGACGACAAGCCTGAAGACAAGGAAGTCGATATGGATGCCCCTACCTTCGAACCGATGGTGAAGGTGGGAAAGGTGCTGCTCGACCACGACAGCATACAGTATGTACAGGTGAACAACGTGTATGTTTATCCACAGCCGGTGTTCAAGAACGCCAAGGAAAGGATGGCGTACAACCGTCTGGTATATAACATCAAGAAAGTTCTGCCGATAGCCAAGGAGGTAAGAAAGATCATCATCGAAACGGGTGACTATCTGGAAACCCTGCCTAACAAGAAGGCGAAGGATGCGCACATGAAGCTGGTGGAGAAAAGCATCAAGCAGGAATATACACCGAGAATGAAGAAACTCACCTATGCACAGGGCAAGCTCTGCATCAAACTGGTGTATCGTGAGTGCAATTCATCCTCCTATCATCTTATCCAGGCATTCCTCGGTCCTATCCGTGCCGGTTTCTATCAGGCTTTCGCCGCCCTCTTCGGTGCTAGCCTCAACAAGAAATATGATCCGAACGGAGTGGATAGGCTCACGGAAAGAGTGGTAAGACAGGTAGAATCGGGACAGATTTGATCATACTCCTTATTAAGAAAAACAATACCCTTAGGGAAAGAAGCATTCCTGATAACAGGAAACAGCTTCCATCCCTAAGGGTATTTTTTGATGGAACAAAGGAAAGTTGTGGAAACTATTAGGAGAAAATGTCTATACTATTAGGAGAAGTCTCCGTTCAGCGACGTTGAATGTGCGTTCAGCGTCGTTGAATGTACATTCAAAAGCTTTGAACATACGTTCAACGTCGCTGAACGGAGATTTCTCCTAATGAAAAAAAGAAATACCCCTAGAGGTAACTGCTTCTTCCTCTAGGGACATTCCTTTTTATTCCTCGGTGTAAAGCACCTGGATCATAGTCTGACCCACTGCCTTCAATACGTTCTTATCCAGATGAGCCATATCATCGTTCACGGTGTGCCAGGTAGGACCGAAACTGCTCTGCTGGCAATCAGGATAGTAGGCTATCACATCGACGGTTGGAATCTTCGCCTTCTCGTTTACCGGAATATGATCATCCGTAATCATACCGCCATCACTCTTAGGGAAGAAACTGCCGTAACCAGCCTGACGGGCAGCAGCCCATACTCGCTTCACGATGCCTCCAGCATACTGCATAGACATTCCTTCGCGGTAGAACTTGGCTCCCTGACCGCCTACCATATCCAGGAGGATGCCATAGCGAGGATTGTAACCCTCTGGCTTGTTCTCGCTCCAATACTGGGCACCCAAAGCCCAGCTATTGCCATCATCCTGTGCATCAGACCATTGAGGTACGCCCCAGTCCTCGGTATCGAAACATACGAAATCTACGCCGATACTTGGATTCAACTTCTTGTCTGCCTGCAACTGGCGTGCAATTTCCAGCATGACGGCTACTCCGCTGGCACCATCGTTGGCAGCCATCACAGGCTTGCGCCAATTGGTACTGTCGGGATCGTTATCCGCCCAAGGGCGACTGTCCCAATGAGCACAAAGCAAGATACGGGTTTCAGCCTTCGGGTTGTAATGGGCAATGATATTGGTATTCTTCAATATCGTGCCATCATAACCCTTCAGGTCAGCCTTCTGGGTCTCTACCTCGCAGCCAAACTGCTTGAACTTGCTCACAATCCATTCGCCACACTTATCGTGCGCCTCGCTGTTCATCACGCGAGGTCCGAAATCGCATTGCGCTGCACAATAAGCCAGAGCCGAATCGGCATTGAAAGCCGGACCTACGGGATTCAGCTTCTCCGCTTCCTCTACCTCCTGCACATCAGGCGAACTTGTGCTGCTGGCATTCTTATAGCTGATGGTACCAGCCACCAGTCCGGCAGCTACCACCACACCTAATATAATCTTCATTTTTTTCGTCATAACATTATAGTTTAAAGTTCTGCACCTGCGTCATCACTCTGAGCCAGTTGCCTCCCCAGATCTTGGCGATATCCTGCTCGCTGTACTTGCGGCGCAACAGCTGGAGAGTGAAATTAATCAGCTCGGAAGAATCAACAAGTCCGCGGATGCCTCCGTCTCCATCGAAATCGGTACCCAGACCTACGTGATCGATGCCCATCACCTCGATGGCATGCTCCAGATGGGCAATGGCATCCATGATGTCTGCCTCGCCCTCCTTGCGCAGGAATCCGTGATAGAGCGTAGTATGAGCCACACCACCACGGGCTGCCAGGGCACGCATCTGATCATCGGTAAGATTGCGGGGCACATCGCAGAGCGCACGGCTGCTGCTATGGCTACATACGATAGGAGTCTGACTGATTTCCAATGCATCATAGAAACTCTTTTCGCCTGCATGGCTCAAGTCCACCATAATGCCGTGGCGGTTCATCTCCTGAATCACCTTGGCTCCGAAACTGCTCACGCCATTGTGGGTATTGCAGCCACGAGCACTGTCGCAGATGTCATTATCGCCATTATGGCAGAGGGTGATATATACCACGCCTCGCTGGGCAAAGTACTTCACATTGCTCAAATCGTGCTCCAGGGCAAGACCATTCTCAATACCGAGCATGATGCTCTTTCTGCCCTTTCGCTTGTCGCTGTAAAGATCGGCAGGAGTTCGGGCAATACTCAGGTAGTCGCGGTTCTTGCTCACGATTTCCTCAATCTTGTCGAAGATGAGATCGGCATACTGCAGAGGTCCCTGCACGTCGAAGGCTACCTTGCTGCTGAAGCTCTCGCCTATCTTAGGCTGCGGCAGATAAGCCACCATGGTGGTAGCATCCTGATGTCCGTCGGTCATCTTGTGCAGATCCACGAGGATGCGGGAGTCGCGATGATCGAACTTCACGCCCTGTGGGAAGAACATCGGGGTATCGCAATGGGTATCGAGTGTTCACCAGCCACTGGAAGATCTTTCCGCCTTCCTCGCCCAGCCACTCCGGATGCCACTGCACGCCGAGTATCTGCTTATACTCATTGCTCTCTATCGCCTCGATGATGCCATCGGTAGATTTGGCGATGATGCGCATGTGCCTGCCAGGCTCGCTCACAGCCTGATGGTGGAACGAGTTGACGAGAATCTTTTCCGAATTATATATATGATATAAGGTGGAATCCTTCTTGATTTCTACACTATGGGTTGGTTCGGAGCGGTCGGCATCCTGACTGTGCTTCACCATCTGCTTGATATCCTGATACACTTTTCCGCCCAAGGCTATCGCCAGGGTCTGGATGCCTCGGCAGATGCCAAGCATCGGTATCTGACGGTTGAAAGCCAGACGGACAAGCATCAGCTCTGCAGCATCACGCTCCTGATTGATATTGTGAAGACGGGGAGATGGCTCCTCGCCCATCCACAACGGGTTATGGTCGCCCCCACCCGTCAGGATCAAACCATCTAGATGCTCCAGGGTATTGATGATGACAGTACTGTCGGCAACTGGCGGGATGATGACAGGCGTTCCACCTGCCGCAATCACCTGCTTGTAATAACGGTCGCGAAGCGTAGCATCAATGTTCTCGTAATTGGCAGTAAGACCGATTACGGGCAGATGCTTCGCTTCGGGAAAAGAAGAGTACGCACCCTTGAGATGCGACTCCAAGTCAAATGTTTCCATTTGTTTATTTCTAAATACAAAAAAATTACTCTTCCTCCAAAAGAACAGGAACCTCGCGCTTGATGCTCTGCTCAAGCGAGATGAGTGTCTCGGTAGATACTACACCCGGAATAGCCTGGAGCTTGTTGTTCAGCAAGTCCATCAACTGCTCGTTGTCACGGGCATACAACTTCAAAAGCATGGTATAAGAACCGGTTGTGAAGTGGCACTCCACAATCTCAGGAATGTTCTGAAGGCGCTCTACCACCTTCTTGTACATATTACCACGCTCCAGGTTAAGTCCTACGTATGTACATGTAGAATAACCCAGACTCTTAGGGTTTACATCAAAACCGCTACCGGTGATGAATCCATCCTCCATCAAGTGCTGGACACGCTGATGGATGGCTGCACGAGACACGCCACATTCTGCAGCTACGTCTTTGAAAGGAATACGGGCATTCTTGGAAAGGATGCCGAGAATCTTTCTGTCAAGATTGTCTATTTTCTCCATTTCTTCTCTATTATTATGTTCTATTTTAAGGTATTCTTATATACCAGATAGCAAAATTAATAAAAACTATCGAAACAGACAACAAAATGCACGAATATTTTGCAATATCCGTGCATTTTGTTGTTTTTTATACTGATTTTAACCAAAATTTCAGATTTTTCCTGCTATTTGGCGTTACTTTCTCTTTCTGGAAGCAGACTTCTTGCCAGCTGTCTTGGCTGGAGTCTTAGCCACCTTCTTCTCAGCTCCTACAGCTACATCATCCTTCTGCTCGCTGTCTGCCTCAGGCTTTACCTCTGGCTTCACGATGCTCACGAGCTCCAGGTCGAATACCAATGTAGAATATGGAGGAATCTGACCAGCCTGACGCTCGCCGTATGCCAACTCATAAGGGATGTAAAGCTGCCACTTGCTGCCTACAGGCATCATGGTGAGAGCCTCTGTCCAACCCTTGATCAGGCTGCCGGCACGGAACTTGTCTGTGGCAGCACCGCCATGCTTGGAAGTTGCATCGAATACGGTTCCATCAATGAGACGGCCCTCGTAGATAACCTCCACCTCATCAGAAGCCTGAGGAATCTCGCCCTGACCTTCCTTGATTACCTTATACTGCAAACCGCTAGGCAAGACCTTGACACCTGGCTTCTTGGCATTGGCTGCCAGATATTTCTCGCCAGCACCAGCCAAGGCTTCCTTCTTGAACTCGCCAGCCTTGTGCTCGGTAAAGATAGTGGTATCATTGGCAAGTGCTGCCACGAAACCACGGCTGAACAGTTCGGCATTGATAGAATCCTTGGTGCTCTTCAGCTCCTCGCGGGTTCCAGGCAGGATGCGCTGATTTACCATCTGGGCAATCTGCATACCCACGATATAAGCAGTACCCTTAGGAGTATTTGCCTGCTGGATAGCCTCCTCATAACCACGGATGAAGTCTGCCATATAAGCAGTATCCACCTGATAACTCTGCTGGATGAATGGAACCAGACCACGGGTGGCATAGACACCAGCCGCATAACTCAAGGAATCACCCTCGCTGGCAAGAACCACTGGAGTTACCTTCTTAACATTCTTCTTCTTGCTTGCAGCACTGGCTGTAAACAAAGAAGCACTCGCCACGAGGACGAGTGCTGTCATTAAATATTTCTTCATTTCTTATAAGTCCTCTACTCAAAATGAGTTCCCACAAAAATTACTTGCCACCTACAGAAATCAACTCAATCTTGAAGATCAATACAGAGAATGGCTTGATCTGACCCTGCTCGCGCTCACCGTAAGCCAACTGCTGAGGGATGTAAACCTCCCATACAGAACCTGCAGGCATGTGAACCAAAGCCTCAGTCCAACCCTTGATAACCTGGTTAGCACGGAGATCTACAGCCTGGCCACGCTTGAAAGAAGAATCGAATACCTTGCCGTCGATTGTCTTACCCTCGTAGTTAACCTTTACCATAGATGTATCCTTTGGCATAGGGCCGTTACCCTCCTTGATTACCTTGTACTGAACACCTGAAGGAAGAGTTACCACTCCTGGCTTCTTCTTGTTGGCAGCGAGGAACTTCTCACCAGCCACCTTGTTAGGTCCATATTCCTTCTCCATGTTCTTTGCCTTGATGGCCATCATCTTGGTCTGTGCTACCTGAGCAGCCTGCTCTACAGTCATCAAACCCTTCTTGCCGGTAGTACCTGTAATGAAACCAGCCATGAAGTTCTTCAAAGAGATAGTCTTGGTAGAATCGTCACCGAATACCTCGTGGTTGATACCCTTAACCATCTGGTTAGAGATCTGCTGACCAATCTGAATACCTGCATAGTAAGCAGCCTTCTTCTTGTCATCACCAGCGTTGGCACCATCGTTGAGACCCTTGATGAAATCATCCATGTAAGCGGTATCCACGCCCATGCGCTCTACCATAAACTCCTTCAGACCCTGAGTCTGAGACATACCCATGGCATAGCTCATTGTATCTACATCATTCTTGAGATCTGCCTTTGGAGTAGAATTGCCACAAGCTACGAATGTAGCGGCAACACAAGCCACGAGGGCTCCGAAAAATAACTTTTTCATTTTTAACTTTATGTTTTATTCTTTGTTCTCTCTATATTACTTTACTGCAACAAGCTCTACATCGAAGATCAATGCTGAGAATGGAGGAATAGCTGCTCCTGCGCCACGCTCGCCATAACCCAACTGATAAGGGATGAAGAAACGGTACTTAGCACCCTCGGTCATCAACTGAAGACCCTCTGTCCAACCAGCGATTACCTGGTTCAATGGGAAGGTAGCTGTCTGACCACGGTCGTAAGAGCTATCAAACTTAGTACCATCGATGAGTGTACCCTCGTAGTGGCACTCTACCTGATCTGTAGCCTTAGGAGCCTTGCCGTTACCCTCGCGCAGAATCTGATACTGCAAACCGCTCTTGGTTGTGATGATACCATCCTTCTTAGCGTTCTCTGCGAGGAACTGCTCACCAGCCTCCTTGGCAACCTTGCCCTTCTCTGCAGCTGCAGCCTGAGCCTTAGCCTCCTGCTCTGCGAAGAAGTTCTGTACCAACTCCTGTGCTTCCTGCTCATCAAGCTGAAGATTGCCTGCAATCGCATCCTTTACAGCCTGTGCAAAATCATCAATGTTCAAACTCTCTGCACCCATAGAAGCCAACTGGCGACCGATGCCAATGCCTAAAGCATAACTTACTTTATCCATAAATTTATCTTATAACTTTGTATTAATATTCTTTATTTTGTACTTATTGTCCTTAAAACGAGTGCAAAGATAACATTTTTCTCGCTGATAACGATGATATTTAAAGAAAAAAGTGTAAATTTGTGCATTCTTAATAAGAAGATTAAGAAAATATGAATAAATAAAACGTGATAAGATGAAGAAACTCGTATTTTTAACCGGCGCTGGAGTGTCTGTGGAGAGTGGTTTCAAAACTTTCCGTGGAAATGATGGCTTGTGGGAGAACTATCCTGTGGAACAGATAGCTACCCACGAGGGATGGGAAGCTGACCCTACCCTAGTAACTAACTTCTATAACATGTTGCGCCATAAGCTCTATGCCGCTCAACCTAACGAGGGACATAAACTTATCAAGGATCTGGAGAAGGATTTCGACGTAACGGTGATTACACAGAATGTGGATAACCTGCACGAGAAAGCGGGATCCAAGAACGTGATCCACCTGCATGGAGAACTCTCCAAAGTCTGCTCTTCGCGCGACCCTTACGACTATCGATACATCAAGGAGTTGCCGGAGAATGACTGTGAGGTGGAACCTGGAACCAAGGCGGGCGATGGCAGCTTGCTGCGACCATTCATCGTCTTCTTCGGCGAGAATGTTCCGATGATAGAGCCTGCTGCCGAGGCTGTGCAGCAAGCCGATATCTTCGTCATCATCGGCACTTCACTCAATGTGTATCCTGCCGCAGGCCTGATAGCATACACCAAGCCGAACATTCCTATCTATCTGATAGACCCAGGTGCCGTAAACACCAACGGCTACTATAAGATTGAACATATCATGAAGGGGGCTTCTGAAGGAATGAAGGAAATGAAAGAAATGATCAAAGTATAAAAACTGAAAGAGGAGGCATCAACCGATGTCTCCTCTTCTGCTTTTATTGCCTTTTGGCTTTTTTGTCTTATATCGAAATGCTGATTATGCCGATGCTCTCGTTCCCATACGTGCCTCGGCTACGTTTACCACGTAATCGCCGAGCTTCTCGCACTCCTGAATGATATCCATATACAGGGTTCCTACGCCGTAGGTGTAGAGATGGTTATCCACATCGTCCAGATTCTGGTTTCTCAACTGAGTACGGAAGTTGTTGATTTCCGTCTCAATGTTATAGGTATGGTTCATATTGATACTCTGGCGATCGTGAGCAAACATGAAGTTCATCTGGGTAAGCGACTCATCTACCAGCTTGAACATCTGATGGATATTCTCATTCTGCTTGGCTGTGAACTCCTCCTTGTTCTCTCCCTTGCGCTTGATGGTGCGGGCGAGGTTGTAGCAGCTGTCACCAATGCTCTCTATCTCGGAAATCGCACGCAGCATCGAACGAATCTTTGCCTTGGTATCATCACTCAGATGGGCATCGCTCACCTGATCCAGATACTTGGCTATCTCAATCTCCATGTTATCCGATATGCCCTCATACTTCTCGATGCGCTCATAGAGCTTGTCGAAAGTCTTGGCATCCTGGGTATCCATCAACTCTCTCACCATACTAAACATACGATGAATGCGCTCACCGAAACTGCCGATTTCCTGCTGTGCCTCGAAGACAGAAAGCTCCGGTGTCTTCATGATACCAGCCTGGATAAAGCGCAGGCGGAAATCCTCATCCTCCTTGTCAGCCTTAGGCTTGATAAGCTTGCAGACCACCTTTTCCAACTGTGGAATAAACCAGATGAGTACGCCCGTATTGCAGACATTGAAGCAGGTGTGGAACATCGCCAGGACGATAGGCAGCAACTTCGCCTTCTGCGCTGCCGACATGCTGCCATTAGGGTCATAACCCACAATAGAGCAGACGAAATCCACGAAAGGATAGAACAGGCAGAGAACCCAGATGACACCAAACACATTGAACACCAGATGAGCCAAAGCCGCACGACGAGCCTGGGCATTGGCACCCAAAGCAGCAAGGTTGGCAGTAGCAGTGGTTCCGATATTCTCACCCATCACCAGCGCAATACCCAGATAGATAGGAAGCACTCCCGTAGAACAGAGCAGGATGGTAATGGCCATCACCGCAGCAGAACTCTGTACGATGCAGGTAATAAGCGTACCTATCAAAAGGAAGACGACAATGGTGAAATGACTCTTCGTATCGAAGGAACCGAAGAAGTCGATAACTGCCGGATTATGCTCCAGATCGAGAGCCTTGCCGGCACTGCTCAACAGAACGAGCGAGAAGAAGAGAAAGGCGATACCGAAAAGGAAATCTCCAAAATACCGGCGCTTCTTGCTATATATCAGCATAATGCCGAGGAAGAACGCAGGAAAAACCACGATGGTTAAATCTACATTATAACCCAGCGACATAATCCATGCCGTAAAAGTGGTACCGATGTTGGCACCCATTATCACGGAAATGGCTTGGGCCAGGGTGAGCAGACCTGCATTCACAAAAGAAACCGTCATCACGGTGGTTGCAGAGGAACTCTGAACAGCACAGGTAATAAAGGTACCTGTAAGCATTCCCGTAAATCGGTTGGTAGTCATAGCTCCTAAAATGTGGCGCAACTGGGATCCTGCCATCTTCTGCAAAGCCTCACTCATCACCTTCATACCATAGATGAGCAATGCCAAAGAACCGAGGATCTGAAAAAAAATCACAAGATATTGACTTGTATCCATAATTATTTGTATTTGTGGAAATGTTTGTTACGTTTCGATTGCAAATATAATAAGAAATCCGCTTATTACGAAATATTAAGCAAGGATATTTCAAATTGTAACAGCATTGTAATATCCGAAACTTATCAATACAGCCAAAAGAAAGAAAAAACTCTGCTTTGCCCTATCATCTTCTCATATCTTTTTCTACTCGTTTATAAAGATGAATATAGAAGGAAAGGAGAAATAAGTGGCCTATTTTGTTACATATTTAATAAAAAACAAAAAAAGATGCCAAGAAACTTTGTATTCTCCGATTTTTTTTGTTTCTTTGCCTTATAAAACTATAAACAGTCATATAACAGTCGTAATTATGGGAAAAGGTAAAAAAGGCGGCAAAAGAATGAACAAGGCGCAGCTCACTGAGATTCTGCAGCAATTCTTTGCCGAAAGGCCGGGCGAAACGCTCAGCTTTAAAGAAATATTCCGTTCCCTCCATCTCACCACGCATCCGCTCAAGATGCTGGCTATCGACATCATGGAGGAAATGGCATGGGATGACTATCTGGCAAAGGTAAGTGATAATTCGTATCGCCTGAACCAAAGCGTGCAGGTAATGGAGGGTAAGTTTGTTAGAAAGGCAAATGGCAAGAACTCCGTCATCCCTGATGGCGAAGAAAATCCTATCTTCGTTTCCGAACGCAACTCTATGGGAGCGCTCAATGGCGACCGAGTGGAATTCACCTTCCTCGCCCGTCGAAAGAACCACATCAAGGAAGCACAGGTAAACAAGATCCTGGAACGTGCAAAAGATACCTTCGTTGGTAGATTGAAAGTGGATAAGGATCTGGCTTACCTTGTTACACCAAGCGATGTCTTCGCTCACAACATCATCATTCCGAGAAGAAAGGTGAAGGGCGGAAAGACCGACGACAAGGCGGTGGTACGAATCATAGAATGGCCGGATGGAGAAAACAAGAGTCCTATCGGTGAAGTTGTGGATATCCTCGGACAGAAGGGTGACAACGATGTAGAGATGAACTCCATCCTCGCTCAATATGGATTGCCTTACAAGTATCCAAAGAATGTGGAGGATGCTGCCAACAAGATTTCAGGAGAAATCACAGAACAGGATTACAAGGAACGTGAGGACTTCAGAAAGGTATTCACCTGCACCATCGACCCGAAGGATGCCAAGGACTTCGACGATGCCTTGAGTATCCAGAGATTGGAGAACGGCAACTGGCAGGTGGGGGTTCACATCGCCGATGTTTCGCACTACGTAACAGAGGGCAGCATCATCGACAAGGAAGCCGTGAAGCGTGCTACATCAGTCTATCTCGTAGATCGCACCATCCCGATGCTCCCAGAACGTCTCTGCAACTTCATCTGTTCGCTTCGTCCTAACGAGGAAAAGCTGGCATACAGCGTCATCTTCGAACTCGACAACAATGCCGAAGTCAAGAACTACCGCATCGTACACACTGTCATCGAGAGCGACCGCCGCTATAAATATGAAGAGGTACAGGAACTCCTCGAAGCCAATGGTGTGATTGATGGTACTGGCGAACCAGCACCGGCAGAAACCAAAGAGCATCCATACGAGGGTGAGAATGCACTCCAGCTTATCACCCTTGATAGACTGGCAAAGAAACTTCGTGCTGCTAGATTCAAGAATGGAGCCGTGAAGTTCGACCGAGAGGAACTGCATTTCGATATTGACGAGAAAGGCAAGCCTATCAGCTGCTACTACAAGCGCTCTAAGGACGCCAACAAACTCGTAGAGGAATTCATGCTCCTAGCCAACCGTACGGTGGCTGAAAGTATCGGAAAGGTGAAAAAGGGAAAGAAGCCAAAGACGCTTCCTTATCGTATTCACGATAATCCAGACCCACAGAAGCTGGAAACCCTGCGTGAATTCGTTGTGAAGTTCGGCTATAAGATGAAGACCGAGGGCACCAAGGGCGCCACAGCCAGAAGTCTGAACAAGTTGATGGCTGACTGCGAAGGCAAGCCTGAGAACAACCTCATCCAGATGGTAGCTCTCCGTGCAATGATGAAGGCAAAGTATTCCGTTCACAACATCGGTCACTTCGGTCTGGCATTCGAATACTATACTCACTTCACCTCGCCTATCCGCCGTTATCCGGATACAATGGTACACCGCTTGCTCACCAAGTATGCACAAGGCGGCAGAAGTGCCAACGAGAAGCATTACGAGGAACTCTGTGAGCATTGCTCCGACATGGAGCAGATTGCACAGAATGCAGAACGAGACAGTATCAAATATAAGATGGTAGAATTCATGGGCGATAAGCTAGGTGAGGAATTCGATGCCCACATCAGCGGTATCACTTCTTACGGCATCTATGCAACCATTGATGAGAACCATTGTGAAGGTATGATTCCGATGCGAGACATCGCAGACGATTACTACGACTTCGATGAAAAGAACTTCTGTCTGATTGGTCGTCGTCATCACAACAAGTACCAATTAGGTGATGCAATCCGCATCAAGGTGGCGCAAGCCAACTTAGAAAAGAAACAACTTGATTTCGCCCTAGCCGGCGATTCTGCTCCTATACGCAAGGAAAAGCCTGAGGCTAGTACTTCTTCCAAGAAAACAAAGAAGTCGAAGCAGAAGACACGTAATCATCGTAGAAACAAATAATCTCTCAATATCAAACTGGACTTACTTTTAAGGTTGGTCCAGTTTTTTATATTGATTCTGTGAAAAAGGAAAAGCAGAGAAAAAGATCTGCATCATTCCAGACCGAACAGGTCTAAAATCTGTGTCATCTGTGAATTGAAAATCGGCGGCCGAAGGGAAAGCCAAATCTGTGGGAAAACGAAAAAGCCTCAGAAATCTTTCGAAATCTGAGGCTCTTGATAAAAGAAGGCGGCTACCTACTCTCCCGCATTGCATTGCAGTACCATCGGC
>OICB01000660.1_pt1 | contig 17978 bp, 12 predicted proteins | sample 1581121 | NCBI WGS metagenome assembly OICB01 (sample SAMEA3882544, study PRJEB24775) | human gut metagenome | biome: human-associated habitat; feature: intestine environment; material: feces | place: Netherlands | collected 2009/2010 | reverse complement strand
GGCAGGGTAGACCTGGACCAGCTGCGGGAGCTGATGCGCGACGATACGATCATGGTCGCCGTCTGCGCTGTGGACAGTGAGCTTGGCACGATCCAGCCCATCCGGGAGATTGCCGGAATCGTCAAGCCGTACCCCGGCTGTCGTCTGCACGTGGACGCTACCCAAGCCGTCGGCAAGACCGACCTCTGGCTTGACGGCGTCGATACGATGAGCTTCACTGCCCACAAGTTCTACGGCCCCAACGGCATCGGCGCGCTGTACAAGCGCCGCGGCCTCGTCATTGAGCCGCAGATTTCCGGCGGTGCCAGCACTACGATCTACCGCAGCGGCACGCCGACGCTGGGTCTTGCCGTCAGCCTGGACGCCGCACTGACCAAAGCACTGGCCGGGCAGGACGCCCGCAACGCCCATGTGCAAAGGCTGCATGACCGCCTGCTGGCGGGCTTGCAGCAATACAGCCTTGTGCGCGTCAACAGCCCCGCGCATGCTGTGCCACATATCGTCAATGTCAGCGTGACCGGCGTCAAGGGCACGCGGTTTCAGCAGGCGCTGAGCGAACAGGGCGTCTGCGTGTCGGTCAAATCGGCCTGCTCGTCGGACGGTCTGCCGTCCAAGGCCGTGTTCGCCGTCAGCCGGGATCGCCGCAACGCGCTGTCCAGCTGGCGCATCAGCATCAGCCACCTGACCACCGACGCGGAGATCGACGGCTTCCTGCAAGCCTTTGACACCTGCTACAAAACCCTGACGAATAAGGAGAATTGACCCTTGGAACGCCAATTAGAGACCTATCAAAAAATCGAGCGCAGCATTATCAAAAAATTTCGCAAGCAGCTTTGGACGCCCTTCATCGTGGCCGTCAAGCGGTACGAGCTGATCCAGGCCGGGGACAAGATCGCCGTCTGCATCTCCGGCGGCAAGGATTCCATGCTGCTGGCACTGCTGCTGGTGTTGCGTGGTGATCTGCTCGACCGCTGGCAGCAGCAGCTACCTCCAGAAAGCCCGAACTACTTTTTAATTAACATCGCCACAGAACAGGTAGCACCGCTAAAAGCGTTCCTCGCGGAACATCAGATAGTCCCGGAATCGTTTTATCCGGTGGTGCGGGCGCGGCTGACGGCGATTAACGATAAGCCGACAGAAGGTAATGAAGATGAGGCGCTTAACCGCGAACTCAATCTTACCTGGCAAAATACGCGGCCCGATCATAATCCGATTGTCGCCGGTAACTGGCCGCCAAAAGCCGATGAAGTGTCGATGGAAGAGGGGCTGGCGAAACGCTTAAAGGTTGCCCTCGGTGATACCGTGACTTTTATGGGCGATACCCAGGAGTTCCGCGCTAAAGTGACCAGCCTGCGCAAAGTGGACTGGGAAAGTCTGCGGCCTAATTTCTATTTTATTTTCCCGGAAGGGGCATTAGACGGGCAACCGCAGAGCTGGCTTACCAGTTTCCGCTGGGAGAATGGCAACGGCATGTTGACGCAACTCAACCGCCAGTTCCCGACCATTAGCCTGTTAGACATTGGCGCGATTTTAAAACAGGTCGGTCAGGTGCTGGAGCAGGTAAGTCGGGCGCTGGAGGTGATGGTGGTGCTGGTCACCGCCTGCGGTATGTTGCTGTTGCTGGCACAGGTGCAGGTGGGTATGCGTCAGCGCCACCAGGAGCTGGTGGTGTGGCGCACACTCGGTGCGGGGAAAAAACTGCTGCGTACCACGTTGTGGTGTGAGTTCGCCATGCTTGGGTTTGTTTCCGGCCTGGTGGCCGCAATTGGTGCGGAAACGGCGCTGGCAGTGTTGCAGGCGAAAGTGTTTGATTTTCCGTGGGAGCCAGACTGGCGATTGTGGATTGTTCTGCCGTGCAGCGGAGCGCTGCTGCTGTCGCTTTTCGGCGGCTGGCTGGGTGCGCGACTGGTTAAGGGTAAGGCGCTGTTCAGGCAGTTTGCGGGGTGATGAGAGTAAATAAGGGGCGTTCTGGTTGAATGGAACGCCTTGTTTAAATTAATTCTACAATATGTTTCATTGATGATGTTATTGAATTGGTGATTTCCTATCTTTCTATTGCTGATATTAATCTGAATCGGTGGAGTTTATTGATTTTAAATATAGCCCTACAAAAATAACTCAGACTAATAAAATCATAAATCATATGCGTTGAATGGATATTATCCATATAGTGAATTTGTTGATGATGAATTCATCTGTGCTAAAAATGTTAGTTTAATAAAATATTGAAAGTGACCTGTAATAACAGTTGTTGTTGATTGAGAACAAATAAGTTTATGTGAAAAATATATAAATACATTAGCTGGTCTTGTGTGTCATTTTATTTTTTTTGTTGCTAACACAGGGATATGAACAATAACTAAAAGGGCACTTTATATGAGCGGAAAACCAGCGGCGCGTCAGGGAGATATGACTCAGTATGGCGGTCCCATTGTCCAGGGTTCGGCAGGTGTAAGAATTGGCGCGCCAACTGGCGTGGCGTGCTCGGTGTGTCCGGGCGGGATGACTTCGGGCAACCCGGTAAATCCGCTGCTGGGGGCGAAGGTGCTGCCCGGCGAGACGGACCTTGCGCTGCCCGGCCCGCTGCCGTTCATTCTCTCCCGCACCTACAGCAGCTACCGGACGAAGACGCCTGCACCGGTGGGGATTTTTGGCCCCGGCTGGAAAGCGCCTTCTGATATCCGCTTACAGATACGCGATGATGCACTGGTACTCAACGACAACGGCGGACGGAGCATTCACTTTGAGCCGCTGCTGCCGGGTGAGGCGGTGTACAGCCGCAGCGAGTCCCTGTGGCTGGTGCGTGGCGGTAAGGCAACGCAGCCGGACGGCCATACGCTGGCACGGCTGTGGGCGTCGCTGCCGCCGGATATCCGGTTAAGCCCGCATCTTTACCTGGCGACCAACAGCGCACAGGGGCCGTGGTGGATACTGGGGTGGTCAGAGCTGGTGCCGGGTGCTGAGGACGTACTGCCAGCGCCGCTGCCGCCGTACCGGGTGCTTACCGGGCTGGCAGACCGCTTCGGGCGGACGCTGACGTACCGGCGTGAGGCCGCCGGTGACCTGACCGGGGAAATCACCGGCGTGACGGACGGTGCCGGGCGGGAGTTCCGTCTGGTGCTGACCACGCAGGCGCAGCGTGCGGAAGAGGCCCGTAAACAGCGCACCGCTTCCTTATCTTCCCCTGACACACCCCGCCCTCTCTCAGCCTCAGCGTTCCCCGACACACTGCCCGGTACCGAATACGGCCCCGACAGGGGTATCCGCCTTTCGGCGGTGTGGCTGATGCACGACCCGGCATACCCGGAAAGCCTGCCCGGTGCGCCACTGGCGCGGTACACGTATACGGAAGCCGGTGAACTGCTGGCGGTATATGACCGCAGCAATACGCAGGTGCGCGCTTTCACGTATGACGCGCAGCACCCGGGCCGGATGGTGGCGCACCGTTATGCAGGCAGGCCGGAGATGCGCTACCGCTACGACGATACGGGGCGGGTGGTGGAGCAACTGAACCCGGCAGGGTTAAGCTACCGCTATCTTTATGAGCAGGACCGCATCACCGTCACCGACAGCCTGAACCGGCGTGAGGTGCTGCATACAGAGGGCGGGGCCGGGCTGAAACGGGTGGTGAAAAAAGAACTGGCGGACGGCAGCGTCACGCGCAGCGGGTATGACGCGGCAGGAAGGCTCACGGCGCAGACGGACGCGGCGGGACGGCGGACAGAGTTCGGTCTGAATGTGGTGTCCGGCGATATCACGGACATCACCACACCGGACGGGCGGGAGACGAAATTTTACTATAACGACGGGAACCAGCTGACGGCGGTGGTGTCCCCGGACGGGCTGGAGAGCCGCCGGGAATATGATGAACCGGGCAGGCTGGTATCGGAGACATCGCGCAGCGGGGAGACAGTACGCTACCGCTACGATGACGCGCACAGTGAGTTACCGGCCACGACAACAGATGCGACGGGCAGCACCCGGCAGATGACCTGGAGCCGCTACGGGCAGTTGCTGGCGTTCACCGACTGCTCGGGCTACCAGACCCGTTATGAATACGACCGCTTCGGCCAGATGACGGCGGTCCACCGCGAGGAAGGCATCAGCCTTTACCGCCGCTATGACAACCGTGGCCGGTTAACCTCGGTGAAAGACGCACAGGGCCGTGAAACGCGGTATGAATACAACGCCGCAGGCGACCTGACTGCCGTTATCACCCCGGACGGCAACCGGAGCGAGACACAGTACGATGCGTGGGGAAAGGCGGTCAGCACCACGCAGGGCGGGCTGACGCGCAGTATGGAGTACGATGCTGCCGGACGTGTCATCAGCCTGACCAACGAGAACGGCAGCCACAGCGTCTTCAGTTACGATGCGCTGGACCGGCTGGTACAGCAGGGCGGCTTTGACGGGCGGACGCAACGTTATCATTATGACCTGACCGGAAAACTCACGCAGAGTGAAGATGAGGGGCTTGTCACCCTCTGGCACTACGATGCGTCGGACCGCATCACGCACCGGACGGTGAACGGCGACCCGGCAGAGCAGTGGCAGTATGACGGCCACGGCTGGCTGAGAGAAATCAGCCACCTGAGCGAAGGCCACCGTGTCGCTGTCCACTACGGCTACGACGATAAGGGCCGCCTGACGGGCGAACGGCAGACGGTGGAGAACCCGGAGACGGGGGAACTGCTGTGGCAGCATGAGACGAAACACGCATACAACGAACAGGGGCTGGCAAACCGCGTCACGCCGGACAGCCTGCCGCCGGTGGAGTGGCTGACCTACGGCAGCGGTTACCTGGCGGGCATGAAGCTGGGCGGGACGCCGCTGGTCGAGTATACGCGGGACAGGCTGCACCGGGAGACGGTGCGCAGCTTCGGCAGCAGGGCAGGCAGTAATGCCGCATATGAACTGACCAGCACATACACCCCCGCAGGCCAGTTACAGAGCCAGCACCTGAACAGCCTGGTGTATGACCGTGACTACGGGTGGAATGACAACGGCGACCTGGTGCGCATCAGCGGCCCGCGACAGACGCGGGAATACGGCTACAGTGCCACGGGCAGGCTGGAGAGCGTGCGCACCCTCGCACCGGACCTGGACATCCGCATCCCGTATGCCACGGACCCGGCGGGCAACCGGCTGCCGGACCCGGAGCTGCACCCGGACAGTACCCTCACAGTGTGGCCGGATAACCGCATCGCGAAGGATGCGCACTATGTTTACCACTACGATGAATACGGCAGACTGACGGAGAAGACGGACCGCATCCCGGCGGGTGTGATACGGACGGACGACGAGCGCACCCATCACTACCATTACGACAGCCTGCACCGTCTGGTCCATTACATCCGTATCCAATATGAGGAGCCGCTGGTCGAGAGCCGATACCTTTACGACCCGCTGGGTCGCCGGACAGGGAAACGGGTGTGGCGTCGCGAGCGTGACCTGACGGGATGGATGTCGCTGTCGCGGAAACCGGAGGTGACGTGGTACGGGTGGGACGGCGACCGGCTGACGACGGTACAGACCGACACCACGCGTATCCAGACGGTATATCAGCCGGGGAGCTTCGCGCCGCTCATCCGCATCGAAACAGACAACGGCGAGCGGGAGAAAGCGCAGCGCCGCAGCCTGGCGGAGAAGCTGCAGCAGGAAGGGAGCGAGGACGGGCACGGCGTGGTATTTCCGGCTGAACTGGTGCGGCTGCTGGACAGACTGGAGGAAGAAATCCGGGCAGACCGCGTGAGCAGTGAAAGCCGGGCGTGGCTTGCGCAGTGCGGGCTGACGGTGGAGCAACTGGCCAGACAGGTGGAGCCGGAATACACACCGGCGCGAAAAGCTCATCTTTATCACTGCGACCACCGGGGACTGCCGCTGGCGCTCATCAGCGAAGACGGCAATACGGCGTGGAGCGCGGAATATGATGAATGGGGCAACCAGCTTAATGAGGAGAACCCGCATCATGTGTATCAGCCGTACCGTCTGCCAGGGCAGCAGCATGATGAGGAATCAGGGCTGTACTATAACCGTCACCGGTACTACGATCCGTTGCAGGGGCGGTATATTACTCAGGACCCGATGGGGTTGAAAGGGGGATGGAATTTATATCAGTATCCTTTAAATCCACTACAACAAATTGACCCTATGGGATTATTGCAGACTTGGGATGATGCCAGATCTGGAGCATGTACGGGGGGAGTTTGTGGTGTTCTTTCACGTATAATAGGACCAAGTAAATTTGATAGTACTGCAGATGCTGCGTTAGATGCTTTGAAAGAAACGCAGAATAGATCTCTATGTAATGATATGGAATACTCTGGTATTGTCTGTAAAGATACTAATGGAAAATATTTTGCATCTAAGGCAGAAACTGATAATTTAAGAAAGGAGTCATATCCTCTGAAAAGAAAATGTCCCACAGGTACAGATAGAGTTGCTGCTTATCATACTCACGGTGCAGATAGTCATGGCGATTATGTTGATGAATTTTTTTCAAGTAGCGATAAAAATCTTGTAAGAAGTAAAGATAATAATCTTGAAGCATTTTATCTCGCAACACCTGATGGACGATTTGAGGCGCTTAATAATAAAGGAGAATATATTTTTATCAGAAATAGTGTCCCGGGATTGAGTTCAGTATGCATACCGTATCATGATTAATTTTAGTGCTTTTATTAGTGGGGCCTATAAGGAGATTCAATGAAATATAGTTCAATATTTTCGATGCTTTCATTTTTTATACTATTTGCCTGTAATGAGACAGCTGTTTACGGTTCTGATGAAAACATTATTTTTATGAGGTATGTGGAAAAATTACATTTAGATAAATACTCTGTTAAAAATACGGTAAAAACTGAAACAATGGCGATACAATTAGCTGAAATATATGTTAGGTATCGCTATGGCGAACGGATTGCAGAAGAAGAAAAACCATATTTAATTACGGAACTACCAGATAGTTGGGTTGTTGAGGGAGCAAAGTTACCTTATGAAGTTGCGGGTGGTGTATTTATTATAGAAATTAATAAGAAAAATGGATGTGTTTTGAATTTCCTACATAGTAAATAATGCTGGCGCTGATGGATGCGGATGGAAACATTGCGTGGAGCGGGGAGTATGATGAGTGGGGCAACCAGCTGAATGAAGAGAACCCGCATCACCTGCACCAGCCGTACCGGCTGCTGGGGCAGCAGTATGATAAGGAGTCGGGGCTGTACTACAACCGGAACCGGTACTACGATCCGTTGCAGGGGCGGTATATCACTCAGGACCCGATAGGGCTGGAGGGGGGATGGAGTCTGTATGCGTATCCGCTGAATCCGGTGAATGGTATTGATCCATTAGGGTTAAGTCCTGCAGATGTAGCGTTAATGCGAAAAAAAGAACAACTAAACCATCAAAGAGCATGGGATATATTATCTGATACTTATGATGATATGAAGAGATTAAATTTAGGTGGGACTGATCAATTTTTCCATTGTATGGCATTTTGTCGAGTGTCTAAATTAAATGACGCTGGTGTTAGCCGATCAGCGAAAGGGCTGGGTTATGAAAAAGAGATTAGAGATTACGGGTTAAATATGTTCGGTATGTACGGCAGAAAAGTAAAGTTATCCCATTCTGAGATGATTGAAGATAATAAAAAAGACTTGGCTGTAAATGAACATGGGTTGACATGTCCATTAACACAAGATTGCTCAAATAGATGTATTGATTATATTAATCCAGAGCATAAAAAAACGATAAAGGCTTTACAAGATGCTGGCTATCTCAAGTAACATCTCAAAGATGGTAATATTTATTTTTGCTATTATAATCGTTGTTTTTTTATGCGTGACTACTTATCTTTATTTACACAAAGATGAATCTCTTGTAAGTAAGCATTACATAAACTATATGGCAATACCAGAAAGTGATGGAGTTTTTACATGGCTCCCAGGTTTTTTTCCGCACGTAGCGGTGGATATATCAATATCCACAAATGTAGAAGATGATTATTTTTTTTCTTATTTTTCCCTAACAATCGATGATGGGGGGAGGTTTAAGAAAACATTGACGGTGAGGGCCAGGGAACAAGTGGCGAAAATCGTATCAGAGAATGATCCAGATACAAAAAAAGTGTGGTGTAAATATGGTAAAATACCAGGGCAAGGGGATAGCGTAAACCTTTTTTTTGTTGGTGAAATTAATGTTACGCATTATTTTATAACAAATATTGGAGCTGGATTGCCTGATGCTTGTGCAGAGTAATTGCTTGAATTAAGAGTCTATCCCATATCGAAGTCGTCAACTTCGTAGTGAGGAAAAGTAAAATTCCTGACTGAGAAAAGACATGTCGGCTATTGTGTAAAGCCATATAGCTCAGACGATGAATATCTACTCGTATTCAGTTGTTTATTGAGGGTGAGTTCCGACCCTGAAACAACAAATAAAATGAACAGTCAGAGAGTTTACATAGAATTGCACTGGTCTTTTACGATATCTGACATTGTGTAATACATATTCAGCCATGCATTAATTAAAATGTTACGTGTTTAATGTGAGTCCCTATCTGAAAATAAATAATCCTTCCGGATTAAAATAAATTCTTGCCGGGAAAGAAAGAGGAAATAAACCATTAGCGGAAAACCAGCGGCACGCCAGGGTGACATGCCCCAGTACGGCGGCCCGATAGTCCAAGGTTCAGCGGGGGTACTGATAGTCGCGCCGACTGCATCGAGAACTCCATACAACTTTTTACGGAACGTCACCTGATAAAATTTGTTCAGTATCGTCTTTTGAGATTCTCAAGGTTATGGAGTAACCAGACAGAACGGACACCACTGTCGGAGATAAAACCCCCTGTTTACGCAGCTCGTTGCTGGCCCGGTGCTGACCATGTGTCGGGAAAGCGACGGCGTAATCAACAACAGCCTGTTCAGTTGCCTCATCGGTACGGTTCTTAAGGTTAGGAGCGCGGCGACTACGATTAATCTGCGCATCCACACCGCCTTCAGCGACCAGTTCGCGGTAACGATAAAACGTATCACGCGAAACGCCCATGATTTTACAGGCTTTTGATACGTTGCTGAGTTCTTCAGCCAGATTGAGCAAACCGGCTTTGTGTTTGATGACGGGATTGGCAGTATGAAGCATGAGAGTTACCTCTTGTTTTGGATAAGGATTCGACACTCATATCAAAACCGGTAACTCTCAACCTTTCAAGGCCATGTGTCAGATCAAGTCGCGACTAATACAAATACGTCCCTCATTACCGCGCCTTAACCCATTCCGCCACTTCCGCCCACTCACCGCGAAAGACAACTTTTTCCGCTTTTTTCTCAAGCTGATAGCGATACATTGGGTCGTAATATTCTTTAAGTAACGGCACCAGCCAGGCCAGATGACCGTCGGTGCTACCGGTTGCGAGTTGCGTTGTCAGCGCTGCATCCAGCCTTGCAGCCAGTTCGTTATAGCGCTGTAGCCCCAGCCGACGCTTGATCGCCGAAAGTCCGTGATGCAGGTATTCGCAATACTCCTGCCAGCCCTGTTCGTCGCCGTACGCGTGGGTAAAATCATGATGCATACGCAAGAAATACTCTTCGTTCAGGCGCTCAAGACGGATCTCAAACGGATCTTCTACCACCGCAATCGCCGCCTGAGTCATTCGCTCGCGCAGGCATTCCGGCAGGTGATTCGAACCGATCATCCGGCTTTCGTCTTCCAGCACCCACAGGCGCAAATTCTGACGGGCGTCGGTTTTTAGCATTTCGGCAGCCAGCAGGTTTTCAAAACTCGCCTGGCTAAGTTGTGGTTGTAAGGTGCGACCAAACGCCGAACCGCGATGACGCGCCAGCCCTTCCAGATCAACACCGTTCGGCTGTTGTTGCACTAACAGCGTTTTGCCGCAGCCGGTACAACCGCCAATCAGCACTATCGGTTTTTGTGCCAGTTCAATAGTCGCCTGAATCGTGGTCTGGCGCAGTGCCTTATAACCGCCTTCCACCAGCGGATAATCAATCCCCGCTGCATGCAACCAGCTTTGCACAATATGTGAGCGCTGACCGCCACGGGCGCAGCAGAGAATACCTTGCGGATTTTGCAGGCACGCTGCCCGCCAGGCGTCCATACGCTGCTGACGAATTTCACCCGCCACCAGTTTATGACCCAGCGCCAGCGCCGCGTCTGACCCTTGCTGTTTATAACAGGTGCCAACGGCGGCGCGTTCATCGTTATTCATTAACGGCAGATTGATAGCGGCGGGCATTGCGCCTTGCTCAAACTCGATAGGGGCGCGAACATCAATAATGGGCGTATCAGCAATCAGCAGGGCACGATAGTCCTGTTCCGTGTGTCTCTCTTGCATAGTTAAAAGTGAACCTCAAATCAGCTTGCGCGCTATTTTACGCGCCAACGCGCAAGGAAACTTGATTTTTAACTGCGTGGGTTGCCGAAAATTTCTAAAAATCCGCTGATTTCCGGCCTGCGCTGGGTAAACAAGGTCACAATATCTTCTACCGCTTTGCCGCTGCCAAATTTGCGCCATGCCAGACTCAATGGCGAAGGAGGGCGCATCGTTGGGATTACCCGGCTAACTAGTTGTTGATTATCGATCATTGACTGGCAAAGCGATTTTGGCAAAAAACCAATGCCAACGCCCGCAAGATGGGCGGCGATTTTCGTTTCCATATCAGGAACAATAATCTCTTTTTGCCCAGGCAATCGCCAGGCGACGCGTTTGGTTAAGGTGCGGGCGCTGTCTTCAATATTGACCGCCGGAAAGCGCCGCAACTGCGCTTCTGTTAGCGGCTCTTCAACGTTCGCCAGCGGATGATCCGCCGCCATGACAAAGCGCCATTGCACCGATCCTAAGGGATCAAGACTAAAGGTATTTGCCAGCGCCTCGGTTCCCGTGACGCCGATAGCCAGTGAAAAACCTTCGTATAATAGCGAATCCCAGACGCCCATATAGATTTGTCGGGAGATGTGAAACTGGGTAAAGGGGTAACGTTCATTCAGCCACGCCAGCAACTGGGCGACGGCCTGGGGGTGGTAGAGCAGGTTGTTGATGACAATATTCACCTGGCGTTCCACGCCATCATTCACCTGTTGCAGCTCGCTTGGCATACTTTCCAGCCAGCTCAGCCAGTCTCTGGCCTGGGAAAGTAGATGCTCGCCAGCCGCTGTCAACGTCACGCTGCGAGTCGTGCGGAAAAACAGCGCTACTCCGGTATTCTCTTCCAGAAGTTTAATGCGATAACTGATCGTCGCCGTGGTTTTACATAATCGTTCTGCCGCTTTTGAAAAACTTCCTGTTTCAGCAACCGCAATGAAAGTCCGCAAGGTTTCTGGATCGAACATCTTCAGGTATCCCCTTTTAAATCCGCAAGTTGCGTGATTTTCTTATCCTCTGATTTATCAGTATTTTTACATGATAACCCTGTTCAATTTGTGGACTAAATCTAGTTTTGGAAAAATATTCCAACTTTTGTATTGATGTTGTTCTCTTAAGGTTTTAGATTGCCTGTTATTGAAACCAAGCTGACCGGTCGGCGATGGTTGAACGGAATTATGTTACAAGGACAAAAAGATGAAACTTCAGGTATTACCGTTAAGTCAGGAAGCCTTTAGTGCTTATGGCGACGTAATCAAAACTCAGCAACGGGATTTTTTCCATATTAACAATGGCCTGGTGGAGCGTTACCACGATTTGGCGCTGGTTGAGATTCTTGAGCAAGACCGTACGCTTATCAGCATTAACCGCGCGCAACCGGCGAATCTGCCGCTGACCATTTACGAACTCGAACGTCATCCGCTGGGCACTCAGGCCTTTATCCCGATGAAAGGTGAAGTGTTTGTGGTGGTCGTGGCGTTAGGCGACGACAAACCAGACCTGTCAACGCTGCGGGCGTTTATCACCAACGGCGAACAGGGAGTGAATTACCATCGTAACGTCTGGCATCACCCACTTTTCGCCTGGCAGCGCGTCACCGATTTTCTGACCATCGATCGCGGCGGCAGTGACAACTGTGATGTTGAAAGTATTCCTGAACAGGAACTCTGTTTTGCGTGACGCCTGCAACCGACTTGCATAAGATAAACTAATTGTTCATTGTTTATGCTCACTTGTAGGTCGGAGTTAACGTAGGTATGACGGAAGTTAGACGGCGCGGCAGGCCAGGACAGGCGGAGCCTGTGGCACAGAAGGGCGCACAGGCGTTAGAGCGGGGAATTGCGATTCTGCAATATCTGGAAAAAAGTGGGGGAAGTTCGTCGGTTAGCGATATTTCTCTCAATCTGGATTTGCCGCTCTCCACGACCTTTCGCTTGCTGAAGGTTTTACAGGCAGCGGATTTTGTCTATCAGGACAGTCAATTAGGCTGGTGGCATATAGGATTAGGTGTCTTTAACGTCGGTGCGGCGTACATCCATAACCGCGATGTCCTCTCCGTCGCCGGGCCGTTTATGCGCCGCCTGATGTTACTTTCCGGCGAAACGGTCAATGTCGCGATCCGTAACGGCAATGAAGCAGTATTAATTGGTCAGTTAGAGTGTAAATCAATGGTCAGGATGTGTGCGCCACTGGGCAGTCGTCTGCCGCTGCATGCTTCCGGTGCGGGCAAAGCGCTGCTTTATCCGCTGGCGGAAGAGGAGTTGATGAGCATCATTCTGCAAACCGGTTTGCAGCAGTTTACGCCAACTACGCTTGTGGATATGCCCACCTTGCTGAAGGACCTGGAACAAGCGCGTGAACTGGGCTATACCGTAGATAAAGAAGAGCATGTTGTAGGTCTGAATTGCATAGCTTCAGCAATTTACGATGATGTCGGTAGCGTTGTTGCCGCTATCTCCATCTCCGGGCCTTCATCAAGACTGACAGAAGATCGTTTTGTCAGTCAGGGTGAGCTGGTCAGAGACACCGCCCGCGATATCAGCACGGCGTTGGGACTGAAAGCACATCCATAGTGTCTGTCGCATCCCGCTCTGCGGAGCGGGTTTTTTTGACAAAATTTGAAAGTTGGAAAATTTTTCCAATTAATAGAGGTAGGAATAAAATGGCAAAAATGAGAGCCGTTGACGCGGCAATGTATGTGCTGGAGAAAGAAGGTATCACCACCGCCTTCGGCGTTCCGGGAGCTGCAATCAATCCGTTCTACTCAGCGATGCGTAAGCACGGCGGTATTCGTCACATTCTGGCGCGTCATGTGGAAGGTGCTTCGCACATGGCGGAAGGTTATACCCGCGCAACGGCAGGGAATATCGGCGTATGTCTGGGGACTTCCGGTCCTGCGGGCACGGACATGATCACCGCGCTCTATTCTGCTTCTGCTGATTCCATTCCTATTCTGTGTATTACTGGCCAGGCTCCGCGCGCCCGTCTGCATAAAGAAGATTTCCAGGCTGTTGATATCGAAGCTATCGCCAAGCCGGTAAGTAAAATGGCGGTTACAGTACGTGAAGCGGCGCTGGTGCCTCGTGTGTTGCAACAGGCATTTCACCTGATGCGTTCTGGTCGTCCGGGTCCGGTACTGGTGGATTTACCGTTCGACGTTCAGGTTGCGGAAATCGAGTTTGATCCTGATATGTACGAACCGCTGCCGGTCTACAAACCTGCTGCCAGCCGTATGCAGATCGAAAAAGCTGTAGAAATGTTAATCCAGGCCGAACGTCCGGTGATTGTTGCCGGGGGCGGGGTAATTAATGCTGACGCAGCTGCACTGTTACAACAGTTTGCTGAACTGACCAGCGTTCCGGTGATCCCAACGCTGATGGGCTGGGGCTGTATCCCGGACGATCATGAACTGATGGCCGGGATGGTGGGTCTGCAAACCGCGCATCGTTACGGTAACGCAACGTTGCTGGCGTCCGACATGGTGTTTGGTATCGGTAACCGTTTTGCTAACCGTCATACCGGTTCGGTAGAGAAATACACCGAAGGGCGCAAAATCGTTCATATCGATATTGAGCCGACGCAAATTGGTCGCGTGCTGTGTCCGGATCTCGGCATTGTCTCTGATGCTAAAGCGGCGCTGACACTGCTGGTTGAAGTGGCGCAGGAGATGCAAAAAGCGGGTCGTCTGCCGTGTCGTAAAGAATGGGTCGCCGACTGCCAGCAGCGCAAACGCACTTTGCTGCGCAAAACCCATTTCGACAACGTGCCGGTGAAACCGCAGCGCGTGTATGAAGAGATGAACAAAGCCTTTGGTCGCGATGTTTGCTATGTCACCACCATTGGTCTGTCGCAAATTGCCGCTGCGCAAATGCTGCATGTCTTTAAAGACCGCCACTGGATCAACTGTGGGCAGGCAGGCCCGCTGGGCTGGACCATTCCGGCGGCGCTGGGGGTTTGTGCCGCTGATCCAGAGCGCAAAGTGGTGGCGATTTCCGGTGACTTCGACTTCCAGTTCCTGATTGAAGAATTGGCCGTTGGCGCACAGTTCAACATTCCGTACATCCATGTACTGGTCAATAACGCTTATCTGGGGCTGATTCGCCAGTCGCAGCGCGCGTTTGATATGGACTACTGCGTGCAACTCGCTTTCGAGAATATCAACTCCAGTGAAGTGAATGGCTACGGTGTTGACCACGTAAAAGTAGCGGAAGGTTTAGGTTGTAAAGCGATTCGCGTCTTCAAACCGGAAGATATTGCGCCAGCCTTTGAACAGGCGAAAGCCTTAATGGCGCAATATCGGGTACCGGTAGTCGTGGAAGTTATTCTCGAGCGTGTGACCAATATTTCGATGGGCAGCGAACTGGATAACGTCATGGAATTTGAAGATATCGCCGATAACGCAGCGGACGCACCGACTGAAACCTGCTTCATGCACTATGAATAAGGGAGATAAATAATGTTACGTTTCTCTGCTAATTTATCGATGTTATTTGGAGAATATGATTTTCTCGCCCGTTTTGAGAAAGCTGCGCAGTGTGGTTTTCGCGGCGTTGAATTTATGTTTCCTTATGACTACGACATTGAAGAATTAAAACAGGTGCTGGCGAGTAATAAACTCGAACATACGCTGCACAATTTACCGGCGGGTGACTGGGCGGCGGGGGAGCGCGGTATTGCCTGTATTCCTGGCCGTGAAGAAGAGTTTCGGGATGGCGTAGCAGCAGCGATTCGTTATGCCCGTGCGCTGGGTAATAAAAAAATTAACTGTCTGGTCGGTAAAACGCCGGCTGGTTTCAGCAGTGAACAGATTCACGCAACGCTTGTAGAAAACCTGCGTTATGCCGCGAATATGCTGATGAAAGAAGATATTTTATTACTGATTGAACCTATTAACCATTTTGATATTCCTGGTTTCCATCTCACCGGAACTCGGCAGGCGCTGAAATTGATTGATGATGTTGGTTGCTGCAATTTGAAAATTCAGTATGACATTTATCACATGCAGCGGATGGAAGGTGAATTAACCAACACCATGACTCAGTGGGCTGATAAAATTGGTCACCTGCAAATTGCCGATAATCCGCATCGCGGCGAACCGGGAACCGGAGAAATTAATTATGATTATCTCTTTAAGGTAATCGAAAATTCTGACTACAACGGTTGGGTTGGGTGTGAATATAAACCCCAAACCACCACGGAAGCCGGTTTACGCTGGATGGATCCGTACCGTTAAAACGTAACGCTATTCAGACAATGCTTTTTTAGGCCGCTAAGTTGGCAGGGGATCGTGTTGTCTGAATTCAGGAAAAGCGAAATTTAAAAGAGGTTAATTATGAAACTGGGATTTATTGGCTTAGGCATTATGGGTACACCGATGGCCATTAATCTGGCGCGTGCCGGTCATCAATTACATGTCACGACCATTGGACCGGTTGCTGATGAATTACTGTCACTGGGTGCCGTCAGTGTTGAAACTGCTCGCCAGGTAACGGAAGCATCGGACATCATTTTTATTATGGTGCCGGACACACCTCAGGTTGAAGAAGTTCTGTTCGGTGAAAATGGTTGTACCAAAGCCTCGCTGAAGGGCAAAACCATTGTTGATATGAGCTCCATTTCCCCGATTGAAACTAAGCGTTTCGCTCGTCAGGTGAATGAACTGGGCGGCGATTATCTCGATGCGCCAGTCTCCGGCGGTGAAATCGGTGCGCGTGAAGGGACGTTGTCGATTATGGTTGGCGGTGATGAAGCGGTATTTGAACGTGTTAAACCGCTGTTTGAACTGCTCGGTAAAAATATCACCCTCGTGGGCGGTAACGGCGACGGTCAAACCTGCAAAGTGGCAAATCAGATTATTGTGGCGCTCAATATTGAAGCGGTTTCTGAAGCCCTGCTATTTGCTTCAAAAGCCGGTGCGGACCCGGTACGTGTGCGCCAGGCGCTGATGGGCGGCTTTGCTTCCTCACGTATTCTGGAAGTTCATGGCGAGCGTATGATTAAACGCACCTTTAATCCGGGCTTCAAAATCGCTCTGCACCAGAAAGATCTCAACCTGGCACTGCAAAGTGCGAAAGCACTTGCGCTGAACCTGCCAAACACTGCGACCTGCCAGGAGTTATTTAATACCTGTGCGGCAAACGGTGGCAGCCAGTTGGATCACTCTGCGTTAGTGCAGGCGCTGGAATTAATGGCTAACCATAAACTGGCCTGATACCCGCAATAAAAATGGCCGATATCAGAAAATGAATCGGCCAGCAATATTAAAAAAGAAAGCAGCCAAAGATGTTGCTTCAGTATTAAAAATAATATTTTTTATTTTATTTGTTCCTCATAGCTAGATTAAAACAACGTTATTCGATACGTGAAATTAAGAGGGATTTATGGAACATCAGAGAAAGCTATTCCAGCAACGCGGCTATAGCGAAGATTTATTGCCGAAAACGCAAAGCCAGCGGACCTGGAAAACATTTAACTATTTTACCTTATGGATGGGTTCGGTTCATAACGTTCCCAATTATGTGATGGTCGGCGGCTTTTTTATTCTCGGCTTGTCTACCTTTAGTATTATGCTGGCAATTATCCTCAGCGCCTTTTTCATTGCCGCGGTAATGGTATTAAACGGTGCTGCGGGCAGTAAATACGGCGTACCGTTTGCCATGATCCTGCGTGCTTCTTACGGCGTACGTGGCGCACTGTTTCCCGGATTATTAAGAGGTGGTATTGCTGCCATTATGTGGTTTGGCCTGCAATGTTACGCCGGATCACTGGCCTGCTTGATCCTGATTGGCAAAATCTGGCCGGGATTTTTAACTCTCGGTGGTGATTTTACCTTGTTAGGCCTTTCGCTACCGGGCTTAATTACTTTCTTACTCTTCTGGCTGGTTAACGTTGGTATTGGTTTTGGCGGTGGCAAAGTTTTAAATAAATTCACTGCCATTCTTAACCCGTGCATCTATATCGTTTTCGGCGGCATGGCGATTTGGGCGATTTCACTGGTCGGGATCGGTCCAATCTTTGACTACATTCCGAGCGGTATTCAGAAAGCAGAAAACAGTGGATTCTTGTTCCTGGTGGTGATTAACGCGGTAGTTGCGGTCTGGGCGGCACCGGCGGTGAGCGCATCCGACTTTACGCAAAACGCCCACTCGTTTCGTGAGCAAGCGCTGGGGCAAACGCTGGGTTTAGTTGTGGCCTATATTCTGTTTGCGGTCGCTGGGGTATGTATTATTGCCGGAGCCAGTATTCACTACGGCGCTGACACCTGGAACGTGCTGGATATTGTTCAGCGTTGGGACAGCCTGTTTGCCTCGTTCTTTGCGGTACTGGTTATTCTGATGACGACTATTTCCACTAACGCCACCGGTAATATTATTCCGGCCGGTTATCAGATTGCTGCCATTGCACCGACAAAACTGACCTATAAAAACGGCGTACTGATTGCCAGTATTATCAGCCTGCTGATCTGCCCGTGGAAATTAATGGAAAATCAGGACAGTATTTATCTGTTCCTCGATATCATCGGCGGAATGCTGGGTCCGGTAATTGGTGTCATGATGGCACATTATTTTGTGGTGATGCGTGGGCAAATTAATCTTGATGA
>OICB01000631.1_pt1 | contig 18654 bp, 17 predicted proteins | sample 1581121 | NCBI WGS metagenome assembly OICB01 (sample SAMEA3882544, study PRJEB24775) | human gut metagenome | biome: human-associated habitat; feature: intestine environment; material: feces | place: Netherlands | collected 2009/2010 | reverse complement strand
GAATATCCAAATATTCCCGCCAGTTTTCCAAGCGAAATATCTTCCATATAATGATCCTTGAGATAGGATGTAATCATACCGAGCCGGTTCAGCTGCTGATTGCTTTTGAGCAATTCATCCTGCACATCCAGCTTCCTGTATTTCTTTACCAGAATATGTAATAATTGATAAAACATACTTAAAATTTCAAAATCATAGCCATCTGTCTGCATCCGATACACCTTATACATACGAAAGATCAGACATGCCACCTGCTCATCGTATGTCCGTTCACTGTGCGAAAACCAGATAAACTGCTCGCCCGTAAAGTACGACGCGAACTGATTCAGCGGAATCTGCAGCACAATTGTGTGATTCGGCCTGTTCGCATGGATCGCATGCACCTCGTTGCTGTTGACAATGATGAACTCGCCTTCTCCCAGATGATAATGCGTTGTGTCAAGAATAAAATCAAGTTCTCCTTCCTGCACTGCAAAAATCTCAATCGACCGGTGCCAGTGTTTCTCCCTGATATATTTTCCGCTGTGTCCCTCGAATAAAAAAAGTTTAAACGGAAAGCCTTTGTCCGGCACAATAACCTCATGTTGATACTGCTGCTCTGTCATATGCTCCCACATAACTATCACATATTTTTTGACTAGACATTAAATCTGAAAAGAATCACATCGCCGTCTTTAACCACATAATCCTTTCCTTCCATGCCAACGATTCCTTTTTCTCTGGCTGCCGCAAGGCTTCCGTTATCCAGCAGATCCTGATAGTTGACAACCTCTGCCTTGATAAATCCACGTTCAAAATCCGTATGAATCTTTCCGGCTGCCTGTGGTGCTTTGGTTCCTTTTTTGATGGTCCATGCACGGCACTCATCTTCGCCGGCCGTCAGGAAACTGATCAGCCCCAGCAGACTGTAACTTGCCGCTACCAGCTTATCCAGACCACTGGATGAAACGCCGAGGTCATCGAGATATTCCTTTTTTTCTTCATCGGAAAGTTCGGAAAGTTCCTGCTCGATCTGTGCACAGATAACAAACACTTCTGCGCCTTCTTCTTTTGCCAGTTCACGCACTTTTGCCACATGCGGATTGGAGGCTCCATCATCGGCGAGATCATCCTCTGCTACGTTTGCTGCATAGATGGTAGGCTTTGCCGTGAGGAGGTTGTATCCCTTAAACCAGATCTGTGCGTCATCATCATCCGGCACCTCAAAAGTTCTCGCCATCTTTCCATCTTCCAGATGTGCCTTGACTGCCTCAACAAGTTCCAGTTCCTTGGCAAGTGTCTTATCCATTCTTGCCTGCTTGGCAATCTTTGCAATTCTTCTGTCGAGAATCTCAATATCCGAAAAGATCAGTTCCAGATTGATGGTCTCAATATCACGCGCCGGATCAATGGAACCGTCGACGTGGATAATATTGGTATCCTCGAAACAGCGCACTACATGTACAATCGCATCGACCTCCCTGATATTGGCAAGGAACTGGTTTCCGAGTCCCTCTCCCTTGCTGGCACCCTTTACAAGTCCTGCAATATCAACAAATTCGATTGTGGCAGGTGTCACCTTTTTTGTATGATAAAGTTCACCGAGCTTTACGATTCTCTCATCCGGAACCGAAACGATTCCTACGTTTGGATCGATGGTCGCAAACGGATAGTTCGCAGACAGTGCACCTGCTTTGGTCAGTGAGTTGAATAATGTACTTTTTCCCACGTTTGGGAGTCCGACAATGCCGAGTTTCATGATATATATTTCTCCTTTGAAAAGTAGTGTACCACATTAATGCTTAATTGTACAATTATTTCTCCCTAGCTGCCAGAATGCCACGGCACTTGCCGCCGCTACATTGAGTGAATCCACGCCATGCGACATCGGAATACAGACCGTATAATCGCAGTCCGCAATCGTATGTCCTGCCAGGCCATCCCCTTCCGTGCCAAGCACGACAGCCAGCTTTTCTTCCGCAGCCAGTGCCGGATCATCAATTCCAACCGAATCCCCGGAAAGTGCCATGGCTGCCACACGAAATCCCATTCGGTGCAAATGGTCAATATCCGCTCCTACCGCCTGGCCGGGTGGATTTTTCACCCCGTTTTCTGTCTGCAGGTATGTCCACGGAATCTGAAAGACGGTTCCCATGCTTACCCGGATGGCGCGCCGGTACAGCGGATCACTGCATCCCGGCGTCAGAAGCACCGCATCCATATGAAGTGCAGCCGCCGAACGGAAAATAGCACCGACGTTGGTTGGATTTACCACATTTTCGAGCACTGCAATGCGTCTGGCTTTGGCACAAATCTCCTCCGGTTCCTGCAGTTTCGGCCGATACATGGCACAAAGTGCCCCTCTGGTCAGGGCAAAACCGGTCAGCTTTGTCAGCACATCAAATTCTGCCGTATACACCGGAATATCCCCGCATCTTTCGATCATTTCTTTTGCTTCTCCCTGAACATGTTTTGTTTCCATAAGCAAAGACACCGGTATGCATCCCGCATCCAGTGCCCGCTCAATCACCTTGGGACTTTCGGCAATAAACATTCCTTCTTCCGGATGCGCACGGTTCAGCAGCTGATTTTCGGTCAACCGCGCGTACACATCCAGCTCCGGTGCCAAAAAGTCCGTAATTTCTATCCTATTTTCCATATCTGCACCTGCCTTTTGTTCAACTTTTTTTATTATCCCAAAACAGCGGTGCTTTTTCAAGTCTATTCGTAGTCTTTTACATTGCTGCTGTCCACTTTTTCAAATGGAACCCATACATACAGTCCATCTTTGGTTGCTCCTTCGAGTTTTGTCACATCCGAACCGTTTACAACTGCAATTGCTGTTTCTATAGCCATTTTTCCCTGTCCGGTGCCTGACTGATACACGGTAAACGCCATATCTCCAGACTCGATTGCCGCACATCCGCCGGCTGTTGCATCAATTCCGAGAATCGGCATGCCGTTTATTCCTGCCTCTTTGCATGCATCGACAATTCCCATCGCCATGGCATCATTGTTACATGCCACAACATCACAGGACTGTCCGGTCTTTAAGAAAAGTTCAAACATCTTCTGTGCCGTTGCCTGATCCCAGTCTGCATTATCTTCAAATACATAATTGATTTTCTTGCCGGACGCATTCAATGTATCCTTCAATGCACCTGTACGTCCTTTCGTTGCCGAATGGTTCTTTGGTCCCTTGAAGATTGCCACATTGATTTCATCCGAAGAAGAAAACTTATCCAGAATATACTCTGCCTGATACTGTCCCGCTACATTTTCATCGGAACCCACATACATATATTTTCCGGCCTCCAGATACGATGCATCCGGACAACTGTTATAAAAGATAACAGGAATTCCGTCTGCCAGTGATTCCAGTTCCAGCGCGGTATCTGCATTGACCGGTCCACATAAAATCACATCATATTTTTCTTTTGCTGCCTGTTTGATATGTTCCACCTGACTCTCCATGGAACCATCCTCATCATAGACATCCAGTGTTGCACCTTTTTCCTGTGCCGTCTTTTTTGCCTGTTCCACAATCGTGTTGCGGAAATCATCTCCCTGTGACAACGACATCATGATTTTGATTCCGTTTCCGCTGCCGGATTTGCCTCCGGTACTGCCGCATCCTGCCATGCAGCCCACAAGAAGCAGGGCGCATATCATACAACTGATTACTTTCTTCATGACCTTTTACCCTCCCTATATCTGAAACTGCTTGACCTGATCCGCCAGCTGGTCTGCAGATTCTGCCAGATTTCCGGCTTCCGCTTCCACCTGTTCACTGTTCTTGGAAATACTCTTTGCCTGCTGGAGCATGGATTCCGAAGTGGCAAGAATTTCATCCGAACTTGCCGCCTGTTCTTCGGAAATCGCGGCAACATTGGTTGCCACCTGATCCACCTGGTTGATTTTTTCTACCACACCCTCTATCAGATGGCTGGTTTCCTGGATATTCTGGAAAATCTGGTCAAATGTATCCACCGCTGTATGGATCAGATCCGCACTGCTTTCGATATCGCTGGCACTGCTTCCGGCCTGTTTGACGGCATCATCCACGAGTCCGTTGATTTCATTGATGAGTGATGTAATATGTGCTACCGAATCCGCACTGTTTTTTGCAAGTACCCCAATCTGTGAGGCAACTACCGCAAATCCGCGTCCGGCTTCCCCTGCACGCGCTGCTTCAATCGATGCATTTAAGGAGAGCAGATTTGTTTCCTCTGCAATATCCCCGATCAGTTTTATAATATCTACGATTTCTCCGGAAGCGGTACCCACTTTATCAACCGCTTCTTCGAGGTTATGTATGGAAATTTCGATATTATGAAGCGCATTTCCAACGCTCTCCATATCAGCTTTTCCTTTTTCTGATACTTCCACGGTGGTACGCATCTTATCTTCTACTTTATCGCTGTCCTCTTTGGTATCCGCAACAACACCGGCAAGCTGGGTTGCGTTCTGTGCAATTTCATTGACGGAAACCGACAGCTGATCAACCGTTGCATTCAGCTCCGTCATGGACTGTGACTGGATATTTGCAGCAGAATTCATTTCACCCGAAACATTCTTGCTTGATCCCGCCTGTTTTTCCAGGCGGTCGGAAACATGTCCCATCTGCCGGATCATTTCCTTCATTGATGCAATAAAATGTTCCACGCTGCGCCCCATCACAGCAATCTCATCATTTCCTTTCACCTTCATGGATACGGTAAAGTCACCGGATGCCATGCTGGTAATTACCCTTGTCATCTCCTTCACCGGTCGAATCACCACATGCGTCACACGTTCGATCAAAACACACAATACAAGGATCGAAATAATGCTGAAAATGATCATAAGATTCCGCAATCCTGCCAGATCCGCAAGTACAACACGCGTAGGAACATAGGAAACCAGCAGCCAGTTGGTTCCGTTTACTTCCTTAAATACTGTCATATTTCCATCAAGTGTACAGAAATCATACGATTTGCCGGAAACCTTTTTCTCCACATCTTTATAAAATGCACTCTGTCCGTCTGCCCCCAGTGTCCTGGAAATCAGACCGGAATCCCTGCTTGCAAGGATCACGCTGCTGTCCTTGTCCACAAGAAATGCCTCTGCATCGTGCATTTCGATAAAAGAATTTACAATCACGGAAATACGGTCCAATGTCATATCGGCTGCAATTACACGCACGGTATCTGAACCGTCATTCAAAAGTCCGGATGCACTGACAACATTCGTTCCGTCCGGATTCTGGTGTGCAGAACCGACTGCCATATTAACTCTTGTCATTCCTTCCTGATACCACATACTCTCTTTCGGATTCGGCTCCTGCTTTTTGGAGTCTGTACCTTTTAAAAAGCTGCCATTGGCATCTGCAAGGAAAAGACCATCCGGATAATTTTCACTGTATCCGCAGGATGCATCCAAAATGGTCTGCAGCTGTGTCTCATCCGGGTGCAATTTTTCAATCATGGTCTTTGCCATCTGCATGGAAGCCAGATTTTCCTCAAGCCATGCCTCAATTTTTGATGCCTGACTGTTTACCGAAGATTCCAGTAAATTTTTGGAATAACTCTCGATAATTCCGGATGATACATGATATGCGGTAAACACCAGAATCAGTATAATCGCAATTACTACCGGAATAATAATTCCAAGTAATTTTGCTTTAATAGAAATGTTACTCTTCTTTTTCACAAACAATTCCCTCCCTCTTTTGCTTCTGTCCCTATTATAATTTTTTACGCCTGTATCGTCAATGTTTTGCACTTTTTAAATTTTTTCTACTTTTTTCGGATACATGCACAAAATGAGAGAGACCTTACGATCTCTCTCAAATAAGAAGAAAAAATTGAAGTATGTAAAACAAAAATTTGATATTGTCAATTATAATATCCGGATACTACTTCTGTACGTTAAATGCTCCCATACCCGGATAAACAGCTGCTGCGCCAAGTTCTTCTTCGATACGGAGTAACTGGTTGTATTTTGCCACACGCTCTGTTCTGCTCGGTGCACCGGTCTTGATCTGACAGGTATTTAATGCGACAGCCAGATCTGCGATTGTGGTATCTTCTGTCTCTCCGGAACGGTGAGAAGAAATGGCTGTGTATCCGGCTTTGTGTGCCATCTTGATTGCCTCTAAAGTTTCGGAAACGGAACCAATCTGGTTTAACTTGATCAGAATGGAGTTTCCGCAGCCAAGGCTGATTCCCTTTGCCAGACGCTCGGTATTGGTAACGAAAAGGTCATCACCGACAAGCTGTACTTTGTCCCCCAGCTCGGCGGTAAGCTTCTGCCATCCTTCCCAGTCCTCTTCATCCAGTGCATCCTCTATGGAAATGATCGGATATTTCTCCACAAGCTTTTTCCAATGATCAATCAGCTGTTCAGAAGTATATACGGTTCCGGCCTTTGGCAGTTTGTACTCGCCCTTCTTTCCTGTCTTCCACTCGGAAGAAGCGGCATCCATTGCAATCTTAAAGTCCTTCCCCGGCTCATATCCAGCTTTCTTTACAGCCTCAAGAATGGTCTCGATTGCTTCCTCATCCGATTTCAGTGCCGGTGCAAAACCACCCTCATCCCCAACGGATGTGGCAAGTCCTCTGTCCTTTAAAATAGAAGCCAGTGCATGGAATACTTCCGCACACCATCTGAGACATTCTTTAAAGGAAGGGGCTCCTACCGGCATAATCATAAATTCCTGTACATCCAGTCCGGAAGACAATGCATGGCATCCACCGTTTACGATGTTCATCATTGGAACCGGAAGACGATTTCCGGAAGCCCCGCCAAGGAAACGATAACGCGGAATATCCAGTGAAATTGCTGCCGCTCTGGCACATGCGATGGAAACCGCAAGAATTGCATTTGCTCCGAGTTTGGACTTGTCCTTCGTTCCGTCCGCATCGATCATGGCTTTGTCAATTGCATAGGTGTCAGATGCATCCATGCCCTGCAGTGTCCCATTGATCACGGTGTTGATGTTTTCAACGGCTTTCTGCACGCCCTTTCCAAGGTAACGGCTCTTGTCTCCGTCGCGAAGTTCTAAGGCTTCAAACTCACCGGTGGATGCACCGCTTGGTGCCATGCCTCTTCCGATTGTACCATCTATCAATGTAACCTCTGCCTCAACAGTAGGGTTTCCTCTCGAATCCAAAATTTCTCTTCCAACTACTTTTTCAATCTCCAGATCATTCATTTTTCTGTTCTCCTTTCGATATGCGAAGAACTCCTTCCGGAAGCGGTAATGGCGTCGTCTGTACTTCCGTTAAACACACTCAGCAGTTATGTGTTTGCGAAGGAGTCTTCCAATGATTTACACAAGGAAGTTAGTTGTATCTAACCCAAGAAAGATTATATCTGACATATTGAAAAATAGCAAGCATTTTTTCCGATAGTTTTTATCAACTAATTTTAATTAGTTATATCATACTGCATAGCTTATATTTTCATATCGTGCCTGCATTGTCCTTTTCTTTTTAAATCTGGCGGATGAGATTTACCATCTCCACAGCACCCAGTGCACAATCATACCCCTTGTTTCCAGCTTTCGTTCCCGCACGCTCAATTGCCTGCTCGATATTTTCCGTTGTAACCACACCAAACATTACCGGAATTTCGCTCTCCAGGGAAACGGCAGCCACACCCTTGGATACTTCATTGCAGACATAGTCGTAGTGGCTTGTGCTTCCGCGGATCACAGCTCCCAGACAGATCACGGCATCATACTTTTTACTCATTGCCATCTTCTTTGCGATCAATGGGATTTCAAACGCCCCCGGCACCCATGCTACGGTAATATCTTCTTCCTTCACATCATGACGCAGCAGCCCATCCATGGCACCGCCCAGCAGTTTATTGGTGATAAATTCGTTGAACCGTGCGACGACGATTCCTACCTTCATATTGTTTGCTACTAATTTTCCTTCCAATGTACTCATAATGTTCATTCTCCTTTTCTTCATTTTAAAAGTTTAATACATGTCCCATACGATTCTGCTTCGTTTTTAAGTAAAACAGGTCATACGGTGTGGCCTGCATCTGGATCGGCACGCGCTCTGTGATGGAAATTCCAAACTCTCCGAGCTGGTATACTTTGTCGGGATTGTTGGTTAAAAGCCGCATGCTGTGCACGCCCAGATCCTTTAAGATCTGTGCGCCGATGTAATATTCGCGCTCATCCCCGGCAAATCCTAAGGCAAGATTGGCATCTAAAGTATCCATTCCCTGTTCCTGCAGTTCATATGCACGCAGTTTGTTGATCAGTCCGATACCGCGGCCTTCCTGCCGCATGTAAAGTAAAATCCCGCGGCCTTCCCTTTCAATCTGTGTCATGGCAGCGGCAAACTGCTGTCCACAGTCGCACCGCAGGGAGCCAAAGGTATCTCCGGTGAGGCACTCGGAATGTACACGGCAGAGTACATTTTCTCCGTCCCCGATTTCTCCTTTGACTAATGCCACATGATGTTCACCATTTAAACGGTTCACATAACCGTATGCCCGAAACTTTCCATACTTCGTCGGCATCTTTGTCACAGCCACACAGTCCACCAGCTTTTCATGGCATTTGCGGTATTCCTGGAGTGCGGCAATGGTAATCATTTTTATACCGTGCCTTTTTGCAAGTGCAAGCAGTTCCGTCGTGCGCATCATGGTGCCATCCTCGCGCATGATCTCACAGCAGAGCCCACATTCTTTTAAGCCTGCCAGGCGGCACAGATCCACGGTTGCTTCCGTATGCCCGTTTCTCTCCAGCACACCGTTTTTCTTTGCCAGAAGCGGAAACATATGTCCCGGACGCCGGAAATCCTCCGGTTTTGCATCCTCTGCCACACAGCGCATGGCGGTCATGGAACGCTCGGCAGCGGAAATGCCTGTGGTTGTTTCCACATAATCCACGGAAACCGTAAACGCGGTTTCATGATTGTCCGTATTATTTTCCACCATCTGCGGAAAATGCAGCTTTTTTACATATTCAGCGGACATTGGCATACAGATCAGCCCTTTTCCATGCATTGCCATAAAATTGATGTTTTCCGTTGTGGCAAATTCCGCGGCACATATAAAATCGCCCTCATTTTCGCGATCCTCGTCATCGGTGACAAGAATCAGTTTTCCGTTTCGTAATTCCTCAAGTGCTTCCTCAACGGTTGCAAATCCTTCCATTGTTCATTCTCCTGCATCATTCTTCTGGCCTTTGTCATATGGCCAGGATACCACTGAAAATGCATTGCATTCCTCCTGTTATTTTTTCTCTTTTTATATCCATGGTGTTTTAGAATCCACAGTTTTCCAGAAATTCCCGGGTGATGTGGCTTTCTTTTTTTTCTTCCTGTGGATGCAGCAGTTTTTCCACATATTTTCCGATGATATCCGTTTCTAAATTCACAATATCTCCCTCTTTTTTGCTTCCAAGCGTTGTCACTTCCGCCGTATGCGGGATCATCGACACCGAAAAATCATGTGCAGATACCGCGGCAACGGTCAGACTAATGCCATCGATGGTAATGGAACCTTTCTCCACCACATACCGAAGCACTTCCGGCGGTGCCTCCACCCGGATCCATATGGCATTGTCATCCTTCTTGCGACCGGCTATCTGTCCGGTTGCATCCACATGTCCGGCTACAATATGCCCTCCAAAGCGTCCGTTTGCCGACATTGCACGTTCCAGATTGACGGGACTTTTCCGTTTGCACTGTGCCAGTGCCGACCGGTTTAAAGTTTCATGCATGACATCCGCAGTAAATCTTTCGTGGTCAAAGGAAGTGACCGTCAGACAGACTCCGTTTACCGCTATGCTGTCTCCGATATGCACATCCTCAAGTATCTTTCTGGCGTTAATCGTCAACACCGCAGAATGTGCGCCTTTTGCAATGTTTTCAATGGTTCCCATCTCCTCTATGATTCCTGTAAACATGATAATGGCCTCCCCTCTGTCGCCGGGTATCCCTCTATCAGCCAGTCCGATCCCAACGCTGTAACTTTTGTCCGGCTTAATGTCACGGCCTCTGCAGGTTTTAAAAATCCCTGCCCCTCAACCGGGGTTTTGGCTGTTGCCCCGCCAAACAGCTTAGGCGCCACATATGCCTGCACCTTCTGTACAAGCCCAGCTTGCAGAGCCGACCAGTTTAAAGTTCCACCACCTTCGAGAATCACGCTGTCAATCTCCTGTTCTCCAAGCTGTCGCATCAGATCCCAAAGATCTACCTGCCCATCTTTTTCCGGTGTGACTAAAATCTGACATCCTGCCTCCACATATGGCATATGCATGGCTTCCTGCCAGTTACAGCTTGCTATAATCGTTGGAACTTCTTTTGCGGTACGCACAATCTGTGATTCTAATGGCGTCCGCAATGCTGTATCACAAATGATACGCACCGGATTTGCCCCGTTTTCTGTTCCCTTAAGCCGGCAGGTCAGCATCGGATCATCCGCAAGTACCGTTCCCACACCAACCATGATGGCACGGTAACGGTTTCTCATGCGGTGTACATGTGCACGCGCTGCCTCCCCGGTTACCCAGCGTGATGCCCCTGTGTATGTTGCGATCTTCCCATCCAGTGTCATTGCATATTTTAAAATGACAAACGGCAGTTTCGTCTGCATGTAATGGAAAAACACTTCATTTTCCGCATCACATTCCTTTTCCAGTACATGTTCGGTCACTTCCACACCATGCTCCCGCAAAATCCGGATGCCTTTTCCATGTACCAGAGGGTTTGGATCCTTCGACCCAATCACCACCCTGCGGATTCCGGCGGCAAGCAGGGCATCGGTACACGGCGGCTGTTTTCCGGTGTGACAGCAGGGTTCCAGCGTCACATACAGATCGCATCCATCCAGCGTGGTGGCAGCACGGCTCCAATGTGACATAAATGGTTGCCCCTTTGGGAGATTTGGTACAATGTGCCAGCGCATTCCGCTCCGCATGCAGCTGTCCGTACTGTTCGTGATATCCTTCCCCGATAATTTCTTCATCTTTTACGATCACGGCTCCCACCAGAGGATTCGGGGATACCCATCCCGCTCCTTTTTCCGCCAGTTCGAGTGCTCGCCGCATATAAGTTTCATCTGTCATAAGTTCCTCCATACTACAAAAAGCCCCGGGCAATTTCTGCTCAGGGCTTCTTTCGGATGTTTTCTGCTGCTTGGGCTTCTTTTGGAAAATAAAAAAGCTCTGGAAATAAATTCCAGAGCAAATATTCCAATATCCATCACAGCCGTATACGGTCTCTTGTGTTTCTATCGCTTATCTTCTTTCATCCAGACTGTACTGTCGGCTTCGGAATTGCACCGAATCATGCCTTGCGGCTCGTGGGCTGTACCACCGGTAGGGAATTGCACCCTGCCCTGAAGATATCTATAAAATTGTCTATGTATAAGACTATAATCATTCTTTCCTTCTCTGTCAAGGAAAAATTATTCTTATACTGCCTCCACGGTATAATGGGCTTTCCAGATGCCGCCCGGTGCAATCAGGTTTCCCCACTCCCGATCTTTTAAATCGCCGGTAAAATCAGCGCTGTCACAGCGTCCATACCAGGGTTCCACACATACAAACGGAACATCCGGACCTGCCGGTGACCAGATTCCAAACAATGGTGCATCCATCGTAACGGTCAGATACGGATTTCCCTCCATATCACAGAGAGAGACTTCGTGCACATTCTGGTTTTCGATAACAAGTGCATCCGCATCAAACAGATGATCCGTGACCGTAAGATAACTGTCTTTCAGTTCATAATCCACCGTACCATTTCCGACCAGACCATCTACAATTGTTGTACTTGTGAGCGGGCCTGCCACATCAAAACGGATTTTACAATTCTTTGGACGGTTGAATGCCGGATGTCCGCCAATCGAAAACGGAAGTTCCTCTTCCGAAGGATTTTCCACCTGCCAGAGCACTTCCAGCTTATTTCCCTCTATATGATATCCAATGCGAAGAGTAAATGCATAGGGATATTTTTCCATGGTTTCCTCATTTGACTGTAATACAAACCAGAGCGTATCCTCCGTCTTGGAATCCAGTGTAAAATCCATATCACGGGCAAATCCATGCTGCCCCATCGTGTAGGTCTGTCCCTTGGTGCGAAACTGTTTTTCTTTTACTGCCCCGACAAATGGAAACAGTACCGGAGAAGTACGCCCCCAGAATTTTGGATCTGCTTTCCACATGTACTCTTTTCCTGTATTTTTACGGACCAGGGATTTTAATTCTGCCCCATGTTCCTCCACTTCGATTGCAATGAGTTCATTCTCAAGCTTATGTCTTGCCATATGTTTTCTCTCCTCCGATTCTATAAATTACGCGTTACCGCTTCGCTTTTTCTTTTCTGCAAGCGTCCCCTTAACTGCCGATTCCGGGTCCTTTATGTCTGTTCCAAAGACAGGATTTGCGGAAGTATGTATTTCAATTATGTTTTCTCCAGCCAACAGGAAGAAGGGGGATATTTCTTTCGGAAGAACAAATTTACAACTTGCTCTGGCATTCACAAACTACAGTTAATTGCGTAAACCGAAAAACTTTACTCCATGAACCTGAAATCAACGCCAGAGCTGACTTGTAAATTTTTCTGTAGAAAGAGAATATCTCCCTTCTTCCGTCCCATCGAGAAAACCTATCTTTAAACCCCCGCAAATCCGTCCCTTTAAACTCTCCAGACCCCGGACCTTGCAGTTAACCAGCCATTTAAATGAGAAGTTTTCTCACCATCTCAGCATCAAAAGTAACAGATTTCAGATGATCCACCTCAATCTGATACAGCGCATTTGCAGCAATATGTTCTGCCGCCTGCTCCAAATCACGGATTCCACTGGTGCCCGAATACAGATCCACGATTGTATTTAATGCATCATCTGTGATGATACATTCCTCTTCCTTTAAGCTCATGCGCTTTAATACCTTAGGCAGTGCAAATTTTGAGAAGATAATCTTCTTTTCCTCAAACGTATAATCCGGGATATCAATTACCGCAAAACGGGACAGAATCGGTGCGCTGATCTGCTCCTTGTCGTTTGCTGTGGCAATCGGATAAACACCAGATGTCGGGATCATACACTCGATATAGTTATCTGTAAATCCCAGATTATCCAGAAGTGTCAGTAAGACATCTGCCGGATTTCCGTTTCCTTTTCCAGAAGCTGCCTTATCCAGCTCATTGATAATAAATACCAGGCTTGACTCTCCTGCCATGGCAAATGCATCCATGATGATCCCCGGCTTTGCGTTAGCATAAATTCTCGAACTTCCGGTCAGCTGCTCCGGATCATTGATGGAACTCATATCAAGAGTTGTCCACGGAAGTTTCAAAATACGGGCAACTGCATAGGCAATCTGCGATTTTCCGGTTCCTGCCGGTCCCACCAGAAGCAGTCCGTATGCCGGAAGTGTATGTGTGCGGTTAATCTGAATGATCGTCTCAATGATTCTCTGCTTTACACGCTCCATGCCATACAGTTCCTCATCTAAAATCCGACGGGCTTCCTTGGGATCAATGGCCTCAAAATAATTGTTTTTCCACTGGATATTCATCATAATGGAAAGTGCACGCTGTGCATGACGCCGCTCTTCCGGAGACACTTCATTGGAACGTGCCACTGCTAAATTCCGGCGTGCCCACAACCGGATGTTATCCGGCATGGTCCGTCCTGCGCAGGTCATAAAATCGGTGATGCTCTGAATACTGGTGAGCTTCATATCATCGCCGTCTTCCTCCTGCTCCTCATCCACCGCTTCCTCACTCGGTGCACTGCTGGCAAACAGACGCTCCATCATAAACTGTAAAAAGCCATCTTCCGCGGAAAGCTTTTTTCCACCGCCAAATGCAATTTCACGGATCTTATACACGGCATATCCATCCGGTGTGTTCTCTCCAGACAGCCGGACATTAATGTGGTTTTCCCCCAGCCAGCGAAGCAGATTGACAAAACGGGCATCCACCCGCAAAATATCCGCACATACAGTTCCGTCTTCCTGGGTAAACTCAAATGCTGTGCGCTTTGTCTGGTTCGTGAACACTCCGCAGGAATGATATTTCCACTGCTTTGCCGTATTATCTAAAACCAGAATCGGATATTTTGCACTTGCAGTGTTTTCATTCGACTGAAATGTTGTATAGGTACACTCACAGGCTTTCTTTTCTTCCGTTGTATTGCTGAAATCAAATACAGGCATATCTATCTCCCTTCTACATGATTTAAGGGTCAAAAACAGTTTTGACCCTTATCATGCATAAACAATTCTGTTATTTTCTACGAAAGCAGTGCTTTATCACTTGCAAATTCCTCACCGCTTACTTTTTCAAACTGATGCAGCAGATCTCCGACCGTAAGTTTCTTTTTGTCTTCACCTGCGATATTTAAAATAACTTTTCCTTCATGCATCATAATCAGACGGTTTCCATGGGCAATCGCATCCTTCATATTGTGTGTTACCATCATGGCCGTCAGATGATTCTCTGAAATGATCTGATCCGAAATCTCAAGTACCTTTGCGGCAGTCTTTGGATCCAGCGCAGCCGTATGCTCATCGAGAAGCAGAAGCTTCGGTTTCTGGATGGAAGCCATCAGAAGCGTGATTGCCTGACGCTGTCCACCGGATAACAGACCGACTTTTGATGTCAGGCGATCTTCCAGTCCAAGATGCAGGGTGGAAAGCATTTCACGGTATTTCTCGCGTTCCGCTTTGGTAATTCCCCATCGCAATCCCCTGGATTTTCCACGTCTTGCTGCAATTGCCATATTTTCCTCAATGGACATTGTGGTAGCCGTACCGGTCATCGGGTCCTGGAACACACGTCCCAGATATTGTGCCCTGCGATGCTCGGATAACTTTGTCACATCCTCGCCGCCGATATAGATTTTTCCGGAATCTACCGGCCATACACCGGCTACGGCATTCAGTGTTGTCGATTTTCCTGCACCGTTTCCACCGATCACTGTGACAAATTCGCCTTCCTCAAGTGTCAGGTTGACACCGTCCAGAGCCACTTTTTCATTTATCGTACCCGGATTGAATACTTTCCGGATATTTTCAATTTTTAACATCTCACTCATCGGTTACAGCCCCCTTGTTGCTTTTTTCTTATTCTTCAGATATGGAATCGCAAGGAAAATTGCTACCACGATTGCTGAGAACAGTTTCAGATCATCCGATGGGAATTTCAGCCACAAAATGATGCTCAGCACAAGGTAGTAAATGATCGCTCCAACGATCACGGAAAACAGCGTATATGCAAATGCCAGTTTCTTTCCTGCACACAGTTTTCCAAACAGTACATCTCCGATAATAACGGCAGCCAGACCGATAACGATTGCGCCTCGTCCCATATTGACATCCGCTGCACCCTGATACTGTGCATAAAGTGCACCGGACAGACCAACGAGTCCGTTGGAAATCATCAGTGCCAGTACCTTACAGAAGCTGGTATTGATTCCCTGTGCACGCGCCATCTGCGGGTTACATCCGGTTGCCCGGATGGCATGCCCCTGCTCGGTTCCGAAATACCAGTAAAGAATCGCCACGATCACTACCCCAAACAGGATACAGGTGGTAAATACTTTAATTTTTGCTGCTGTATCACCGGATACATAACGAAGCGATACCGCAAGGGAATATTTATCCACACTGATCGCCTGATTGGACTGTCCCATAATATTCAGATTGATGGAGTACAGTGCAATCTGCGTTAAAATTCCGGCAAGAATTGGAGGAATTCCCAGTTTGGTGTGCAGAAGACCTGTGACCATTCCCGCAAGCATTCCTGCAGCAAATGCAAAAATAAGGGAAACCCACGGATTCATATCACTGCGGATCAGCATAACCGCCACAGCTCCGCCGGTTGCAAAAGAACCGTCCACCGACAGATCCGCAAAATCCAGAAGTTTGTATGTAATATATACTCCCAATGCCAGAAGGCCCCAGATCAGACCCTGTGCAATGGAGCCCGGCAGCGCACGAAACAGCGCCAGCGGACTTAAGGAAGCAAAATAAGCAGATATTAACACGATACCCATCCCCCTTAATTATTCAGCCTCGATAGCCTTGTAATCATCCGGAATTTTAACGCCCAGCTGATCACAGATATCTTTGTTGTATTCTTTGGTTACGTTCGGTGCAGTCTCAATCTTCATGGTTGTAATATCCGCACCGTTTACTAAAATGTCATATGCCATTTCACCGGCCTTTTTTCCGATGTCATAATAACTGATGGAAAGCGTTGCCACTCCGCATCCTTTACAGATACCTTCCTCTCCGGCAATAATCGGAGTTCCTGCCGGAAGTGCGATATTGTTGATTGCTTCTGTGTTCTGTGCCATGGTATTGTCTGTCGGAATGTAAATAACATCTGCATACTCGGTTGCACTCTGTACCACAGAACCGATATCATTGGAATCGGAAGCGGTAAACTCTTTGTAGCTGATACCGTCCTCATCCAGGTATTTTTCAAACTCGGTTGCCTGATATTTGGAGTTTGCCTCTGCAGAGCAGTAAAGTATTGCGACATGCTTTGCATCCGGATAGAGCTCTACGAGCATATCCTCCTGCTGATCAAGCGGAGCCAGATCGGATGTACCGGAGATATTTCTTCCGGTTGTACCACTCCAGTCACTGATCTCCAAAGCCGTTGCATAATCGGTAACGGAAGTTCCCAGAATCGGAATATCGGTTGTCGCTGCTGCACATGCCTGTAAAGCAGTGGTTGCATTTGCAAGAATCAGATCCACATTGGCAGATACGAAATTATTTGCAATTGTAGAAGCATTTGCCTGCTCGTTCTGTGCATTCTGGAGATCAAATTTTACATTGTCTCCCAGCTTTTCCTTTAAGACATCCTCAAATCCCTGTGTTGCCTGATCCAGTGCCGGATGCTCCAGCTGCTGGCAGATTCCGATGTTATATACTTTACCGGATGCACCTGCACTCTGTGTCCCGTCTTTTGCTGCATCTGCGGAATTTCCACAGGCGCCCAGGGATACCATCATGGCTGCTGCCACAGCAACCGACATTGCCTTGTTTAATTTTTTCATAGTTGTTCCTCCATTTATATTTTATATAGTCAGATAGACTTTAAGCCGCTTCCCGTCCTACTGGAAAGCGGCTCGTCCACTGCGTAATTACAGGAAAATATATTTGCAGATAAAAAGTACTGCAAGGATATACATCAGTGGAGTAATCTTCTTACGCTTGCCACAGATCAGATTGATCAGTACAAAAGAGATTACACCAATGGCAATACCCTCTGCGATACTGTACATTAAAGGCATCGCAATGAGGCACAGATATGCAGGAACTGCATCTGTCAGATCCTCGAAATCAACCTTTACAATTGCGGATACCATCAGGAATCCGACAAAGATCAGCGCCGGTGCTGTTGCAAAGCCCGGAATTGCCGTAAAGATTGGTGCAAAGAAAATTGCAAGCAGGAATAATAATCCTGTAACGATGGATGCAAGACCGGTTCTTGCACCAGCTCCGACACCGGCAGAGCTCTCTACGAATGTTGTAGTTGTAGACGTACCAAGGACCGCACCTGCAGAAGTAGCAATTGCATCTGCCATCAGTGCCTGCTTTACGTTCGGAAGTTTTCCATCTTCGTCTAACATGCCGGCCTTATCCGATACACCGATCAGTGTTCCGATCGTATCAAACATATCTACAAACAGGAAAGACAACATGACTACGATGAAGTTCATAATTCCGACTCCATGGAAATCTGCTGTAAAACACTGTCCGAACGTCTCCCCGATTTTTGAAAAATCAGTCATGGCAAATGTCGGATACAGAGAATAAAATCCAGCGTCTGCATCGATACGGTAAACACCCGCTGCCTGACAGATCATTCCAAGAATCCAGGTAGCCAGAATACCGATCAGAATAGATCCCTTGACTTTTTTGATGTATAAAATTGCAGTAAGAAGCAGACCGATCAGTGCAAGTACTGCACAGATTCCTTCGGTATGCCAGTTATCTCTGAAATTTACATAAGATAACAATGTGGAATCGTTGTTTACAACGATATGTCCACCCTGCAATCCGATAAACGCGATGAACAGACCGATGCCGGCGCTCACACCTTTCTTTAATGTGGTCGGAATGGCATTGAAAATTGCCTCACGCACATTGGTAAGAGAAAGGATAATAAAGATAATACCTTCGAAGAATACTGCCATCAGGGCTACCTTCCAGGAATATCCCATATTTCCGCATACGGTAAATGCAAAGTATGCATTCAGTCCCATACCCGGTGCAAGTGCAAACGGATAATTTGCAAGGAGTGCCATTGCAAACGTACCGATAAAGGATGCCAGACAGGTTGCGATCAGCACTGCTGTCGGGTCCATTCCTGCCTGTGAAAGCAGATTCGGGTTTACAGCCAGGATATAAGCCATGGTCATAAACGTCGTAATACCGGCGATCACTTCTGTTTTCGCTGTGGTATTATTCTCTTTGAGCTTAAACATTTTCTCTAACATGTTCTCTCCTCCATATTTTATTGTTGTGTAAAAGCACCCTACTATTTTATCATAAAATAATTGAGAAATCCATTCAATTATTTATGTCTCCAGGTACTTCTTGAAAAGAGAACAAGCATCGGGAAAATTTCCAGTCTTCCGGCCAGCATGTCAAAAATCAGCACAACCTTGGAGAGCGGCGAGAAGATCGAAAAATTC
>OICB01000603.1_pt1 | contig 19117 bp, 17 predicted proteins | sample 1581121 | NCBI WGS metagenome assembly OICB01 (sample SAMEA3882544, study PRJEB24775) | human gut metagenome | biome: human-associated habitat; feature: intestine environment; material: feces | place: Netherlands | collected 2009/2010 | reverse complement strand
GTGCGGTCGACAAGCCGCATGCGGAGCGTGCCGCTCTGTGCGTGCACGCTCCCCATGCCGGCAAAAAGAGAGATCAGCAACAGAAACCGACGCATCATCGTCCCTACATCTACAGTCCATGTCGGTTTCATCGTCGCCCCCCGGGTTTCGCATCGGCGGTTACCGGACGGGCCGGATGAGGAAGCGGAACTCGTAGTCGCCGTAGGGAAGGCGGTATTCGGGTTCGGTGATCTGGCCCCATGAGTCGATGCCGCCCAGTCCGTACTGCGCCTTGTCGATCGTGAGCCAGACGGCGTCGTCGGCTTCGACCTCGGGCGAGTGCCCCTGCCGTTTCGAGAGCCCCTCGTCGAGCGCCTCCTGCGCGTAGTGCAGCGCCGAGGCCGAGAAGGGCGCGGCGGCCGTGATCTCCACGCCGCGGCCCGCCGGATCGTGCTGCCGCCAGCGCCGCACGTCCGTCTTCGTGCCGGTCTCCTGCGGGCGGATGTAGGGGTAGAACTGCTCCTCGACCGTCTGCCGGTAGCGGCCCAGCAGGGCGCCGTCCTTGCGGTCGGCGTAGTTCTCCCACGGGCCGCGTCCGTAGTAGTCGATGCGGTCGAAGGCTGCGGGCATGCGCAGGCGCATGCCGAAACGCATTAGGTCGGGCACGCCGCTGCGCTCGTCGTCGGCCTCCAATGCCTCGCGCACGGCGATCTCGCCGGCGTTGTCGATGCGGTATTCGAGCGTCAGCGTGCCGCCCGTGCGCTCCAGCGCATAGCGGGCCGTGACGGTGGCCACGCCCTGCTCCGTTGCGTGCTCGAGCGAGGTGAGCCGCAGCCCCGGGTTGTCCCAGACGCGGTTCTTGCGCTGGAGCCCCGCGCCGAAGTCGTTGTCGGTGGGGGCGCGCCAGAAGTTGGGCTCCAGCACGGCCCCTTCGTCCAGCAGCCGCGTACCGCACACCTCGTAACGGGTCATCAGGCCGTCCGTGCGGCGGAAGTCGATCCGCACGAGGGGGCTCTCGACGATGAGGTAGTTGCGGTCGTTGTCGCGCACCGTGATCTCTCCGAGCGAGTTGTGGCGGTCGGCCCGGCGTTCGGCGACCGTGAGGTCGGCCGGTGCCGCGGCGCGCAGCGTGAACTGCTGGTAGGCCAGGCGGTGGTCGGGTGCGAGCAGCGGCTCGGCATCCCGCAGGCGGTATTCGACGTTGAGCAGCAGCTCGCCGGCGGCGGGCAGCGCCTCGCGGCGGATCGGGAGGCGGAGGGTCGTGTCGCGCTGCGGGGCGACGCAAAGGTCGGCGACAAGGCCGCTCTGCACCGCCTCGCCGTCGCACAGCACGCTCCAGCGCAGGTAGCAGTTGTCGATCGCGCGGAAGAAGTTTTCATTGAAAACCGACAGCGTGTTGCTCTCCTCTGCGAACGAGCTCCACAGCGGCTGCTGCCAGTAGCGCGCCTCGTGCATGTGGGGATTCGGCACGCGGTCGGGCGAGACGAGGCCGTTGTCGCAGAAGTTCTGGTCCGAGGCGTCGTAGGGGTTCCAGTCGCCGCCGTAGCCGTAGACCGTCACGCCGTTGCGCCCCTGCTTGCGCAGCGACTGGTCGACGAAGTCCCAGATGAAGCCGCCCTGATAGCGGGGTTCGCTGCGGATGAGCTGCCAGTAGAGGCCGAAGCCGCCGAGCGAGTTGCCCATCGCGTGGGCGTATTCGCACTGGATGAGCGGCCGCGAGGGGTTCGTCGCGAGGTATTTGCGGCACAGGTCGTAGCTCCAGTACATCGGGCAGAAGATCTCCGTATTGCGGTTGCCGGGCGTGTCGTCGGCCCGCTCGTACTGGATGACGCGCGAGGGGTCCCAGGCCTTGATCCAGTCGAAGCAGGCGTCGAAGTTGGCGCCGTCGCCCGCCTCGTTGCCCAGCGACCAGATGATGACGGCCGGGTGGTTGACGTTGCGCTGCACGTTGCGCATGTTGCGCTCGAGATGCGCCTTCGCATAGCGGGGATCGCGTGCGAGGGTCCGCTCGTCGTAGCCCATGCCGTGCGATTCGATGTTGGCCTCGGCGACCATGTAGAGCCCGTAGCGGTCGCAGAGTTCGTACCAGTAGGGATCGTCCGGATAGTGGCACGTGCGCACGGCGTTGAAGTTGTTCTCCTTGAATAGGCGGATGTCCTGCAGCATGCGTTCGCGCGAGACGACATAGCCGCCGTCGGGGTCCATCTCGTGGCGGTTCGCCCCCTTGAGGAGGATCGGCTGCCCGTTGACGAGCAGCTGCCCGTTCACGATTTTCACCTCGCGGAATCCCGTGCGGAGCGGGATGACCTCGAGCGTGCGTCCGGCGGCGTCGCGCAGCGTCACCGTCACGCCGTAGAGCACGGGCGTCTCGGCCGACCACGGCCGGATCGTCCCGGCGTCGAGCGCCAGGCGGGCCGTCCGTCCCGTGACCTTCACCGTGCCGCTTGCGACGGGCACCCCGTCGGGCGCCGTGAGGGCGACCTCGGCCGTGCAGCCGCGGGCCGCCGCCGGGAAGGTGAGCCCGACGCCGAGCGTGCCGCGCGTGTAGTTCTCCGAGAGGGTGGCGTCGAGCCGGATGTCGGCCACGTGGCGCCGGTCGCGGGCATAGAGGTAGCTCTCCCGCGCGATGCCCGCCAGGCGGAAGAAGTCCTGATCCTCGAGGTAGGTGCCGTCCGACCAGCGGAAGACCTGCATGGCGAAGAGGTTGCGGCCCGGGCGGACGTAGCGTGTGATATCGAACTCGGCCTCGAGCTTCGAGTCCTCGCTGTAGCCGACGAAGCGGCCGTTGACCCACAGGTAGAGGTTCGAGGTCACGGAGCCGAAGTGCGCGACGATCTCGCGGCCCGACCATTCGGCCGGGATGTCGATCCAGCGGCGGTACGATCCCACGTGGTTCTCCTGCACGGGGACGTGCGGCGGGTCGTTCTCGAACTGTTCGCGCCACGGGTAGCCGATGTTGAGGTATTGCGGGTCGCCGTATCCGTTCAGCTCCCACATGCCCGGCACGGGCATCGTGCCCCAGGCACCGTCGTTGAAGTCCGTGCGGAAGAACTCCGTCGGGCGCTCGTCGGCATGGCGCACCCAGCAGAAGCGCCACTCGCCGTCGAGCGTGAGGAAGCGCTCCGAGGCGCTCTTGTCGCCCGCGGCCGCCGCGTCGGCGGATTCGTAGGCAAAACAGGTTGCCCGCATCGGCAGGCGGTTGACGGCATTGACTTCGGGGTCCTGCCATTCGGTGAAACTCTGTGCGTGAAGCCCGGCGGCAAGGGCGCCGAGCAGCAGGGTCAGCAGTGTCTTTTTCATGTTTCGGGTCGGTTTGGGTTTTGGGGAGGAGTGAGGGGTCAGCGCGAGGCGACCAGCGACGAGGGGGTTACGCCCATCGAGTCGCGGGCCCAGTCGCCGCGGGCGCGCAGCACCTGTTCGATGATGTCGCGCACGGCGCCCTCGCCGCCGCGGAACTCCGAGACGTAGCGCGACGCTTCGATGACCTCCGACACGGCATCGGCCGGGCAGACCGGAATGCCCACGGCGCGCATGCACTCCAGATCGGGGATGTCGTCGCCCATGTAGATGGCGTGGGCCGGGTCGATGCCCTCCTCGGCCAGGTAGCGGCGCATGGTCGTGATCTTGTCCATGCAGTCCGTGTAGAAGTGCTTGATGCCCAGCATGCGGAGCCGGTATTCGAGCATGTGGCCCCGGCCTCCGGTGATGATGCAGACCCGGTATCCGAGCTTGACGGCATAGGCCAGTGCGTAGCCGTCCTTGGCATTGTAGCGGCGGATGAAGTCGCCGTCGGGTGTGGGGACGATGCCCCCGTCGGTCATGACGCCGTCGACGTCGAAGATGAACGCCTCGCAGTGCGCTATCTCTTCCTTGAAGTTTCCCATATGTGTTGACTTATCGTTGAATAGATTTCCTTGAGTTGCATATCGTCGCCGAGCAGCCGCAGGTGGCGCTCCTGCGTGGCGAGGTCGTGGCGCACGGCGGGTCCGGTCTGCACGTCGGCGGGCGAGGCGGCGTCGAGGGCCTTCTCGGCGGTCTCGCGCATGAGGGGTTTCAGCACCCCGAAGTCGAGCCCGGCGCTGCGGGCGATCTGCTCGCCGAGGACGTACATGTGGTTGGCGAAGTTGCAGGCGAAGACCGCCGCGAGGTGGATCTTCGCGCGCCGCGCCGAGTCGGCCCGGATCACCGTCTGCGAAAGCTGCCGCGCAAAGGCCTCCAGTTCGGGATAGAAGGCCTCGTCGTCGCACTCCAGGAAGATCGGAATCTGAGCGAAGTCGACGCGGCGCCCCTTCGTGAAGGTCTGCATCGGATAGAAGACGGCGCGGTGGGCGCAGCGGCCGGGCAGTACGTCGAGCGGCACGCTCCCGGCCGTGTGGGCGACGCAGGCGTGTGCGGGCAGGGGCAGCGCGGCGGCCACCTCGGCGACGGCACGGTCGCTCACGGAGACGAGGTAGATGTCGGCATCGGCCAGTTCGGCCGGCTGCGTGGTCCAGCGCGTCGCGGCGAGTGTGGCGACGGCGCGTGCGCGCTCCGCATTGCGGGCGTAAATCTGTACGAGTTGCAGGTTGCTCTCTGCCACGGCGCGGGCCAGCGCCTCCGCGAGGTTGCCGCTGCCGATGATGACGACACGTTCCATGCTGTCGGTTTAGTCTTGTCGGGCCCCGCCGTCCGGAAACTGCGGGGTTACAGCAGGTCCACGATCCGCACGTTGTCGGGCGAGCGGAGCGTCTCCTGCTTGAGTTTTTCCACCTCCCGGTCCACGCGCGCCAGGTCGGGCGTCTGGGAGAAGTCCAGTCCGGTCTGCCCCCACTGCTCCACGGCCTTCAGCACGCCGTAGAGGGTCAGGGTCGATATCTCGTGTGCCGGTGAATAGGCCACTTCGCGTTCGCCGTCGCCGCTGCGCACGGCGATCAGCTGCCCGGCCTGCACGAGCTGGAACAGCACGTCGTTGACGATGCGCGTCGGCAGGTCGAGCCGCTTGCGGATCGCGTCGGCGGGGGTGGCGCCGCCCTGCTCGCGGAAGCGCCGGACGACGGTCAGCATCACGGCGAGCATCACCTTGCGGCGCTGGTCGTAGCTGATGAGCAGCGATTCGCGCTCCTCGGCGAAGCGGGCGATGTTCTGGTAGGCGAACGAGAGCTCGCCGCCGAAGAGCAGGATCTGCCATGAGGTCTGCAGCCAGATGAGCAGCAGCGGCAGGGCCGCGAAGCTGCCGTAGATGGCGTTGTAGGAGGTCATCCAGCGCTGCAGGTAGATGTAGCCCCACTGGAAGCAGAGGAAGATCGTTCCGGCGATGATGCCTGCCATCAGGGCGCTGCGCAGGCGCACCCGGGCGTTGGGGATAATCATGTAGAGGAAGGTGAACATCACCCAGATCACCACCATCGAGAAGAGCCGCGAGAGCAGGGCGAATCCCCATCCGTCGTGCTCGCCGAGCAGCTCGCCGGCGTAGTTGCCGATGGCGTTGGCCAGGATCCAGAGGATCGGCACGATCATCACCACGGCGATGTAGTCGGTGTACTGGCGCGTGATGCTGCGCTCGACCTTCACCTCCCAGATGTTGTTGAAGGCGCTCTCGATCGAGGCGAAGACGCGGATCACCGCCCAGAAGAGCATCACCAGCGCCACGGCGGCCACGACGCCGCCCTGCGTGCGGGCCAGCGCCTTTTCGGCGAAGGAGATGATGTAGTCGATCGTCTCGGGGCTCTGCGGGAAGAGGGCATAGAGGTTTTCGGTCAGCTTGTCCGCGAGGCCGAAGCCCTTCATGACGGCGAAGATCACCGCGACGATGGGAACCAGCGACATGAGCGTGTAGAAGGTCAGCGCCGCGCTGCGGACGGTGGTTCCGTGCTCCAGCAGCCCGCGCGCCGTGTAGAACAACAGCCTGTACTGCTGGACGAACCACCTCACGACGGGATTCCGCCATTCGTCGAGGCTGCGGCGGAAGATCGTGTCGGTGAAATAGGTCGGTATGTCGCGTAGTTTCATAAGTCGTTGACGGGCAGTCGCAAATATAGTCATTTGAGACGGATTGTCCAAAAATCGCCTCCGCTTTTCGTGAAGGCCAGCCGCAGGTCTCCTCCGGCGTGCAGCCCCAGACGCCGCATCAGCTCCTCGGCCGGGAGCGGGAAGTCGCGCTTGAGCACCTCCGCGCCGCGCCCCTTCAGCTCGCGTTTGAGCCGCCGCGGGTCGTAGGGCTCGATCCTTTCGATGGCGAGCACCCGCCCGATCACGCCGTGCGGCTCCTCCGCGGCGAAGGCGAAGCCGTTTTCGCTCCACATGTCGGCCCGCCCGGCCAGATGCAGCCGTGCCAGCCGCGCCTTCTGCAGGGCGACGTCCGGCACGACGAGCCAGCGGTAGTGCTCCGGGCGGGCCGCGAAGCTCCCCCGGCCGAGGGCCGTGGCCGTTACGAGCGGGCCGCTGCCGTCGTCGCAGACGATGACCTCCTTGCACTCGTCACCGAGCGAAACCACCTCGACGCGGGCGTCCGAAAAGAGGCGCAGCGCCTCGTCGACGTCGAACAGCGGCGAGTTCTTCAGACAGAGCCGGGCGGCCGCCGCGCGGATGCGGGGACGCAGGGCGAGGACATCGGGCGAGCACTCCTCAATCCGCAGGAGCCTGCGCCCGTCGGCGGCCCGCCGGTCGGGGTCGGCGTAGACCCAGTCGAAGCGCAGCCCCTCGCCGTCGAGGTACTCCTCGGCCGCGGCGGTGACGACCTCGACATTCCCGACGCCGAGGCGGCGGAAGTTCTCGCGCGCCACGTCGGCCAGCACCGGATCGCGCTCGAGGGTGACAACGCGGCGGAACCGGCGGCTCAGGAAGAGCGTGTCGACACCGAGCCCGCACGTGAGGTCGAGCACCGCATCGCCCGCGATCGCCTTGTGCGCCGCACAGGCCTCGCTCGATGCCTGCTCGAAGGCCAGCGGCGGGAGGATGCACTGCGCCGCGGCGTAGGTCGGCAGTTTCCGCTCCGCGCGGGCGAGGTACTTGACCTGCGTGGCGACGAGCCGCGCATGGGGGATGCGGCGGTCGAGCGCCACCTCCAGCGGGTCGCGCCCCCGGGCGGCGGCAATGGCCTGCTGCACCGGCTCGGTGAGGAGCAGGGCAAGCTCTTCGGATGTCAGGGTTTCGCGCGGTTGCATGATGCGGTTATCCGGGGTTAATGATTAGGCAAATGTACGCTTTTTTTCGCATCCACACTCCATGCCGCGAGGGTCGCCGCGGCAAAAAAGAGGTAGACGGCCGCCGTGGCCCCGCCGCCGAGCGTGTATTCCACGACGCCGCCCGGCAGGGCTGCGGTCAGCCGCGCCAGGGCGTTGACGCCCCCGGCCGCCGCGCCGAGCACCGCGGTGAAGAGCGGAGCCAGCACCCCGACGGGCAGCACCATCCAGAGCGTGCCGCCCAGCACGACGACCGTGGCGAGCAGGATGGCCGCGGGGTTGAGCAGCAGCCCCGCCAGCGAAAGGATGCCGAAGGTGTGCGAGACGAGGGGTGCCGTTGCCGCCGTGGCCACGAGGCCGATGACGTAGGCGTCGATGACGGTGTTGAGCACCCGCCACCGGGTCCGCAGCCGCCGGCAGAGGGGCACGCCCCACGCGAGGATCGCCCCGACGGCGAGAAACGAGAGGCGGAAGCTGATGTCGCCGAGCCAGGCGGGGTTCCACAGCAGCATGCCGAAGGCCGCCGCGGCGAGGGCGTTCATGCCGGCATACTCCGATGCGGAGGCGAGGGCGAGCTGCAGGAGCGTGCACATCACGGCGGCCCGTACGGCGCTCGGCGGAAATCCCGCCGCCGCGACGAAGAGCCAGACGGCGGCCGCGGCGACGAGGTTGCGGAGCAGGTGCCCGCGCCGCAGCAGGGGCATCCACGCTGTCGCGAGGTTGACGAGCAGGAAGACGATGCCCGTGTGGAGCCCCGAGACGGCCAGCAGGTGCGAGAATCCGCTGCGCGAGTAGGCCTCACGCAGCCCGGGCGTGATGCCGCTGCGGTCCCCGGCCGTCATGGCCCGCACGACGGCCCCGGCCTCCGCCGTGAGGTCGAGCCTTCCGAGCCGCCGCACGGCCCCGATGTGGAGCCGGTTGCCCGGGCCTGTCTCCCGGTCGAGCAGCTGCGCCCCGGAGAGGTAGATGCTTCCGACGAAGCCCCGGCGGCGCATCAGACGGCGGTAGCTCTCCGATCCGCCGCGCAGGGGCCGCACCACCCCGCGGCAGAGGAGTCGTTCGCCCGCCTCGGGCGGCGTGAGCGAGTCGGTGCGCACCATCACCCGGTCCGCGGCGGCATGCCACCGCCCGTCTGCCGGGTCGCGCCAGGCCGTGATCGTGCCGTTGGCGGCAAAGTAGCGTCCCCGGTCCGCGGGGATGTCGTCGATGCGGATCTCCCAGCCGGTGGCGACGTTGCGCGGCACAGTTGCCTCGCCCGCGCGGAGTTGCGCCGCGGCCAGCCCCGCCGTGAGGAGCATCGCCACCGTGCACAGCGACGAGCGCAGCAGCATCGCCGCCGCGCCCGTCGTCAGAAAGGCTGCCGCCAGAAACCATGCCGGGAGTTCGCACACGTCGGCCAGGGCGATGCCGGCAGCCAGCGGCACGACGGCCTTGAGCATCGGCATGCGGTCCAGGTGCGCGAGCAACCGTCCGTATCGCAGTGCGGGGAGTTCCATGCCTCCAAAGATACGAAATTCAGTCGGAAAAGAGCGCCCATCCGCGCTCGACATCCCGCATGACGGCCGCCGTGCCGTTCTCGACGCGCGAGATGGCCGCCGCCAGGGGGACCATCGTCGCCCGGTCGCGCGTGTCGAGGGGCTCGTCGGGCGCCAGCCCCGTCATGCGGCAGACGGCGTCGATGTAGGCCTGCGTGCGGTTCTCGGTGGGCGGCGCCCAGCGGGAGATCATCTGCGTGACGGTCCGTAGCCCGTAGCGCACGCGGTAGGTGTCGAGCAGCACGAAGATCGCGCGGTAGCCCCACTCGGGGGCGCTGAACTGCCGGAACTCGGGGTCCTGCGAGGGTTGCACCTCGCCCCGGTAGCGGACCTTCGAGCGGCGGATGTTGCCGGGGTTGTTGTTGCGCAGTCCCCTACTCATCGCCCACCTCCTTTCCGATGCGGCGGCGGACGTAGCGGCGCATGCGCAGGAAGAAGGGGGCGTCGGAGAGCTGCGCGGCGTTCTCGAGGAACGACCACAGCTCGACGCCGCACGTGAAGCCGGCGAACAGGCGCGCGACGTTCAGCTGCAGGAAGTCCAGCACGCAGGTGTCGAGCAGCCACGCCATGGCAATGGCCGTCAGGACGAGGGCGGCCTTTGCGACCGTGCGCCACGCCTTGCGGCTCTCGAAGTACCACGCACGGCCGGCGCGGCGGGCCTCTGCACGCGGGAAAGGACCAGACTGCCGTCCTTGTCCAGCTTGCTCACATCCAGATGGACGAGCTTGCTCATGTCGGGACGGAAGATGTACTTGCCCATGACGATGAAGAGCAGCGTCGTGGTGATGAGCGGCCCGGCCGGTGCGAAGAGCCCGGCGATGCCGGCGGCCGCGCCGCTAACGTATCTGTACAAGGTTTCCATCGGTCGTGCAGCGGTTGAGGATGTCGCTATCGGGGTCGTATTCGGGAATCGTGTCCCGGTGGTCGGCCAGGTAGCCGGCCGCGCGACGCAGCAGCGTCCGGGCCTGGGCGAGCAGGCTGCGCCGCAGGGCGCGCCGGGCCGTCGTGTCGGGCGCCGAGCCGTAGTCGGTCCTGGGGGCCGTCGTGCCGCTCTGGCCCGTGCGGATGTCGAGCCGGGGCTGGACGAGCGCCCGTGTGAAGAGGGCCGTGCAGGCGGCCAGATGGGAGGTGACGAAGTCGGGGTACTGGCCTTCGAGCAGCCGCTCGTGGAGCGCCCGCCCGATGACCGGGACGATGTGGCGCTCCTCGGCCGCGGCGATGTCGGCCTCGGTGAGGGCCTCGGGCGGCAGCCACTCGCCGTCGCCGAAGGCCAGCCGCACGGCCTGTGCGGGGGAGATCAGGGTATTCATGTCATCCGATGCTTTGAACGTTGTACTTGGTGATTTCCGAAAGGAAGACCTGCTGTTTGGGGTCTTCCGGGTCGTAGTCGAGCCCGTCGGCCTTGCGGGCCTCCCAGACCTTCATGTAGATGGGTTTCGAGCGGGTCGGCGGACGGTTGACGATCTGCAGCGACGAGGCGTCGAGTCCCGTTGCGAGCGCGATGACCTCGCGGACGGGCTCCATGAGCTCGGCCTGCTCGGCGAGGATGACCGTGTTGAGCGCCACCTCGTATTCGTGCAGGATGCGCTCGGCGCTGAATCCCGCGGCGTAGTCGAGCCCGCTCAGCGAGCGGAACCACGAGTGCGCCACGACGATGTCGCCCACGGCCTGCTCGTGCAGCGCCTGCCAGTCGCCCTCGTTCTGCGACGTGATGGGGATGAAGCGCGAGTTGTCGTCGTCGCCCTCGCCGTCGCGGATCATGAACATCACCTGCCCGGGGTTCCCGGCGAACTTCTGCTCGGCGAGCCGCACGATGCGTTCGGCCTCGGCGTCGCTGTCGACCGCCGCGTCGAGCATCATCACGCCCGAGAGCTGGAACGAGTTGTCCAGGCGCGAGATGTTCCAGCGGTCGGTCTTGTAGGCGATGGCCGAGACGTTGAACCCCGCGATGTAGGGCGGCACGCCGTAGTGGGTGAACGTGGGTTCGTAGTCCTTGTAGTGGATCAGCGCGCGCAGCGTGCCGTCCTCCTGCTCCTCGAAACGGGGGTAGAGGGGCAGCTGCCGCGCCTGCTGCGGACGGAAGGCCCGCCAGTCGTGGTGCAGGAGCACGTGCTCCGAGTCGCGGGCCACGCGGCAGCGGGAGGCGTCCTGGTGGTAGAGCGAGAGGAACGTGTGGTGCGGGTCGGTCACCACCTCGAGGAAGGCGTTGCCGAAGAGTGCCTTGTCGAAGGCCACCTTGTTGAGCACCTGCCGGAGGCTCTCGCCGTCGCCGTTGGCGCGGCGGACGAACTCCGCCAGGCGCGGCAGGCGGGCCTCGTCGCAGACGAAGCCCTTGCCCGAGATGTAGTCGGCCTTGTCGTTGATGATGCGGCGGTGCGTGGTCGAGCGGCGGGCCATCAGGGCCAGCGCCTCGGGAAAGAGATTGTCGTCGCCCCAGCGCCAGAAGCGGTCGCTCTCGACGCGCCCGGCACCGAGCACCACGTAGGGGTCGGACGTGCGGTTGCCTACGGCGACGGCTGTTTTGGTTTTCTGTTGTCTGTCCATGGTTTGTGTCTTGAGGTTGTCTGCGGAGCCGCCCGCGGGCGGCGGACCGGCGGTTCCGGCCCGGCCGCCGCGGCCCGTGCGCCGTGCGGGCGGCGTCCCGTTGCGGGGTGTTGCGGAGCGCGCTCCGCCCGGCTGCGCTATGCGCCGTAGGAGTAGGCGACGAGCCCTTCGTCGAGGATGTCGCACCCGGCCATGAAGACGGCGCGCTGGCGGTTTTCCATCTCGTCGGGGTTGTACCACATGCGGACCTCGTTGCCGGGGAAGTCGGCCGTGTTGACGGCCAGCACGAGGTTGCGGCGGTCGGTCAGCAGGCAGAACGACTGGTGGAACGACGTGCTCGAGAGGTAGCTGCCCAGCCGCACGTCGACGACCGGAATGCCGTGGTAGGCCAGTCTCTGACGGCCGTTGATCGTGTCGGTATAGGCCGTGTCGACACCCTTCGCGTCGAGGTACTTCTCGTAGAGGAAGTAGATGTCCGAAGTGACGAAGAAGACCAGCTGCCCCTCGCCCTTGAGGTCCTGCAGCGCGGCGCCGGCGCTCTGCCACAGGCTGTCGAAGCGTTCGACGACCTTTTCGGCCGTCAGGTCGGCGGTCTGGTAGGGCTCGCTGAAGATCACCGACTCGCTGTCGAACTCCTTGATCGCCTTCAGGAAGCCGTCGAAGGTGTTGTAGCCCGATTCGGCCGTGGTGTCGCCCACCCACATCGTCGCGCGGATGTTCTCGGCGAGCGCCTGCTTGAAGAGCGCCGTCTCGGCCTGTTCGAGCTCGGTGCCCGTCAGGTCGTCCATGTTGACATCGGCGCGTGCGGCGATCTTCTCGTAGACGAGCGAGAAATAGTCCGCGGCCGAGAAGCCCAGTTCGGCCTTCACGGGCGAGAGCTGAATGGTCTTCTGATACTTCTTGGCCGCCTGGCCGCCGTTCCATCCCGCGGCGGTGTACTTCTGCAGGATGTTGCGCTGCCCGTCCCAGAGGTGGACGGTCGTGGGCGTCGGCAGGTTGTAGAGCACCCGGACGCCGAGGTCGAGTGCCGACTCGCCGGTCAGCATGGGGCGGAAGAAGATCTGTTCGAGGTCGGAACCCGTGTACTGCTTTGCATTTTCGAGCAAACTCATGGTGTTGTGTGTTTAAGTGGTTGGAAAATAGGGTTGGAATTTGATTGGTCGGGGTGTTGGCCCGGTCGCGGACCGGAGCACCCCGCGTTTTTGACGGGAAAAGGGGTCAGAGGGCCTTGCGGAACTGCCGCGCATCCTCCTGATAGGCGCGTTCGTTGGCCGTGCGCGCCGCCTCGCTGCACGAGGGGTCCTCGCGGGGCAGCGTGCGCGTGGCGTGGACGCTGCGGCGCAGCTCCTCGGCCGCAAGGGCCGACTGCTGCTGCCGTCCCGCTGCCGCCTCCTCTTCGCCGAAGTGGAGGATGTTGCGGTCGGCTTCGTCGGGCGTCTTGTCGCGCAGGCCGATGTTCGCCAGCAGGCGGCGCCAGCCCCGCGTGATCTGCTTCGCCAGCGAGGCGGCCGGACGCTCCGCCGTGTCGATCACGCGGTCGGCGAGCCCCGCGGCGACGGTCTCCTCGGGCGAGAGCCAGCGGCCGTTGCCGTTGTTCTCGTTCATCAGGGCCTCGAACTCCTCGGCGGGACGACCCGAACGGGCGGCATAGATCGTCGCGATGCGGGCGTCGGTCTGGCGCAGCAGCTCGGTCTTCCCGGCCAGCTCCGCGGCGTTGCCTTCGGTGGCGCAGACCGAGGTGTGGATCAGGTAGAGGGCGTTGGCCGAGATTTCGCGACACCCCTCCGAGGCGGCCTGTGCGATGATGGTCGCGGCCGAGGCGACGTAGCCGTAGCAGCGCGTCGTGACGTGTGCGCCGGTCTGCTTCAGGGCGTCGTGGATCAGCAGGGCGTCGTTGACGTCGCCGCCCGTCGAGCGGATGTTGACGACGATGCGCTGCGCCTCGACGGCGCCGATGCGCCGCACCGCCTCGCGGAAGCGCTCGTAGGTGGCCACCCGCTCCTCGGGTTCGTCGAACTGCCACTCTTCGGCGACGCCGATCGTGCCCTCGATGTCGATGTGGCACTCTTCGGCCGTGTTGTTGATCTGGATTTCGGATTTCATGATTTTGTTGTTTTTTGGTGGTGATTCATTTCCCGTAGAAGAGTCCGCGGGCCTTTTCGTAGGAGCAGCAGAGCAGGTCGGCCGCGACGACGAGGGCCTCGCAGCGCGGCACCCCTTCGCGGGCGAGGCGGGCCACCTCGCGCCGCACGACGAGGCGTTCGCAGGCCGGGCGGTTGAGCAGCCCCCGGTGGATCAGCTGCTCGGCGGCCCTCGTGTCGAGCGTGCCGACCTCCTCGACGAGGGCGTCGCGCAGGAGCGTTTCATAGCGTGTCATGCCGTGCCCTCCTCCGCCAGGCGGTTGAACGTGCAGCGGGCGCAGCGGGCCTCGGGGTCGTACTCCCCGAGGGCGTGGAGCGTTGCGCGGACCACGCCGCCGCCCGTGTCGATGCGGAAGACGGAGCGGAGTTCCGCGCCCCCGGTCCCGGGCGTGAGGAGCGCCTCGTACTCGTCGGGGTCGATGCGCAGCGTGAGGGTGATGCGCTCGTAGCGCTCCTCGCGCGCCGCCTGCCGGTCGTAGTAGCGGTGCAGCCCCTGCGCGCCGTCGCGGTCCTCGAAGCAGAGCGTGAAGGGCTCCAGCGTTCCGTCGCCCTCGAAGTGGAACGCCGCGAGCGGATAGGTCGGTTCGTCCGATGGGTAGCCCCAGCGTTCGCCCTCGGCGAGCGGGTGCATGCCCGCGTAGCGGACGATGCGCGGCGTGAAGTTGGTGCCGTCGCTTTCGGCATCGTCGCGGTCCCCGACCTGCAGGATGCGGGCCGACGGGGCGTTGAGGTAGTGCCCGACGGAGTCGAGCGAGGGGCTGAAGAGCGGGTTGAGCCGCGTCTGCTCGCCCTGTTGCGCCGCACGGCTCGCCGTGTCGCGGCTCCAGCGCCCGAACTCCGTCTGCTGCTCCGCCTCGTAGCGGCTCACGGCGCAGTCCCCCGCCTGATAGCCCCACGTGCACCGCTCGTGGATCTCGGGGGCGATCTCTTGCCGCTCGACCCCCTGCGCGAAGTCGGTGCGGCCGCTCCAGTCGACCTCGGGCCCGCTGCCGAAGAACTCCGCTTCGGGTTCGATCCAGACGCTGCGGCTCTCCGGCTCGGTGTAGAAGCGCAGGTTGAACAGGTGCGCGAGGGCTTCGAGCAGCTCGATCTGCCGGACGGCGTGGCGGGCGACATCGGCAAAGGCGATCTGCGACCCGAATCCGGGGCTCGACGCGAAGAGTGGCCGGAGCGAGCACTCCTTGTGGAGCGTGAGCGTCATCCCCTCTTCGGCTCCGTAGAAGAAGATGTCGTGGAAGCGCTTGGGCGACGACGGCGAGAGGCTCTCGGCCACGGTGCGCAGCCGCACGTCGACGGTCGTCTGCCCCGTCTCCCCGACGTAGCCGTCGTAGAGGGCCCAGTCGCCGACGTAGGGGGCCCAGGCCTCGCCGCGGCGGATGAAGAGCCGGGGAGTGGAGAGCGTCTTGCCGGCGGGGGTCGTGACGCTGGCGCTCCGGGCGGCGAATTCGCACCAGGTGGTGCCCGCGACGCCGTCGCACGTGTAGGTCAGCAGGTAGGAGCCCCCCTCGCCGTGGTTGAAGACGATGACACGGTAGGTGTAGTTGGCCGAGAGCTCGCCGCGGCGGTCGGCGTAGCGGTTCGCCAGCGTGAAGGTCATCCGGTTCCCGGCCCCGAGGTAGAAGGAGTCGAAGCCCGTGAGACGCGTGCGCGAGAGGATGCGGTGGTCGGTCGTGTAGCGGAGGCGGTATTCAAAGCCGGCGCTCACCTCGGTCGGCGGCGTGAAGCGGATGGCGCCGTTCTCCGTCGTGAAGCAGTTGCCGTTGTTGTAGAGCCCGGCGACCGCCTCACCGTCGGCGTCGACGCTCTGCGGGGTGGCCGTCTCGACGATGTTGCCCACGGAGTTGAGCGTCGAGGCCGGATTGGCGTAGACCCGGCCGAGGAGGTCGGCCGCGGCCGTTGTGGGGGCGAGGCGCCGGGCGCTGAACCCCATGCGGGCCTCGACGGCCGTCGTGTCGTGCGAGACGTAGGCGCCGCTCATGTAGAGCGAGCGGAAAAACTCCGACGCGAAGAAACGGCTCCGGATGCGGTATCCCGCCTCGGCGAAGAGCTGCTCGACGAGCGTTGCGACGTGCAGGAAGGGGTGGTAGTCGTCCACCGAGAGGAGCCGCTCGGCCGGCAGCAGGTCCGAGGCGCCGCTCTGCTGCTCGTACTCGTCGCGGTGGATCGGGAAGAAGCGCACGGGCGTGTCGCCGGTCCAGCTGTCGCAGATCACCGTGGGGGTCAGCTGCGCCGCATATTCCACGCCGAGCGTGTTGAACATCCGCCGTGCGGCATTCTCGGCCCATTGTGCCCCGCCGTCGCGGATTTCGAGCGTGTACCCCTCGTCGGTGACGGCCAGCAGCCGGACCGTCCCGGCCAGCAGCCGGGCGCCGTCGGCCGTCAGGACGGCCGTGTGCCGCTCCATGTTGAAGCGGGGCTCGGCGCGCAGGTCGCGGGCGCCGCCGAGGAGGGCGTCGTTGCGCGGTGTCGCGGGGATCGTGATCTTCAGCGAGCGCCCCTCGCGTGCCTCGTTCGGATCGGCGAGCGCCGCGGCCCCGAATCCCGGAATGCGGATCCGGTTCGTGCCGAGGTCGCAGCCGAAGGTGTCGATCGTCAGTTCCATGGCATCCGGTTTTTGCGCTTGGGACGAATCTCCAGCTCCAGCGTGCTCATCGTGCCGTAGCGCCGCACGACGGCCTCTTCGGTCAGTACGTCCACCCCTTCGTACTCCCCGTCCTTGGCGCGCCAGACGTCGGGCGTGGCAAGCACCTCCCCGAGCGCCTCCAGCACCTCCGCCGGCTCGAAGGCCGAGACGAGCAGCTCGCGCCGCTCCAGCTCCGCCGCAGCCCCCGCAAGGCCGTCGGGGCCGCACACGCGCTCTTTTTCGGCCGCGACACTCACGCTGCGGACCGTCGGGAAGGTGCACTGCTCGACGGACCCCTCGCCCGAACGCCAGGCGAGGCGCACCGCGCCGTCGGGCACCGCCGCAACCGTGTAGCGGACCGTGCCGCACGCTCCGGCATCGACCGTGAGGCTCTCCGCCCCCGGAAAGTTGCGCGCGGCCAGGTGGAAGAGCCACAGCCCCGCTTCCGGAATCGAATAGCGGTACACCAGCAGGAAGGCGTGGCTGTGCGCCGTCACGGTCACCGTTTCGGCAGCGTCGGTGAAGAGCAGCAGCTCGTCGCTCTCGTCGGGGTCGATCAGCCGGTTTTCGGGCATCGTCGTCAGGATCGTCGGCCCGGCCGGTGCGGTCCGGCAGCCGGGAAAGGTGCGGTCGGGGGCCGTGGCGAGCACCTCCTCCGCCGCTTCGGCCCGGAGCTCCACGCGTGCCGTGACCTGCCGCTCCGTCGCCGGCCGAACGCCCGTGCTGCCCGTCGCCGGCGTGAAGCGAAGCGCCCGGCGCAGCATGGGGGCGATGTCGCACTCCGCCGCGGAGGCTTCCACGAAGCGCCGGACACCCAGCAGCGTCCCGCTCTCCGCCTCCGTGACGCGGAGGTCGACCGTCTGCGGCGTGTCGCACGCGAAGGCGTAGACGACGGCGCCGCCGAGCGGGGTGTTGTTGTCGGGAATTTGAGTGAATGTTACCATACGATTGGATTTTTTGGTGGATTTGTACCGGGGCGGAACTCCCCGGATCGGTTGTCGGATGCGGAGCCGGCGGACGGCGTGCCGGATACCCCGGCCTGGGGTCGGCGGATTGCCGCCGTGTCGGATACCCCGGCCTGGGGACGGCGAAATGTCGGATCTCGCGGATTGCCGGAGTGTCGGATGGCGCGGACGGGAAACGCCCTGCGGACTGCCGGTGCTGTCGACAAAGTGTCGACAAGCCGTCGATAAAATGTTGAAAGCTGTTGATTCCTTTTTGCAAACGGCTGGGAAGAGGGGATTTGCCGCTGTCGATAACTTTGCGCCGGGCGGCGCCTTGCTGTGAATCGTGCTGCAAATATACGTCCGGCCATACCCCCTTGTCAAGACCCCGGCGCATTTTTTCCCGATTTTGTAGAAAAACCGCGGCGTACCCCTCCCCGTCCCGCCTTTTTCGCCTCTTTGGCCCGTTTCCGCTCCGCGACGTGAAGAAAATTCGTCCAATGTTCCCGTTTTTTCGGAATATGTTTTATCTTTGCAGATCGAATCAACCGTTTCACACCGTATGGACGATGGCCACAGTACCACGCATAGCCGCCGTGTCGTGCTTCAGCACGATGCCGCTCATCTATGGTGTCAGGCGCGCAGGTAATCTGCGCGCCGAGCTGCTGTTGTCCGATCCCGAAGAGGTAATCCGCGAATTTTCAGAGCACAGGGCCGACATCGCCCTGGTGCCGTTCTGGGCCGTGCCGTCGCTCGCCGGCGCGAAGATCGTCACCGAATACTGCGTCGGCGGCGTTCCTGCCGCGCGGCATGCGCTGCTCGCCGCGGGCGATCCGCTGTTCGACGCCTGGCGCGAGGCGGGGGCTCCGCTCCCCTTCGCCTTTGCCGTGTGGGTGGCGCGCCCGGAGGTCGACCCCGACCGGATCGGGGCGCTGCAGCAGGCGCTGACCTTCGGACTCGAGCACGGCTACGAAGCCCTGCTCGACTCGGAGTTCGCCCCCGAGGCAGCCGCGGCCTACGAACTGCTCGACTCGTTCGACTACATTTTCGACAACCAAAAGCATAAGGCGCTTCAACAATTCTGGGACTCGGGCCTGAAGGTCGCCCCGAGGGCCAATCCCGGCTGAAGAGGTTAGCGGACGCCGTTCCGCCTCTCTTCGACCGCACGGATTCAGGAATTTCACAGAGAGCGTTTTATGATTACCATTTACCTCAAGCAGTACAACAAGATCATCCGGAATGCCGACACCAAGCTCTTCGACGAGCTGGGTTACGACGACATTCTGTGGATCGACATGCTCCTGCCGACGATCAAGGAGCAGAAGGCCGTCGAGAACTTCATGGAGATCAGCCTCCAGACCAAGCAGCAGGTCGAGGAGATCGAGTCGACGTCGAAGTACTCCGAGACGGAGAACGCCATCATCTCGAACTCCAACTTCTTCGTTCCGACGGGTGATTCGTTTCTGGTCGAGCCGGTGTCGTTCATCATCTCGAACGAGGGTGTGCTGGTTTCGGTGCGCAACGCCGAGTTCCGAACCTTCCGCGAGACCGAGAAGCGGCTGCAGATGAACTACCGGAGCTACTCGACGGGCTACCACCTCTTCATCTCGCTGCTCGAGGTGCGCATCGACTTCGATGCTGACCTCGTGGAGCTGATTGCCAAGCAGGTCGCGGCCCTCTCGAAGGCGATCAATTCGGAGGATTCGATCGACAAGCAGGTGCTGCACCGCATCAGCGCGCTGCAGGAGTCGACGATGTTGCTGCGCGAAAACATCTTCGACCGCCAGCGTGTCCTGTCGGGCATCCTGCGCTCGGAGCGCTTCCCGAACGATATCTACCCGCGTCTGCAACTGATGATCAAGGACGTCAACTCGCTCATCAACCACGCGGACTTCAGCTTCCAGCGACTGGACTATATCCAGGATGCGGCGCTGGGTCTGATCAATATCGAGCAGAACGAGATCGTCAAGATCTTCTCCGTGGCGGCCGTGATCTTCATGCCCGCGACGCTCATCGCGTCGATCTACGGCATGAACTTCAAGATGATGCCCGAACTGAACTGGCATGCCACCATCTGGGGGTGGGATGTTCCGTTGGGATATCTCTTCGCCATTGCCATGATGATTATCTGCTCGGCGCTGACCATCTGGTTCTTCCGCTACAAGAAGTGGCTCTGATCGGTCGGCCCGGC
>OICB01000575.1_pt1 | contig 19694 bp, 18 predicted proteins | sample 1581121 | NCBI WGS metagenome assembly OICB01 (sample SAMEA3882544, study PRJEB24775) | human gut metagenome | biome: human-associated habitat; feature: intestine environment; material: feces | place: Netherlands | collected 2009/2010 | reverse complement strand
AGCTGCAAATAAGCTTTGGCATCCTCCATGTATTCTTCGGAAAAGATGGCTGTAAGTTTTTGCTCAAAATAGCTTCGATTCAGGCGGGAGAACGGTGGCGTGGCCTGTAAAAAGGAGATGATCTCGCCAGCGGCCTGCTGCACCTGCGGCAGCAGCGCGCCGCCCTGTCCGCTGCCCGGCAGGCGGCGCGGGATGCCGCCATGCGCCGCGACCTGCTGAAGCAGCAGCTCAAGCCCGAGTTCCTGAACCGTATCGACGAGATCGTGATGTTCGAGCCGCTGACGCGTCGCGACATCGAGCGCATCGTCGACATCCAGCTGGGCATCGTCCGCAAGATGCTCGAGGAGAACGGCATCCGGCTCGAGTATACCGATGCGGCGCGCAAGTGGATCGCCAATGCCGGGTACGACCCGCTCTACGGTGCACGACCCGTCAAGCGGACCATCCAGCGCTACGTCGTCAACGACCTTTCGAAGCGGATTCTGGCCGGCGAGGTCGACCGCTCGAAGCCGATCTCGATCGACGCCGACGACAAGGGCCTGACCTTCAAGAACTGATCCATGCGGCCGGACGCTTCGGCGCCGGGCGCAGCGAAAAGGAGGGAGCCTCCGGATTCAATCCGGAGGCTCCCTTTTTTTGTGTGCGGAGATTCCCTTTTTTGTGCGGGGCTCCCTTTTTTGTGCGGTGCGGTGAGCGGCAGAGGTGTTGCCGGATGCCGGTCGGGGGACTGTCGGACAGGGTACAGAATACTGGCCGGGTGATCGTCGGATGAGGTGTCGGATGCTTTGCAGGGCCGCTCCGCCATACGCCCCTCACTTTTTACTTTTCACCTTTCACTTTTCACCTTCTCTAAAGTCCCTTGCGGGCGATACGCCACGCCAGGGCGTTGTAGAGGTCGAGCAGCGGGCCGCGCCACCGCACCGGCAGGGCGTTGATGACGCGGGCCTTCCAAAGCGTGCGGCGGTAGACCTTCGTGAAGGAGAAGGTCCGGATGGCGCGTGCGGCCTCCTCGGTGCCGCCCTTGGCCGAGAGGACCAGCGCCTTGCCCAGTGCCGCGCGGGCGATGAACTCCCGCTCGTCGTCGGGGGCCGCGGGGTCGTAGAGCTCCTCGAACGAGTAGACGGTGCGCTCGGGCGTATAGGTCGAGGCCGAGCGGTTCGACGCCACCTTCGAGTAGCGGCACAGGGGCTGCGGCGAGAAGCAGACCGGATAGCGGCGGGCGATCTTGATCCACATGTAGAGGTCGCCGCCCATCTTCATCCCGTCGGGGAAGCCGCCCACGCGGTCGATGACCTGGCGGGGAATGGCGCTGGCCGAGGGGATCGAGACGTAGCGGTGCGCCGAGTCGCGGAAGAAGTTCTCGACGATGCCCCGCCGCGTCGGGGTCGGCGCGGGGAAGATGCCGTCGTGGCTCACGACGCGAAAAGCCGTGGAGTAGATGCCGCAGCCGGGAAATTCGCGGTAGAGTGCCGCCACCTCCTCGAGAAAGCCCTCCTCCCACTCGTCGTCGGCGTCGAGCAGCGCGAGGAGCTCGCCCCGCGACTCGGCGATGGCCCGGTTGCGGGCCGCGCACTCCCCTGCGTTGGGCTGCCGGACGAGGCGGATGAGCGGCGAGGGGATCGCCTCGACGAGTGCGGCGCTGCGGTCGGTCGATCCGTCGTCCACGACGACGATCTCCAGCGGCTGCAACCGCTGCGCGAGCACCGAGCGGATGGTGCCTTCGATTTCGCGCTCCTTGTTGTAGAGGGGAATGATGACCGAAATGGTGGGAGAAGCCATGCCTGCGTATGCTGATTTATTGCGAAGATACCGATCTTTTGCTACATTTGCAAATCAAAAGCCGGCATGCCATGACCCTCTCCGAAAAAGCCATCCGTCTGATCCGCGACACGTTCGACACGGCGCTCTACTTCGCCGTGATGGCCGTCAAGGAGAACTTCCGCAACTACGTCGGGCGCGCCGGGACGGTCGGGAAACCCAAACCGGGGGTCGTGATCCTCGGCAACGGTCCCTCGCTGGCCGACGATCTGCCGCGGCTCATCGCGCGGCGCGAGTACGAGACGCACGACTTCATGGCGGTGAACTACTTTGCCCTCGACGAGCGTTTCGAGACGGTCCGCCCGGCCTATTACGTCCTTTCGGACCCGATGTTCTTCCGTGACAGCGCCTATCGCGAGCGCGTGGCGGAGCTCTACCGCACGCTCGACCGCAAGGTGACGTGGCCCATGCACCTCTACGTGCAGTACTACAACCCCGAGCGGTTCGACTACCGCGCCGCGCTGCCCAATCCGCGGATCCGCATCATCCCGTTCCATACGCAGTGCTACCGCGGCTTCCGGCGCTTGGAGTTCTGGCTCTACCGCCACGGGCTGGGCAGCGCCAATTTCGGCACGGTGGTGCAGGTGTGCGAATACATTGCCCTGCTGCTGGGCTACCGGACGCTCGAGCTGTACGGCGTCGACCATACGCTGCTCGACGGGCTCTGCGTCGACGAACGGAACCGCCTCTGCCGCCTCGACCGTCACTACTACGATACCGGCGCCCCGACCGCACCGCAGCCCATTTTCCAGAAGGTGCCGCCCGTGCCCTACACGATGGCCTCTTACCTGGCCGAGGTGGCCGAGCTGTTCCGCGGCCACGAGGTGCTGCGCGACTACGCCGCCTCGCTCGGCGCGCGGATCATCAACCGCACGCACGGGTCGCTCATCGACGCCTACGAGCGCGGCGCCGAGGAGCCGGAACGCTGACCTGTCGAGCCCGGGAGAAAAAACGGACGGACCGACCCCTGCGGGTCGGTCCGTCTTGTCGTATGCGGGCGGTGCGGAGCCGCTTGCCGGAGCGGCGGCCTGCTCTTCGGGCAGAGCCGGTTCCTGAATTTGCGGCTCGCCCTCCCCCTTCCCGGCGGGGATCAGCGGGGGAGCTTCTGCCCGGCGGCGATGATCTCGGCCATGGCGAAATCCTCGGGGTAGTCGATGTCCAGACCCTCGATGCGGTCCACGACGGCCATCCACGGACGGTCGCCGATGCGGCGGCCGCGGCCGCACCACAACTCGCGCGGGAAGATGAAGAAGGCGCTGGTCTCGATGTAGACCGGTTCGATGGTCTGCGTGCGCGGTATGGCGTCGAGCGAGTAGTTGAGCGGCCGTCCTCCGTACCAGGCGAAGGTGCGGATGCACTCGGCGCTGAAGGCCGAGTCGTACTCGCCCGAGCGGACCCGCCCGAGGGCGTCGGAGATCGTCGCCGCACGGATGAAGGGCGACGTGGCGTGGGCCAGCACGTAGAGGTCGGCGTCGACCTCGCGCGTGAAGGCGTCGTAGATCTCGCGTCCGAGCGTCTCGTCGCGGTCGAGCGAGGCGTCGCGGCGCAGGAACCGCACCCCCTCGGGCAGCAGCGGGCGGATCGATTCGTCGCTGCAGAAGACGTAGACCTCGTCGATCTCCGGCACGCGGCAGAGCGTCCGCAGGATGTGGCACATCAGCGGTTCGCCGCTCAACAGCCGGAGGTTCTTGCCCGCGACGCGCTGGCTGTTGAGGCGGATCGGGACGAAAGCGACGGTTTTCATGTTCATTGTACCAGCAGGTTGCAACCCCGGATTTCGGCATGGTCGATGCGCCCCTCGACGACGAATGAGCCGTCCGGAGCGACGATGCCGGCATCCTGCGTCTGGATGAAGGCGCAGGAGTAGACGTTGGCCAGGTCGATGATGTTCAGCCCGCCGCGCGCACCGGGCGGCAGCAGGTCGAACGGATCGTTGATGTCGCGAGCCACGACCCGCATCCAGGCCGGACAGCGGAAGCGGTTGCCGCCCGCGGAGTAGGCCTGCGACGTGAGCTCCGCCATGCCGTATTCGGAGTGTATTTGCGCAACGCCGAAGGCGTCGCAGAGAATCTTGTGGAAGGCCGCCTTGGGCAGCTCCTCGCGGTAGCCCTTCATGCCGCCGGTCTCCATGACGACCGTGTCGCGCAGCTTCGGGGCGTAGCGCTCGGCCAGGTCCCAGAGCGCATAGCTCACGCCCAGCAGGATTTTGGGCTTCGGGTCGTGCGCCATGTCGCGCAGCAGGGCGTCGTAGTCGTCCAGGTAGAAGCCGCCCGAGCCGCAGTCGGCAATCAGCCGGTCGGCCATGTAGACGAGCGACGACCCCTTGCGCCGCAGGTAGTTGGGCAGCAGGGCGTAGAGGCTCCAGCGGGCCGGGTCGCCGTAGAAGGTGCGGAAGGCGCCGCGGAAGGCCTGCTCGTAGAGCGCCAGCGAGCGCATCGGATGGCGCGACGAGGTCATGCCCGTCGTGGCGCTCGACGTGAAGACCGCCTCGGGGGGCGTGTCGCCGCAGCAGTAGACGTCGTGGCTCTTGAAGAGGGCGATGGGCAGGAACGGGATGTCCCGCAGCGTGCGGACCGCATCGGGCTGCACGCCGATGAGGCGCAGGTAATCGCGGTAGGGCGGGCAGGCCGTGGCCTGGTAGCGGAACAGCTCCAGTGCCGCAGCCTCGAAGGCCGCCTCGTCGCCTGCCGACAGGCGGAATATGTCGTCCGTGGAGATCATCTTCGCAAAGGTATGAAAAAACGGAGAGATTTTCCAGCCCGGCGCCGCGAATCTTCGGGTTTTCGTCCGGGTGGCCCTGCCCCGTTGTCCGGCGTTATTCGGTGCGGTGCGGCGTTGACTGGCGGCGGCCGGCGTTATTCGGCGCGGTTCGGCGCTTCGCCCGTGTCCGTTCGTGTTCGTTCGTGTCCGTCCGGTATCGGTCGGGGCCCGCACGCAAACGGCAACCGCCGGATGGTGTGATCCATCCAACGGTTGCCGTTCGGCTTCTGCCTGTCGGTTGCGGGAGAGCGGGCTGTACAGGACCTGCGGTATATGGTCGGCATGCCCCAGTGGCTTTTGCGGTACAGGCCCTGCCGTGTACTTGTCTGCACGCCTCGTCGGCCTGTCGGTCGCCCTTTCGGCTTCTTCGGCGGCCCCTCCTCTCCTGCAACGCGCCTATTTCTTGCTCTTGGGCGCGAGCATCATGTTCATCTTCTTGCCTTCGAGCTTGGGCATCATCTCCACTTTGGCAACCTCCTCCAGATCGGTGGCGAAGCGCAGCAGCAGGATTTCGCCCTGCTCCTTGAAGACGATCGAACGTCCGCGGAAGAAGACGTAGGCCTTGACCTTCGACCCCTCCTTCAGGAAGTTCATGGCGTGCTTGAGCTTGAAGTTGTAGTCGTGGTCGTCGGTCTGGGGTCCGAAACGGATCTCCTTCACGGTGACCTTCGCCTGGTTGGCCTTCAGCTCCTTGGCCTTCTTCTTCTGCTGATAGAGGAACTTCTGGTAGTCGATGATGCGGCAGACGGGCGGATCGGCCTTCGGCGAGATCTCGACCAGGTCGAGCTCCATTTCGTCGGCCAGACGCAGGGCCTCGCGGATCGGCATGACCTTCGTCTCGGGGATGTTGTCGCCCACGACGCGCACCTCGGGAGCCGTGATCTGCTCGTTGATGCGGTGCGGGTTCTCCTTTTCGGGCGGCCGGTGGCCTGTGCGGTTGTTGGTGCCGGCTGCGGGTTTCGGCCGGTTATTCCCGGGGTTGAACGGCCTCGGCGGGAATGGTTTCGGTGCTGCGATAGTTGTTGTGTGTTAAGTGGTTATTATTTTTTCTTTGCCTTTCCGCCATCCGCCGGAGCCTCTTCGCGGACGAAGAGGCTCCCTTCGGTGGCGGCATGCGGTTGGTTACCTGCTTGCGGGACCCTTCAGCCGATTGGCCTCGACCTCCTGCTTGACCAGTCCGAGGATCAGGTCGCGGAAGGCCTCCGTCGTCATCTGGCCCTTGTCGCCCTCGCCCTGTGCGCGGACCGATACGAGGTTCTCGGCCTCCTCCTTCTCGCCGACGATCAGCAGGTAGGGGATGCGCTTGAGCTCGTTGTCGCGGATCTTGCGGCCGATCTTCTCGTTGCGGTCATCCACCTCGCTGCGCACGTCGAAGCTGTTGAGGTAGTCCGACACCTTGTGGGCGTAGTCGTTGAACTTCTCCGAGATGGGGAGCACGACGACCTGCTGGGGCGAGAGCCACAGCGGGAACTTGCCGCCCGTATGCTCCAACAATACTGCCACGAAACGCTCCATCGAGCCGAACGGCGCGCGGTGAATCATGATCGGGCGGTGGAGCTTGTCGTCGGCACCCTTGTAGGTGAGGTCGAAGCGCTCGGGCAGGTTGTAGTCCACCTGGATGGTGCCCAGCTGCCACTTGCGGCCGATGGCGTCCTTGACCATGAAGTCCAGCTTCGGGCCGTAGAAGGCCGCCTCGCCGTACTCGACGACGGTCGTGAGGCCCTTCTCCTTGGCGGCCTGCATGATCGCCGACTCGGCCTTCTCCCAGTTCTCGTCCGAACCGATGTACTTCTCCCTGTTGTTGGGGTCACGCAGCGAAATCTGTGCCGTGTAGCTGTCGAACTTCAGCGTCTTGAAGATGTAGAGCACGATGTCGATCACGCGCTCGAACTCCTCGAGCAGCTGGTCCGGACGCACAAAGATGTGGGCATCGTCCTGCGTGAAGCCGCGCACGCGCGTCAGTCCGTGGAGCTCGCCCGACTGCTCGTAGCGGTAGACCGTGCCGAACTCGGCCAGGCGCACCGGCAACTCCTTGTACGAACGGGGCTTCGAGCGGTAGATCTCGCAGTGGTGCGGGCAGTTCATCGGCTTGAGCAGGTACTCCTCGCCCTCGATCGGGGTGTGGATCGGCTGGAACGAGTCCTTGCCGTACTTGGCGTAGTGTCCCGAGGTGACGTAGAGCTCCTTGTTGCCGATGTGCGGGGTGATGACCTGCTGGTAGCCGTACTCCTTCTGCACGTTGCGCAGGAACTGCTCGAGCCGGTCGCGCAGGGCGGCACCCTTCGGCAGCCAGAGCGGCAGTCCGGGGCCCACGCGCTGCGAGAAGGTGAACAGCTCGAGGTCCTTGCCCAGCTTGCGGTGGTCGCGCTTCTTGGCCTCCTCCATCATCTGGAGGTACTCGTCGAGCATCGACTTCTTGGGGAACGAGATGCCGTAGATGCGCGTGAGCATCTTGTTCTTCTCGTTGCCGCGCCAGTAGGCTCCGGCCACCGACGTCAGCTTCACGGCCTTGATGTAGCCCGTATTGGGAATGTGCGGTCCGCGGCAGAGGTCCGTGAACGCACCGTTGGTGTAGAACGAAATCGTGCCGTCGGCCAGGTCCGTGATCAGCTCGACCTTGTACTGGTCGCCCTTCTCGGTGAAGGTGGCCAGCGCCTCGGCCTTCGGCACCTCGCGGCGCACGAGCGGCTCCTTGTTGCGGGCAAGCTCCTGCATCTTCTGCTCGATCTTCGGCAGGTCGGCCTCCGTGATGGGCACGGGCGAGTCGACGTCGTAGTAGAAGCCGTTCTCGATGGCCGGGCCGATGCCGAACTTGATGCCCGGGTAGAGCGCTTCGAGCGCCTCGGCCAGCAGGTGCGACGACGTGTGCCAGAAGGCGTGCTTGCCCTCCTCGTCGTCCCATTTGTAGAATTTGACCGAAGCATCCTCCTCGATCGGGCGCATCATGTCGACGGTTGCGCCGTTTACCGAAGCAGCCAGCGAGTCAGCAGCTAAACGAGGGCTGATGCTCTCCGCGATCCGGTACGCTGTCGTCCCTTTTTCAAACTCCTTGACGGAGCCGTCGGGAAAAGTGATTTTAATCATAAAAAGTTGTTAGTTAAGTTTTCGGGGCCTTCGGCGCTTCCACAATTACGAGACGGAATACGCCTCCGGTTTGCCCGGTTTTTTCCTTGTTCTTCGTTACGCCTCCTTTTCGGTGTGCGGCAGCTCCTTGACGGAGACGTCGCGGCTCGACTTCTCGCGCTCGGCGCGCGGCAGCGGGTTGCTCGTCCATTCGGCCCATGCGCGGCGCCGCTGCACGATGTCGATCGCGGCATAGAGAGCGTTGCGCATCGACTGTGCGTCGGCGCGGTCCTGTCCCGCGATGTCGAACGCCGTGCCGTGGTCGGGCGAGGTCCGCACGACCGGCAGCCCGGCCGTGAAGTTCACGCCGTCGGGCGAGAGGCTCTTGAACGGCGCCAGCCCCTGGTCGTGGTACATGGCCAGGATGCCGTCGTAGCGCGTGTAGCCGCCGGCGAAGAGCCCGTCGGCCGCAAAGGGCCCGAAGGCCAGCACCCCTTTCGAGAAGGCCTCGACGATGGCCGGGCGGATGATCTCCTCCTCCTCGCGGCCCAGCAGCCCGCCGTCCCCGGCGTGGGGGTTGAGCGCCATGACGGCGATGCGGGGCTCGACCACCCCGAAGTCCTCGACGAGCGAGCGGCGCAGGGTCAGCAGGTCCGCGACGATCTTCTCGCGCGTGATGCTGCGGCTGATCTCCGAGACGGGGATGTGCTTTGTGACGAGCCCCACGCGGAGGATGTCGCTGCACATGATCATCATCGGTTCGCCGCCGAATTCGGCGCCGAAGAACTCCGTGTGGCCCGTGAAGCGGAAGTCGTCGCTCTGAACCGTCTCCTTGTCGATGGGGGCCGTGACAACGGCGTCGAGCAGCCCCTCCTTCAGGTCGCGGGCCGCGGCGCGCAGCGCCTCGACGGCGGCGCGGCCGGCCTCGGGGGTCGGTTGCCCCGGCACGGGGGTGCCCGCATCGCCTGCGGCGACCAGATTGACCTTGCCGCGCCGTGCCTCGTGGGCCGAGACGACGGCGTTCAGGGTGACGGGTTCGGTGTCGCGGAGCGTATGGCGGTAGAAGGCTGCGGCGACGGGCGAGCCGTAGACGACGGGGGTGAACATCTCCGTCATGCGCGGATCGGCCAACGCCTTGAGGATGACCTCCCAGCCGATGCCGTTCGGATCACCCTGCGTGATGCCTATCTTGAGTCTCTGTTCTGACATGGATCGTTGTGTTTCAACTCACAAAAGTATAAAATATTCAGATACGTGGCACGCTCTGCCGCAAATTCTGATGAAAAATGACGCTTCGGCTGCCGTCAGCGCCTGCGGACGGCTCTCCGGAGCCCCTCTGCCGGGGTCGGCAGGAGGCTGTCGGCTGTGCGGTGAGGGCCACCTGCCGGCTGTTCGGGGCTGTCGGCTGTGCGAAAGAGACCGTCTGTCGGTCGGTGGGGAACCGTTGGTGAAGCGGTGCGGCCGGCTTTCGGACGCCGTCCGATTGCCTTGAATACCGCCGTTGTCCCGGGTGCCGTCCGGTTGTTTTGGGGTCGCCTGATTATCTTGGGTGACGCCCGTTGTTTTGGTGTCGTCCGGGGGCGAGCCTTTTCCCTGTGCGGGATTGTCAGCCCTTGCGGGTACCGCCCGGCTGCGGGGTGTGGAGCCGCCGCCGGAACTCCGCGCAGACGATGCCCGTGGCCATGGCGACGTTGAGCGATTCCGAACCCCGGCGGTCGGCCGGCCAGGGCGGGATGAAGAGTTTCTGCGTGACGGTGCGGGCCACGGCGTCGGTGATTCCGCGCCCTTCGTTGCCCATCACGACGATGCCTGCGGCCGAGAGGTCGGCCGTGTAGATGTTCTCCCCCTCGAGGAAGGTGCCGTAGACGGGTATGGTGCGCGCGGCGGCCGCGGCGAGCCATGCCGCAAGGTCGGTGTAGTGAACCCTTACGCGCAGGATCGCTCCCATGGTCGCCTGCACGACCTTCGGATTGAAGCAGTCGGCCGAGTTCTCCGAGCAGACGATGTCGCGGATGCCGAACCAGTCGGCCAGGCGGATGATCGTCCCCAGGTTGCCGGGGTTCTGCACCTCGTCGAGCGCGAGGACCAGCTGGCGCTCCGGCGCGGCATCGGCAAGGCGGTAGCGGGGGATCTCAATCAGCGCCAGCGAGTTGCCCGGTGTCTTGAGCAGCGACAACCGCTCCATCTCGTGCGGCGTGACGGTCTCGACGTCGGGGCCCTCGAAGACTCCCTCGAGGGCGTAGATGCGCCGCACGCGCAGGTGCGAGGCGCGCAGTTCCGAGATGAGCTTCGCCCCCTCGGCGACGAAGAGCCCGCTCTCGGTGCGGCTGCGCTTGTCGGCCAGCGAGCGGACGAGTTGCAGTTCGGTCCGTGTCATCGTTGTTTCTCTATGGTGAAGGTGTGCCCCTCGGTGGCGGGGTAGGTCTCCGGAAAGAGCGCCCGGGCCTCGTCGACGAGTACCTGCTCGTCCTTGTAGCGCGACGAGTAGTGCCCGATCACGAGCCGTCCGGCGCCGGCCTTCAGCGCGGCTTTCGCCGCATCGACCGACGTCGAGTGGCCCCGCTCGCGGGCCGAGCGCTGCTCGGCGGCGGCGTAGGTCGCCTCGTGGTACATCAGGTCGACGCCCCGGCACAGCTCCGCGGCCCTGGCCGAGAAGTTCGTGTCCGAAAGGTAGGCGTAGGCCCGCGGCCGGTAGGGGCGGTAGGTGAGCTCTTCGTTGGGCAGCGTCTCCCCGTCCGCGAGCGTCACCGCCTCGCCGCGCTTCGCCGCGGCGATCTGCGCGATCGAAAGGCCGTATTTCACGATCTTGAACTTGTCGACATTGAGCGGCGGTTCCTTCTCGCGGAAGAGGACTCCGGCGCACGGCACGCGGTGGCGCAGCGGGATGCTCCACACCTCCAGCGTGCGGTTCTCCATGAGCAGCGCATGCTGCGTGGTGTCGACCTCGTGCCACTCCACCGCATAGGGCAGGTCGCGGTCGAGGTATTTCAGGTGGCAGGCCAGCAGCTCGCCGAAGGGGGCCGGGGCGTAGACCGGCAGCGGCGTGCAGCGGCCGTAGAGCCCGAGCGTCGAGAGGAGCCCGAAGAGGTGGTCGCCGTGCAGGTGCGAGAGGAAGACGGCCCGAAGCTTCAGCGGGTTGATCCCCGCGCGGACGAGCTGCTGCTGCGCACCTTCGCCCGCATCCACGAGGTAGTACTGTTCGTGGATGTTGACCGCCTGGGCCGACGGATGGCGGTTGGCGGTGGGCTTGGCCGAGGCGCAGCCGAGGATCGTGACCGAGAAGCTCATGGGCTGTTACCGGTATTTGAGGAAGGTCGCTTCGAGACGGTCCGAGACCGTGACGTTGCGCTGGGTCGTGGCCGTGCGGGTGCTGCTGCCGTCGTCGTGCTGCTCGATGCGTTCGGTCGTCGTGTAGGTCGGTTCGGAGACCGTGCGGCCGATGCCCTCGAAGACGACGGCGTCGGCACCCTTCTCGCGGGCCCGCTGTTCGATGACCTCCTGGGCCTTTTCGAGCGTGCCGAAATACTGCGGGGTGGCGGTGATGCGTCCCATTGTCTCGTAGTCGCGCGTGACGTCGTCCCAGCTGAAGAACAGCTCGGGTGCGTCGGTTGCCGGGTAGGCCTTGCCGATGTAGGTGGTCTGCACGGCGCACGACGCCGTGCACAGGGCAGCGCAGAGAAGCAGCAGAATCCGTTTCATCTCTTTTCCGTCTCTTGTCGGATTATTTCAGCAGGAAGCGTTCGCAGTCGAGGGCGGCGACGCAGCCCGAGCCGGCGGCCGTCACGGCCTGGCGGTAGTGGGGGTCCTTGACGTCGCCCGCGGCGAAGACTCCCTCGATGTTGGTCTTCGACGTGCCCGGCTCGGTGCGGATGTACCCCTCGGCGTCGAGCTCCAGCTGCCCGGCGAAGAGCTCCGTGTTGGGGTGGTGGCCGATGGCCAGGAAGAAGCCCGAAATGTCGATCGTGCGCTCCGTGCCGTCGGTCTTGCGCAGCAGGGCTCCCGTCACGCCCGAGTCGTCGCCCAGCACCTCGACGGTGTTGTGCTCGAAGAGCACCTCGATGTTCGGCGTATTGAAGACGCGCTGCTGCATCGCCTTCGAGGCCCGGAGGAAGGGCTTGCGGACGATCAGGTAGACCTGACGGCAGAGCGAGGCGAGGTAGGTGGCCTCCTCGCAGGCCGTGTCGCCGCCGCCCACGACCGCCACGTCCTTCTTGCGGTAGAAGAAGCCGTCGCACGTGGCGCAGGCGCTCACGCCCTGCCCGCGGAACTTCGTCTCGGAAGGCAGGCCGAGGTATTTGGCCGAGGCGCCCGTGGCGATGATGAGGGCTTCGGCGCGCAGCTCCTTCGTGCCGTCGACGACGACGCGGAAGGGACGCTGCGAGAGGTCGGCCTGCGTGATGACGCCCGAGCGGATGTCGGTGCCGAAGCGCTCGGCCTGACGCCGCATGTCGGCCATCATCTGGTTGCCGTCCACGCCGTCGGGGTAGCCCGGGAAGTTCTCGACCTCGGTGGTCGTCGTCAGCTGCCCGCCCGGCTCGATGCCCTCGTAGAGGACCGGCTGCAGGTTGGCGCGCGACGTGTAGATGGCGGCGGTGTACCCCGCGGGGCCGCTGCCGATAATGAGTACCTTTACGTTTTCCGTTTCCATGGATCGTTATCGTTTTTTTGTTTGTTGTTGTCGTTTCTACTCTTCGTCCGGAAGCGGGCCGAAGGGGGTGAGGCGGCGCCCGAGGTAGTCGAACAGCGCCCAGCGGCCGTTCTGCCTTACGCGGGAGACGCTCGTGGCGGGATCGTACTCCACGATCTCGTATCGGGGCGGGATCACGTAGCCGCCCCGGCGGTCGATGAGCCCCATGCCCGTCGGCGTCTCCACTTCGGCGCGCCCCTCGTGGAAGTCGCCCGCCCAGAGGTATTGTGCCGCAATGACCGGCCGGTTGTCGGCGTCGACGTAGCCGAAGCCCGCCTCGTCCTCGACGCAGGCGAGCCCCTCGAAGAGGTGCCCGGCGTGCAGATGGCCCGAAAGGCGCGGTACGGGGGCATAGCCGGCCGTCGTGTCGTGGAGCTGCAACCGGACGTCGTCACCCGCTTCGATGCGGCGGCGCAGCGCCTCGAAGACCGCGGCATCCGCCTCGCCCGGCGTGTCGAACGTGGCGTCGTGCCAGCGCAGCGGCACGAGGCGGCCCGCCGACCAGCGCAGATTCGACGCCTTGAGGTTGTTGTGGCGCAGATGCAGCTCGTCGAGGGCGCCCTCGAGTGTATCGAGGGCCGCGAGCAGCGTTTGTCTCTCCTGCGTGAGCAGCGCCTGCTCGAAGGGGCACCCTGCGGGCAGCGCCTCCATCACGAGGTCCCTGCTCCGCGCTGTCCCGGCGGCATCCTCCCAGCGCAGCTCGCCCGGCAGGATGCGGTATTCGCCCGCCCACGGCGTGTTGAGCCGCCGCAGCCGCGAGACGGTGCGTTCGATGCGGGGCAGGGCTGCCGAGGTCAGCGGCATCGAGAGCAGCCATTGCCCGTTCCGCCACGCGATCTCGGCCTCGGCGAAGCGCGTACTCCGCTGCAGGCGCGGCAGCCCCGCGGCGTCGGTTGCCGCACGCGCCGCGGTGAGGCTTTTCAGGCTCGTGTCGGGCGTCTGCAGCGCCCGCAGAAAGGTCTGTATGGTCGGGTTCATCGCTATTCGGTTTTGACGCTGACGGAGTTTTGACGCTGACGGACCCGATGTTGAGCATGGCGACCAGCTCCGCGGCCGAGGCGTTGTAGCTCATGCCGCGGAAGGGCGGCAGGGCCGCGGGGCCCTTCGCCTCGCGGATCGCCTCCTCGAAGATGGCGGGCATCTCGCTCGAACAGTCGTAGAGCAGCGCCGCGTAGCGGTTTGGGTAGTCGGCCTCCTCGCGCGAGGGGAAGAAGATCGCGCGCGGGTCGTCGCCTGCGGCGATGTGGATGTTGATGAGCAGCACGTGGCCGTCGGCCGTATGCAGCGAGCGGATCTGCCCGGCCAGGGCGCGCAGTTCGTCGTCGTCGCAGTCGGTGGCTTCTCCGTCGGTGATGTTGAAGACCACGGGCGGGAAGCTCCCGCCGTTTTCGGGCCGGGCGACCCAGGCGGCCGCCAGGTCGCGGGCCCGGCGCAGCGCCTCGCCCATCGGGGTCTGTCCGGCAGCCCGGGGTGCGACCCACGCCGGCGAGGGAATCTCCCGCAGGGCGATGCCGCCGTCGGGCAGCAGGTGTTCGACGAGCTCCCGCCGCACGGGGACGTCGAGTGCCGCCAGCTGCGTGACGGAGAGCAGCGCCCCGCGCCCCGGCAGCAGCGACTTCACCTCGTCGTTGCCCGAGTAGCCCAGTACGGCGATGTCGTAGTAGTCGCGCACGCCGTCGTCGCGCCGCGCCCGCTCGATCAGCTCGAAGAGCAGGTCGTTGGTGATGGCGGCGACCGCCTCGGCCTTGCTCGTCGTCCGGCCGCGGAAGCGCAGCTCCTCGGTCATCGAGCCCGAGCCGTCGATCAGCAGGATGAAGGCCGTGCGGTGGTTGCGCGTGATGCTCTGCGTGTACATGGTCGGGTCCTATCGTTTGAGTCCGCGCACGGCGTAGTAGTCGTCGCGGCGCTGTGCCTCGGTGTCGCAGTCCAAGCCGTAGCTGACAGCCATGTCGAGCGAGCAGTCGCGGTCGCGGTCGGCGTCGGTCATGGCGCGCATGGCGGCGTGGGCGTTGCGGCCCGCCTCGATGGCGCCGTTGAGCTCCTCGACCGTCGGCGTGCGGCCCAGCAGCGCGGCGTAGGTCTGTTCGGCCCAGCTGTGGGCGTAGTCGTCGTAGTGGACGAAGAAGACGCGGAAGGCGTTGTCGACGGCCTCGAGCGATGCCAGCTCACCGCGGTCCACGGCCGCGAGAATCTCCTCGGCGGCGCGGTGCGTGATGTACTGCCCGGCGATGTCGATCCAGCGGCCCGCGCCGTTGTAGCGGGCCGACGACTCGCCCTTGTCGAGCAGGGCGCCCAGCGCTGCGACGATCGCCCGGTTGTAGAGCTTGAGGCCCCGCTGCAGGGCGGCGGCGCGGATCTGCACCTTGTTGTAGGTGTAGACCGGGGCGTCGGGGTCCTGCTCCTCGAGCCGGTGGAGCATGTCCACGGCCCGGAGCATCGCTCCCGCGACGTAGGGGTTGTACTCCTCGAAGTTGATGACGTCGCGCCGGACCTTGCGGCGGTCGCGGGCCGGCCACTTCTCGATGTCGCGCACGGCGCCGTAGCTCGAGAGGTTCGCGCCCGGCATGAGCACCGAGCGTCCCTCCTTCTCGATGAGGTAGGAGTAGGGGAAGATCGAGGTGTCGTGGTGGTAGGAGTGGTGTCCCATGACCATCGTGAAGGCCCCTTCGAGCGCCGGCGACATGATGTAGGCGCTCGAGGCGAACTTGCAGCCGCGCAGGTGCACGGACTGGTGCACGGCGCCGCTCTTGAAGAGGTGGTTGCTCTGGTTCGAGCCGCTGCCGGCGTTGAAGAACGAGAACATGCCGGCGATGAGCAGCGACGACTTGTGGTGCGAGACGGTGTAGGGGCCGGCGAAGATCGCCGCGGCCTCGCCGTTCTCGCAGTGCGAGTTGGCGAAGAAGAGCGACTCGGCGGCCGTGAAGCCCTTGTCCATGATGCAGCTCTCGCCGACGAAGCAGCGTTCAAGCGTCGTGCCGTTGTCGATGCGGGCGCCCTCGGCGACGATGAAGTCGTAGGCCTTGACGTCGACGCCGACGTGCACCCCGTCGCGGAGTGTGCCGTTCACGAGCGCCGAGGCGCCGTCGACTTCGACGTTGTCGCCGATGCGCACCTCGCGGATGAAGCGGGCGCCCGTGAGGCGGCAGTTGCGGCCCACCTCGCCCGTCTCGGACGAGCGGGCCTCGGTCAGTCGGTCGATCATCGCCTCGAGCGCCGCAATGGTCTCGGGGCGGTGGCGGTAGACGGCCATCACGTAGGCGATCTGCGCCGACATCGTGTCGTAGATCTTCACCGTGCGGCCGCCGCATTCGTTCATCGTCGCGACGCCGACGCCGTTACCGAAGGCGCTGCGGTGACGGCACTCGAGGGCCGTGACGCTCTGGACAAGCGAGTTCTCGCCGATGCGGTAGTTGCGGACGCGCGAATTGACGATGCGGGCGCCGGAGGCGAGCGCTATGTGTCCCTCCAGGCGGCTCGCGACGAGCTGCGAGGGGGTGAAGTCGGCCGGGACGTCGATCTGCGACCACTCCTCGGCGGTGGTGCCGAGGGCCTCGACGGCGGCAATCTCTTCGGGGGTTAATTTTCGGTAAGGATACATGGGCGTGATTTGGGTGTGGTTTGTTTGGCAGATGCAAATATAGCGATTTGCTGCTAAATATCAAACTCCGTTCCCGTGCGGTCGATCTGCCGGCGGCGTCCGTCGCGGACGATCTGCGCGCGTCCGCCGCGGAAGGGCTTGACGGCCTCGCACCCCGGGCAGCTGATGACCGTGCGCCCCGCCGTGTCGATGTAGTGCCAGACGTCGCCCAGCAGCACGGCCGCGAGCCCCTCCGTGAAGTCGAAGCCGCAGTCGTAGAGTGCCGGAATGACGATGCGCCGCGGCGTGCGGTAGCCCCAGCGCCCCTGCTCGACGAAGAGTTCGGGCACCTCCTCCCCGTCGGTGTCGGTGTCGGGTGCCGTCGTATCGCCGCTGCCGGTCCCGGAGGCCAGCGCGAAGAGCGCCGCCGCGCCGCAGAGGTGCGGCGTGGGAGAGGCCAGCAGCTCGGCGATGCGCAGCGGCAGGGCCATGCCCCGGCGGCGGAACAGCGCGGTGATCTCCCGGTAGGCGGCATCCTCGGGGATGGCCTGCGGCGTGAGCAGCAGCCCGTCCGCGTCGCCGTGGCGAAGCAGGAGCGAAGGATCGCATGCCAGCGCGTGCAGCGCCGTGGAGATCAGTGCCGCGGGGTAGTCGTCGAGGCGTTCGTCGTACAGTTCGGCCGTGCGTGCCGGGTGCTGGTAGGCCGCCGTGCCCAGCTCCGGGCTCCGCTCCCCGGCGAAGGCGGGCAGGTAGGCAGCGTCGAAGTCGATCGGGTGCAGCCCGCCGTCCGTGCCGACGACGATGTTTTCGGGTTTCAGGTCGCCGTGCGCCCTCTCGTCGGCAAGCAGCTCCGCGGCCAGACAGTCGAATGCCGCCGCCAGGTCGTGCAGCCGGGCGCTCTCCCCGGCCCGTGCCGCCCGGCGCACGACGCGGTCGAGCGTTTCGCCCTCGATCCAGTCGTCGAGCACGACGTCGGTCCAGACCCCGTGCGTGGGGGTTTCGTAGAGGTAGAGTTCGCCCTCGAGCAGCCGTGTGCCGTAGATTTCGCGCAGGTGGCGCGGCGGCCGCAGGTAACAGCGCAGGGCGCAGATGCGGCCCGCGTGGCGGATGCGGAAGACCGCGGCGCTGTTGCCCACCGAGACGAGCGGACGGCCCTGGGCGTCGCGGCACAGTTCGATCTCGCCCAGCGTGCGGGTCAGGCCGCGCGAATCGGCGAGCGTGGCGAGGTATTGGCGCAGCAGCGGCATGTGCGGACGGTTTCGGACCCCGGGCCATCAACGGCAAAACGGGGCTCCGAAAAGCCCCGTTTGCCGAAGACCGCCCGGGCGGTCCCGTGTGAGATCAGTGGCAGCAGTGGCCGTTGTGGTCGTGGCCGTCGCAGCCGCAGTCGTGGTCACCGCAGTCGCAGCCGTCACCGCAGCCGTGGTCGCCGCACGAGCCGCAGGAGCAGTGGCCCTGCAGGTCCTCGGGCGTCACGTCGCGCACCGAGACCACCTCGACGTCGAAGTGGAGCGTCTTGCCCGCCATCGGGTGGTTGAAGTCCATCTTCACGTGCTCGTCGCCGACCTCCTTGACCGTGCCCATCATGCGGTTGCCCTGGGCGTCGCTCATCGGCACCTGGCTCCCCTCGAAGAGGATGTCCTCGGCCAGCTTGCCGTCAACCATGAAGATGTGCTTGGGCAGGTCCACGATGGCCTCGGCGATCAGCTCGCCGTAGCCGTCCTTGGGCTCCAGCGTGAAGGAGACCTTCTCGCCGGGCTCCTTGCCGAGGATCGCCTCCTCGAACTTCGGAAGCAGCATGCCCGTTCCGAAGATGAATTCGAGCGGCTGGCCCGGACGCGACTGGTCCGCGATCTGTCCGTCGACGGTGAGCTTGTAGTCCACGCCGACCATTTTGTTCTGTTCTACTTTCATTGTCTGTTCAAAAATAGTTTCTCTTTTCGGTCCTTGCACTTCGTGCGGCCGCAAAGGTAGGAATTAACTTCCGAATTTCCAATTCGCCGCACCCGCACGGTGCCGACTCCGTTTCCGTATCCTTCTTCCGGCCCGGAGCGGGCCTCCGCTACTCGCAGTTGCGGCAGCAGAGGTTGCGGTCGCCGTAGCCGTTGTCGATCTTCGTCACGTAGGGGAAGAACTTGGCCTCGCGGACCCACGCCAGCGGGAAGGCGGCCTCCATGCGCGAGTAGGGGTGCGGCCACTCGCCCGCCAGCTCGACGGCTGTGTGCGGGGCGTTCACCACGACGTTGTCGGCCTGCCCGACGGCCGCCTCGCATTCGCGCTTGATCTGCACGAGCGCCTCGATGAAGCGGTCCATTTCGGCCTTCGGCTCCGACTCCGTGGGCTCGACCATCAGCGTCTCGTGCACGGGGAACGAGAGCGTCGGGGCGTGGAAGCCGTAGTCCATCAGACGGTGGGCGATGTCGCCGCAGTCGATGTTGTAGTCCTTCTTGAAGTGGGTCAGGTCGAGGATCATCTCGTGGCCCACGCGGCCCGTCTCACCCGAATAGTAGGTGCGGTACTCCGGTGCCAGGGCCGCCGACATGTAGTTGGCGTTGACGATGGCCATCTCGGTGGCGTGGCGCAGCCCCTCCTCGCCGAGCATCTTGATGTAGCCGTAGGTGATCGGCAGCAGCATGGCCGAGCCCCAGGGTGCCGACGCGACGGCCGTGATGCCCTCTTCGCCGCCCGTCGCGACGATCGGGTGCGACGGCAGGAAGGGCCGCAGGTGCTCCGCGACGCAGATCGGGCCGACGCCCGGGCCGCCGCCTCCGTGGGGCATGGCGAAGGTCTTGTGCAGGTTCAGGTGGCAGACGTCGGCGCCGATGTAGCCCGGGTTCGTGAGGCCCACCTGCGCGTTCATGTTCGCACCGTCCATGTAGACCTGTCCGCCGGCGTCGTGCACCGCGTCGACGATCTCGCGGATGCGGCTCTCGAAGACGCCGTGCGTCGAGGGGTAGGTCACCATCAGTCCGCACAGCTCCGAGGAGTGCTCCTGCGCCTTGTGCGTGAGGTCCTCGACGTCGATGTTGCCGCGCTCGTCGCACGCCACCGTGACGATCTTCATCCCGGCCATGGCCGCCGACGCGGGATTCGTGCCGTGGGCCGAGGCGGGGATCAGCACGACGTTGCGGTAGCCCTGGCCGCGGCTCTGGTGGTAGGCGCGGATGACCATCAGCCCCGAGTACTCGCCCGCGGCGCCCGAGTTGGGCTGCAGCGAGCAGGCTGCGAAGCCCGTGATCGTGGCCAGGTCGTGCTCCAGTTCGGCGATCAGCTCCAGGTAGCCTTCGGCCTGGTCGGCCGGGGCGAACGGGTGCATCATCTGGAAGCCCGCCAGCGAGAGCGGCTGCATGAGCGCCGCGGCGTTGAGCTTCATCGTGCACGAGCCGAGCGAGATCATCGAGTCGGCGAGCGAAATGTCGCGGTGCTCGAGCCGCTTGATGTAGCGCATCAGGTCGCTCTCCGAGCGGTAGGAGTTGAAGACCTTTTCGGTCAGGTAGGGCGATTCGCGGCGCAGCGCGGCGGGGATGCACGCCTCGGTGGCCATCTTCACGGCCTTGGCCTTGCGTCCCCTGGCGGCGGCGAAGATGCCGATCACGGCGGCCACCTCGTCGGGTGTGGTCACCTCGTCGAAGGACATGCGCACGCACCCCTCGCCCGGGTAGAAGAAGTTGATGCCGCTCTCGAGGGCCAGCGACTGCACGACGGCGGCCTCGGCCTCGACCTCGAGCGTGTCGAAGAAGTCCTTCGAGGCGAGGCGGTAGTCGAGCGCTTCGAGGGCGCGGGCCACGG
>OICB01000555.1_pt1 | contig 20092 bp, 13 predicted proteins | sample 1581121 | NCBI WGS metagenome assembly OICB01 (sample SAMEA3882544, study PRJEB24775) | human gut metagenome | biome: human-associated habitat; feature: intestine environment; material: feces | place: Netherlands | collected 2009/2010 | reverse complement strand
AACCGGGGAACGGCACCAAATGTTTACGAAAAATTCATTGTTATCTTGTGCCAGAAGTGGTAGAATAATACCATATGTTAATATGGCAATTAATAGAGAAAGCAGGAGCAAACGTTCTATGAAATTCACAGAAAAACTTTTTGGTACGCACAGTGAGCGCGAGTTGAAACGAATCTATCCAATCGTAGACAAAATCGAAGCTCTCCGCCCGACCATGCAGGCGCTGACCGATGAAGAGCTGCGTGCCAAGACAAAGGAATATAAAGACCGCTACAACGGAGGCGAATCCCTGGATTCCATTCTCCCGGAAGCATTCGCAACCGTCCGCGAGGCAGCAAAACGTTCCCTCGGTATGGAGCACCACCGCGTACAGCTGATCGGTGGTATTATCCTTCATCAGGGCCGTATCGCCGAGATGAAAACCGGTGAAGGAAAAACCCTTGTTTCCACCCTTCCGGCTTACCTGAACGCACTGACCGGACGCGGTGTCCACATCGTTACCGTCAACGATTACCTGGCAAACCGAGATGCTGAGTGGATGGGCAAAGTCCACAGATTCCTCGGTTTGACCGTCGGTGTCGTTCTGAACGATATGAAGAACGATGAGCGCCGCCAGCAGTATGCATGCGACATCACCTACATCACCAACAACGAACTTGGTTTCGATTACCTGCGTGACAACATGGTGATCTACAAAGAGCAGCTCGTACAGAGAGAGCTTGCTTACTGTATCATCGACGAGGTCGACTCCGTCCTGATCGACGAGGCAAGAACACCTCTGATTATTTCAGGACAGAGCAGCAAATCCACCAAGCTGTACGAGACCGCAGATATTCTGGCACACCAGATGCAGCGCGGCGAGGCAAGCGGCGAGATGACCAAGATGACCGCGATCATGGGCGAGGAGATCGAGGAGACCGGAGACTTCATCGTCAACGAGAAGGACAAATTCGTTACCCTGACCGATGACGGTGTGAAGAAAGTCGAGAACTTCTTCCATATTGAGAACCTCTCCGATCCGGAGAACCTGGAGATCCAGCACAACGTGATCCTGGCGCTGCGTGCCAATTATCTGATGCACCGCGACAAGGACTACGTAGTCAAAGACGACGAGGTTCTGATCGTCGATGAGTTCACCGGCCGTATCATGCCGGGCCGCCGTTATTCCGATGGTCTGCATCAGGCAATCGAGGCAAAGGAGCATGTAAAGGTTAAGAGAGAGAGCAAGACACTTGCAACCATTACATTCCAGAACTTCTTCAATAAATTTGAGAAGAAAGCCGGTATGACCGGTACGGCTCTGACGGAGGAAAAAGAGTTCCGTGATATTTACGGCATGGACGTTATTGAGATTCCTACCAACCGTCCGATTGCACGTATCGATCATCAGGATGCGGTATATAAGACGAAGAAAGAAAAATTCAAAGCAGTTGTTGAGGAAGTCAAGGAAGCACATGAGAAGGGACAGCCGGTTCTGGTTGGTACCATCACGATTGAGACTTCCGAGCTGATCAGCGGAATGTTAAAGCGTGAGGGAATTCCGCATACCGTATTGAATGCAAAATTCCATGAGCAGGAGGCCGAGATCGTTGCACAGGCAGGACAGCACGGAGCGGTTACTATCGCTACGAACATGGCTGGACGTGGTACCGATATCAAGCTGGACGAGGATGCACGTGAAGCCGGAGGTTTAAAGATCATCGGTACCGAGCGTCATGAATCCCGCCGTATCGATAATCAGCTGCGTGGTCGTGCCGGACGTCAGGGAGATCCGGGTGAATCCCAGTTCTTTATTTCTCTGGAAGATGATCTGATGAGACTGTTCGGTTCCGAGCGTCTGATGTCAGTATTTAACGCACTTGGTGTTCCGGAAGGTGAGCAGATTCAGCACAAGATGCTTACTTCTGCCATCGAGAAGGCACAGGAAAAGATCGAGTACAACAACTATGGTATTCGTAAGAATCTGTTAGAGTATGATCAGGTAAACAACGATCAGAGAGAGATCATTTACAAAGAGCGTATGTCCGTATTAAATGGAGACAGCATGCGTGATGCGATTTTTAAGATGATTCAGGAACAGGTGGAGAAATCAGTCGATACCTGTATTTCGAATGAGATTCCGCGCGAAGAGTGGAATTTAAATGAATTAAATGAAATTCTTCTGCCGGTGATTCCTCTTGAACCTGTTACAGAGAAAAATATCGAAGATATCAAGGATGTCAAAGAATTAAAGCAGCATCTGAAAGAACAGGCAGTGCTTTTATATGAAGCTAAAGAGACCGAATTCCCGGAGATCGAGCAGTTCCGTGAGCTGGAGCGTGTCGTATTGCTGAAGGTGATCGACCGCAAGTGGATGGATCATATCGACGATATGGATCAGCTCCGTCAGGGTATCGGATTACAGGCATACGGACAGAGAGATCCGCTGGTTGAGTATAAGATGGCCGGATTTGATATGTTCGATGAAATGATCGCGGGTATTCAGGAGGATACCATTCGTCTTCTCTATCATGTACAGGTAGAGCAGAAGGTAGAGCGTGAGCAGGTCGCAAAAGTAACCGGAACCAATAAGGACGAGAGTGCGGCAAAAGCACCGAAGAAGCGTGAACACGCCAAGGTATATCCGAATGATCCGTGTCCATGTGGCAGTGGTAAGAAATATAAGCAGTGCTGCGGACGTAAGGTTGTATAAAATCGAAGCAGATAACAAAAACGTGGAAACCATCATGGTTTCCGCGTTTTTTTGTAAAATCGTTCACTGCCTGACACTATTTTTGTTTCTTTGGAAATTTAGAATAAGATTTGTTCTGTTTCATGCCGCCCCGGCACTCTGCAAGTTCGCTGACAGTGACGAGCTGATATCCGCGTCTGGTAAGTTCCGGAATGATTGTCTGGGAGGCAGTGGCGGTCGCTTTATACAGATCGTGCATCAGTACGATATCTCCATCCTTTATATGGTTCAATACGGCTTTCTGGGTACTTGCGGAATCCCGCGTTTTCCAGTCTAAGGTATCGATGGACCAGATGATGGAAGGCATTCTCACCCATGATTTGATGTTGGAACTGGTGGCACCTCCCGGTGGGCGCATCACAACCGGATTTATACCGATTACTTTTTTGACGGCACGATTGGTTTTGGAAACCTGTTTTTGAACTTCCTTTTTCCCAACCCGGGTCAGAATTTTGTGATCATAAGTGTGATTGCCAATCTGACACCCGTTGTCATAAGCCTTCTGTACGGTTTTGGAGTAAGTCGATACGCGGCTGCCCACCACAAAAAATGTGGCAACGGAATCATTTTTCTTCAGGGTTTTTAAAATGGTTGGGGTATAAACCGATGGTCCGTCATCGTAAGTGAGGGCAACCATCTTTTTGTTTTTATCGATTTTCCGTGTCAGAACCCCTTTTTTATTAAAGTAACATAAGTAATGGGAAATATTCTTTTTCCCGGTAACTGCCTGTCCGTTTTTTCCGAAATAGTATTTGTTTTTGCCAACCTTTTTCCACCGGTTTTTCAGCTTTTTTCCGTTCTGATAAAAATAGAAATGTCCGTTTTTATCATGGATAAGTCCCTGCAATACCGGTTTGGGATTTTCCGTGGAAGGAACCACCGGTGTTTCCGTTGGAACTTCGGAAGAAATTTCCGTGGAGTCATTTGCGGGCAGTTCTGTATTCAGATCTGCCGCATGGATAGCAATCCGGCCTGAAACTATGGTTAATGTCAGGGTAAATAACAATATTCCAAGGGAAAATAAATGAAATTCTTTTCTTTTTTTCATACAAAATCTCCTTATCTTTTGTGACATGTATTTGCTGTTATCATACACACTTTACAGGCAAAAAGAAAGATGAGAACAAATGTTCTGATTGAGATAGACAAAGTCAGATCTTTGTAGTAAAATTAGCATATATGTGCAGACTATAAAGATATGGATTTTATCTTTTTTTTCATGGAATAAAGTTAATTTTACGATAAATTTGAGAAGGGAGAGGGCATTATGGAGTTCAAATTACATGCCCCATATAAGCCAACCGGTGACCAGCCGCAGGCAATTGAAAAATTAGTCAAAGGATTCAAAGAAGGCAACCAGTTTGAAACGCTGCTGGGTGTGACCGGTTCGGGAAAGACCTTTACGATGGCAAATGTCATTCAGGCACTGAATAAGCCAACGCTGATTAAGTGCCTGAATGACCTTTACGATGGCAAATGTACGGAGAAATGAAAGAATTTTTCCCGGAGAATGCCGTCGAGTATTTTGTTTCCTACTATGATTATTATCAGCCGGAAGCGTATGTGCCACAGTCGGACACTTATATTGCGAAAGATTCTGCGGTCAATGATGAAATTGATAAGCTGCGCCTTTCTGCCACGGCAGCACTGGCGGAGCGAAAAGATGTCATCATCGTGGCATCTGTCTCCTGTATCTATGGCATTGGTAGTCCGGATGACTATATGAACATGATGGTTTCCCTGCGTCCCGGAATGGAGATTGACCGTGATGATGTGATCAAGGGACTCATTGACATGCAGTACACGCGCAACGAGATGGATTTTAAGCGTGGTACGTTCCGGGTGCATGGCGATGTACTGGAGATTTTTCCGGCGAATAATACCGACACGGCGATCCGTGTGGAGTTTTTCGGAGATGAGATCGACCGGATTACGGAGGTGGATGTGCTTACCGGAGAGATCAAATGTATATTAAAGCATGCGGCTGTGTTTCCGGCGTCCCATTATGTGGTGCCACAGGAAAAAATGAACGCAGCGTGTGACCGTATCGAGGCAGAACTGGAAGAGAGGGTCAGGTATTTTAAGGGGGAGGATAAGCTGCTGGAAGCGCAGCGTATCGCGGAGCGCACGAATTTTGATATTGAAATGATGAAGGAAACCGGATTTTGCAGCGGCATCGAAAACTATTCCCGCCATCTGGCAGGACGTGCCGAGGGAGAAATGCCGGAGACACTGATGGATTATTTCCCGGACGACTTTCTGATTATTGTGGATGAGTCCCACATTACGATTCCACAGGTGCGTGGAATGTATGCGGGGGATCGCTCACGGAAGCAGACACTGGTGGACTATGGATTCCGTCTGCCGTCCGCACTCGATAACCGCCCGCTTAATTTTGAAGAGTTTGAGAGCAAGATTGATCAGATGCTGTTTGTATCAGCTACGCCGAATGTCTATGAGAACGAGCATGAATTGCTGCGTGTGGAGCAGATTATCCGTCCGACTGGACTTCTGGACCCGGAGATTTCCGTGCGACCGGTTGAGGGGCAGATCGATGATCTGATCGGGGAAGTTAACAAAGAGACGAAAAATCACCATAAAGTGCTGATCACGACACTGACCAAGCGTATGGCGGAGGATCTGACACAGTATATGAGCGAACTTGGCATCCGTGTAAAATATCTGCACTCGGATATTGATACCTTAGAGCGTGCAGAGATTATCCGTGACCTGCGTCTGGACGTGTTTGATGTACTTGTCGGTATCAACCTGCTGCGGGAGGGACTGGATATTCCGGAGATTACGCTTGTGGCGATTCTGGATGCGGATAAGGAAGGATTCCTTCGTTCCGAGACTTCACTGATCCAGACCATCGGACGTGCGGCAAGAAACAGTGAGGGACATGTAATCATGTATGCGGATAAGATCACGGATTCCATGCGTGTGGCCATTGATGAGACGGAGCGCCGCCGCAAGCTTCAGCAGGCATACAATGAGGAACATGGAATCACACCGAAGACCATCCAGAAATCGGTGCGTGATCTGATTGCAATCTCCAAAAAAGTGGCAGCAGAGGAGATGGAATTTGATAAAGATCCGGAATCCATGAGCCGCAGGGAATTAGAAAAACTGATCGGGGACATCCAGAAGAAGATGAAGAAAGCTGCCGCAGAACTCAATTTTGAGGCGGCGGCAGAGTATCGTGACAAGATGGTAAAACTGAAAAATATGCTTCGGGATATTGAGGAATAGATAAAAGAGAGGAAATAAAATGCCGAAAAAACAGAGAAAATATATTAAAATACGAGGCGCCAACGAACACAACTTAAAATGCATCGATGTGGACATTCCGAGAGATGAGTTTGTTGTTTTGACCGGACTGTCGGGTTCCGGCAAGTCTTCACTTGCGTTCGATACGATCTATGCGGAGGGACAGCGGCGCTACATGGAGTCTTTGTCTTCCTATGCAAGACAGTTCTTAGGACAGATGGAAAAACCGGATGTAGAGTCAATTGAGGGACTTCCGCCGGCAATCTCCATTGACCAGAAATCGACGAACCGAAACCCGCGTTCCACCGTCGGAACCGTGACGGAAATTTATGATTATTTTCGACTGCTGTATGCCCGCATAGGAATTCCACATTGTCCGAAGTGTGGACGTGCCATCGAGAAACAGACGATCGATCAGATGGTAGATGCCGTGATGAAACTGCCGGAACGCACACGCATCCAGATCCTTGCGCCGGTTGTGCGCGGGCGTAAGGGCGAACATCAGAAATTATTCGAGAAAGCAAAAAAAAGCGGTTATGTGCGTGTGATCGTGGACGGAAATATGTATGAACTTTCGGAAGAAATTCCGATGGATAAAAACATCAAACACAATATTGATATTGTGGTAGACCGTCTGGTGGTAAAACCCGGAATTGAAAAACGTCTGACCGATTCCCTGGAAAATGTTTTTGAGCTGACCGAGGGAAATGCGATTGTAGATGTGGTGGACGGGGAACCAATGAATTTTTCCCAGAATTTTGCGTGCCCGGATTGCGGAATCAGTGTGGATGAGGTGGAACCGCGAAGCTTTTCGTTTAATAATCCGTTTGGTGCCTGTCCGGTCTGCTACGGACTCGGTTACAAGATGGAGTTTGATGAAAATCTCATGATTCCGGATAAGACACTGTCTATTTCCGAGGGGGCAATTCAGGTAATGGGCTGGCAGTCCTGCACCGATCCGTCCAGCTATACCTATGCTACCCTAAAAGCGTTGTCGGAAGGATATGGATTTTCTCTCGATACACCATATAAAGATCTGCCAAAAGAAATCCGGCATATGCTCATTCATGGCGGAGATGGCCGGATATTAAAGGTGCATTATAAAGGACAGCGTGGAGAAGGCGTCTATGATCTGAACTGGGAAGGCCTTATTAAAAATGTCGAGCGCCGTTACCGGGAGACGGGATCGGACACGATGAAGCAGGAATATGAGCAGTTTATGCGTATTACACCGTGTGCTGCCTGCCATGGACAGCGTCTGAAGCAGAGTTCTCTTGCGGTTACGGTTGCAGACAAAAATATATATGAGATGACCGATATGTCGGTAAAAGATCTCGTGAAATATCTGGCGGAAATGCAGCTGACGGAACAGCAGCAGTTCATCGGCAATCAGATTTTAAAGGAAATCCGTGCCCGTGTGGGCTTTTTGCAGGAGGTAGGTCTGGATTATCTGACATTGACACGTGCGACCGGAACCTTGTCCGGAGGAGAGGCGCAGCGCATCCGCCTGGCTACCCAGATCGGTTCCGGACTGGTCGGCGTGGCATATATTCTGGATGAGCCGAGTATCGGACTGCATCAGCGGGACAATGACAAGCTGCTGCATGCACTGATGAATCTTAAGAATCTGGGAAATACGCTGATTGTCGTGGAACATGATGAGGATACCATGCGTGCGGCCGACTACATTGTGGATATTGGTCCGGCAGCCGGCGTCCATGGTGGAGAAGTCGTTGCGGCCGGTACTGCGGCGGATATCATGAAATGCAAAAAATCCATTACCGGCGCTTATCTGAGCGGCCGGATGAAGATTCCGGTACCATCGGAACGGCGCAGACCGACCGGATTTCTTACCATCAAAGGAGCGCGGGAAAATAATCTGAAAAATATTGATGTGCAGGTTCCGCTTGGTATCATGACCTGTATCACCGGAGTATCGGGATCGGGAAAGAGTTCCCTGACCAATGAAATTCTGTATAAGCATCTGGCGCGAACTTTAAACCGGGCACGCTGCATCCCCGGAGATCACGATGATATTCTGGGTGTGGAACAACTGGATAAGATTATCGATATTGATCAGTCACCGATCGGACGCACACCGCGTTCGAATCCGGCAACCTATACCGGTGTGTTTGACATGATCCGTGATCTGTTTGCGGCAACTCCGGATGCAAAGGCACGTGGATATAAGAAGGGACGTTTCAGTTTCAACGTCAAAGGCGGACGCTGTGAGGCCTGCAGCGGAGATGGTATCATAAAGATCGAGATGCATTTCCTGCCGGATGTGTATGTGCCGTGTGAAGTCTGCGGTGGCAGGCGCTATAACCGTGAGACACTCGAAGTGCGCTATAAAGGAAAGACGATCTATGACGTGCTGGATATGACGGTGGAAGAGGCATTGGAATTTTTCAAAAATGTACCAACGATCCACCGAAAGATTCAGACCCTGTACGATGTCGGACTTTCCTATGTAAAACTGGGACAGCCTTCCACAGAATTATCCGGAGGAGAAGCGCAGCGTATCAAACTTGCCACAGAACTGAGCAAACGCGGAACGGGAAAAACTATTTATGTACTGGATGAGCCAACCACCGGACTGCATTTTGCGGATGTACACAAGCTGGTGGAGATTCTTAGAAAGCTTTCGGACGGCGGAAATACCGTTGTCGTCATCGAGCATAATCTGGATGTCATCAAGACGGCTGATTATATCATTGATATGGGACCGGAAGGCGGTGATGGTGGCGGAACCGTGATTGCACAGGGGACTCCGGAGGAAATCTGTAAAGTTCCGGAATCGTATACCGGTCAGTTTTTAAAACCGTATCTGGAATCGAAGAACGTATAAAATAGCGAAAGTGCACAGATTTTTGTCCCGGGAACAGAGAGATTCCTTAAAATTTAATTAAAATGCTTTAACCTATAAAAAAATGTTTGAAAAATGGGATGAATTGTATATAATGTTACTGTATGCATAAAAATATGATTAACTGCAGATTTGCGCCATGAACGCAGATCGGATTTTGATAAAGAAAGATAAAAAGAAAATAGGAAGGGGCATTCGGGATGATCGGATCAGATATCGGAATTGATTTAGGTACTGCGAGTATTTTAGTATATATTAAAGGAAAAGGTGTTGTATTAAAAGAGCCTTCCGTTGTTGCATTTGACAGAGATACCAATAAAATTAAAGCAATCGGTGAGGAAGCAAGACTGATGCTTGGAAGAACACCGGGAAACATTGTGGCAGTCCGTCCTCTTCGCCAGGGTGTGATTTCAGATTATACCGTCACAGAGAAGATGATCAAGTATTTCATCCAGAAAGCACTTGGAAAGAAGAGCTTTCGTAAGCCGCGCATCAGCGTCTGTGTACCGAGTGGTGTTACAGAGGTTGAAAAGAAAGCCGTAGAGGATGCAACTTATCAGGCAGGAGCCCGCGAAGTAGAGATTATTGAGGAGCCAATTGCAGCAGCAATCGGTGCCGGTATTGATATTTCCAGACCATGCGGAAACATGATCGTAGATATCGGAGGAGGTACTTCGGATATCGCAGTCATTTCTCTGGGTGGTTCTGTTGTGAGCACTTCCGTGAAAATTGCAGGAGATGATTTTGACGAAGCCCTGGTCCGCTATATGAGAAAGAAACATAATCTTTTGATCGGTGAGCGTACCGCAGAAGATATCAAGATCAAAATTGGTACATGCTACCCACTGGCACAGAATGAGACGATGGATGTCCGTGGTCGTAATCTGGTAACTGGTCTGCCAAGAACCATTACGGTAAGCTCTGAGGAGACAGAGGAAGCTCTGCGTGAGGCAACATTACAGATTGTGGAAGCTGTACATTCCGTACTGGAGAAAACTCCACCGGAACTGGCGGCAGACGTTGCAGACAGGGGAATTGTCCTGACAGGTGGCGGCTCCTTGCTTCGCGGTCTGGAGGAACTGATTGAAGAACGTACCGGAATCAACACGATGACGGCAGAGCATCCTATGACCTGTGTAGCAATCGGAACCGGAAAATATGTAGAATTCCTCGCAGGAAAAAGAGACGAGGATTAATGCATAAAGTGCGCGTTTATGCGCACTTTTTATCGCATGTCTATAAAGATCGTGAGGGCATTGGCCGATATAAATTAAAACTGTGAAAATTGAGGTGTCATAAATGGTAAAAGGATTGTATACCGCCCATACGGGAATGGTAAACGAAATGAAGCGTCTGGATATTCTGGCAAATAATCTGGCAAACGCAGACACAACAGCATATAAAAAAGAAGGAACGACGAGTCGTACTTTTGCCGATGAGATGTCTTTGCGCATTAAGGATTCTTCTAACATGGGGATTCCGAAAAAGCTTGGAGATATTACATATGGGGTTCACCTTGGACAGGTATATACCGATTATTCCACGGGAAATTTCAAGGTGACAGATAACACCACAGATTTTGCGATTGAAGGAAACGGCTTTTTTGCCGTGGCATTCACGGACAAGCAGGGAAATACTTCCGTGAAGTATACGCGGGATGGAGCCTTTACCGTAAATAAAGAGGGTTATCTGGTGACGAAGGATGGCGATTATGTTTTAAATGCCACTGGTGCAATGAATGGCGATCCGGGTCAGAATAATTATATACGTCTGGATCCAAATGCTGCGATTACCGTGAATAAACTGGGATACGTCATGCAGAATAACCAGATTGTCGGAACGATCGGCATGGTGGATGTGGATAATTATGACTATCTTGAAAAATACGGTGAGAATCTGTATAACCTTCTTCCGGGAGGAAACCGGATTGCAACAGATGCCAATATAGAGCAGGGCACACTGGAGACTTCCAATGTAAATGTTGTAAATGAGATGGTAAATATGATTACAATTCAGAGAGCCTATGAGGCAGGACAGAAGGTAATCACTTCCATAGATGGAACACTTGACCGGGCAGTTAACAATGTCGGTAAAGTATAATAGTCGCTGAAAGACCGCAAGGAGGAAATAGAAGCGTATGATGAGATCACTTTATACTGCGGCAACCGGAATGATTGCGCAGCAGACAAATCTGGATACAATTTCAAATAACCTGTCCAATGTGAATACGACAGGTTATAAGACGGAACGTACCGAGTTTAAATCTTTACTGTACCAGACACTGCAGACAAAGACAACGACGGCAAATGGTGCCAATAAACCGGTAGGTGCACAGGTAGGACTCGGAACCAGAGTGGCAGCGACCATGTCCAACTATACGCAGGGGGCGCGTGAAGAGACAGAGATTCCGACCGATTTTGCACTGGAAGGAAAGGGATTCTTTGCCGTGCGGGGTGTGGATGGACAGACATATTACACCAGAAACGGTAACTTCTCCTGGAGTCAGGATTCGAATGGAAACACAATTCTGGCAACCTCAGAGGGGCTTCCGGTATTGGATTCCAGAGGAAATACCATTCGTGTGCCAAGAGGCGTATCTTCGGAAAGCATGGTATTTTCGAGCAATGGAACGATTGGCTATAAAGATGCAACCGGCAATGTAGTGTCATTAAACCAGTCTTTTGGAATCTATCAGTTTAACAATCCGGCAGGACTGGAGAAAATGTCAGGAAGTAAACTTGCAGCGACTGCAGCTTCGGGAAATCCGATGCTGGAGGGACAAAATGCAGGATTGACGAAGACCGGTGTATATCAGGGCTACATCGAAGCTTCAAATGTACAGGTTGCTGATGAGATGGTAAATATGATCATTGCACAGCGCGCATATGAATTAAATTCCAAGGCAATCACGACCTCGGATTCCATGCTGGAGACGGCAAATAATCTGAAACGATAGGCGGCGATTCGGAATTACTTACATAAGAGGGATATACTATGGATATTTCATCAATCAGTACAAATTATACGGTTGCAAATGCAAACAAAAGTGCAGAGCAGAGCAATTCTCTTCAGAGTTCATTAAAGAATATTTCATCGGACTCTTCAGAGGAACAATTAAAAGGTGTCATCAAAGATTTTGAATCTTATTTTGTGGAGCAGGTCATCAAACAGATGAAAGATACATTTACCTCGGATGATGACGAGGATTCTACGATGTCACAGTACAAAGATCTGTATATGGATCAGGCAATTGAAACGGTGGCAGATGAAATGGTGGATCAGATCGGAGAAAGCTATACACAGACACTGTATGAGCAGATGAAACGTAATATTGGCCAGTAGTAACATCAGCACAAAGAAAAGAGGAGAGACTGTTTACAACAGTCTCTTTTTTAGAGAATGGGGAACATATTTTGGAAGAGAATCTTGAGAGCATTGAAGGATATGTAGATCACATCATCTATCGAAATGCAGACAACGGATATACCGTACTTGTTCTGGTGTGTAACGAAGAAGAAGAGACTTGTGTGGGGGTATTTTCGGATATTGCCGAGGGAGAAAACATTAAGGCAAAGGGAAGTTATACAGAACATCCGACTTACGGCAGACAGTTTCAAGTAAAGAGTTTCGAAGAAAAGGCACCACAGGATGAGGTGGCAATTGAGCGGTATCTGGGATCAGGGGCGATCAAAGGGATCGGAATTGCCTTAGCGGCAAGGATTGTGCGAAGATTCAAGGCAGATACCTTCCGTATCATTGAAGAAGAACCGGAGCGGCTGGCGGAGATCAAAGGCATCAGCCAGAGAAAGGCGATGGAAATCGCGGATCAGGTGAATCAGAAAAAAGATCTCCGGCAGGCAATGATTTTTTTGCAGCAATACGGGATCAATACCACACTTGCAGTGAAAATATATAAAACATACGGGCAGGAAATATACGGAATACTGAAAGAAAATCCATATCGTATGGCAGATGATGTGGAAGGGGTCGGATTCCGCACGGCAGATGAGATCGCATCTCGTGTGGGAATCCGCACCGATTCCGATTTCCGGATTCGAAGCGGTATCCAGTATGTGCTGCTGCAGGCTGCCGGAGAGGGGCATACCTATCTGCCGATGCAGGAACTGACGCAGCGGGCAAGCCGGCTTCTTGAGGTAGACCCGGAGCACATCGAGCAGCATTACATGAATCTGGCGATGGATCGCAAGATCATTATGCGCCAGGTGGAAGACAGTACGCAGATCTATGCGGCAACCTATTTTTATATGGAGGCAAATACCGCTACCCGTCTGACACAGCTGAATGCTGTGTTTGATGTTCCGGATATCGAAATTGAGGACAGAATCCGAAAGATTGAAAAGAAGACGGGAATGGATCTTGATGAGCATCAGGTAGAAGCGGTAAAGGAAGCCGTAAGAAACGGTGTTCTCGTGATTACCGGAGGTCCCGGAACGGGAAAAACAACGACGATCAATACGATCATCCGGTATTTTGAATTATCCGGAGAAGATATTATGCTGGCGGCACCGACCGGACGGGCAGCAAAGCGCATGAGCGAAACCACCGGGTATGAGGCACGGACGATTCACCGGATGCTCGAACTGAATGGCGGAATGGAAGGAAATGCCGGATTTGAGCGCAATGAACAAAATCCGCTGGAGACCAATCTCATCATTATTGATGAGATGTCGATGGTGGATATTTCCCTGATGAATTCCCTTCTGAAAGCAATTCTACCGGGCACGCGTCTGATCCTGGTGGGAGATGTGAATCAGCTGCCGAGTGTAGGGGCGGGAAGTGTGCTGAAGGACATTATTGATTCGAAGATGTTTCCTACGGTAATGCTGACAAAAATTTTCCGACAGGCAAGCACCAGTGATATTATTGTCAATGCGCATAAGATTAACCGGGGAGAAAAAGTCAGCCTGGATAACAAGAGCATGGATTTCTTTTTCCTGAAGCGTTATGAGGCAGATAAAATTATCAACGTTACGCTGCAGCTGATCAAGCAGAAACTTCCGAAATTTGTGGGGGCAAGCGAATACGATATCCAGGTGCTTACGCCTATGCGGAAAGGGCTGCTTGGAGTAGAACGTCTCAATACGATTCTGCAGATGTATCTGAACCCGCCATCGGACAGAAAAAAGGAGAAAGAGCATGGGGCGATCGTTTTCCGGGAAGGCGATAAAGTCATGCAGATCAAAAATAATTATCAGCTGGAATGGGAGATCCGCAGCAAATATGGACTCTGCATAGACAAAGGAACCGGGGTGTTTAACGGAGATACCGGAATTATTGAAGAGATCAATGATTTTGCAGAGACCATCACGGTAAATTTTGATGAAGGCCGTATGGTGGAATATTCGTACAAACTGCTGGATGAGCTGGAACTTGCGTATGCTGTGACGATCCATAAATCACAGGGATCGGAGTATCCGGCCGTTGTCATTCCGCTTCTTTCCGGCCCCCGCATGCTTATGAACCGGAATTTATTGTACACAGCGGTTACAAGAGCAAAGAAATGTGTTACGATAGTGGGAGATGATACAACATTTGAACAAATGATTGAGAATAATTCCCAACAGAGACGTTACAGCGGTCTGAAGGACCGGCTGTTGGAAAATAAGGAGGAAGCGTAAATGAAAGCACAGATTTTAACGGAAGATCAGATTCCGGAAGCGCTCAGTATTGCAAGGGGTGTCTTTGATTACTGTCTGCGTGCGCGGATCACGGATCTGGAAATGATTCATATATTTCTGCAATATACGGAAAACACAAACATCCGGCACATGATTGCAGAAGGATCTCTCACCATGTGGGGAATTTTTGAACAGGGGCATATGATCGCCATGTCAGGAATGCAGAAAGAGGGACATATTACCATGCTGTATGTGCTTCCGGTATTCCAGCGCAGAGGATGTGGCAGATGTCTGTTGGAAGAAATGAAGGCGTATGCGGCAAATCAATATCAGTTACAGAGGGTGACGTTATCGGCAATGCCGGCATGGACAGCGGATTATTTCACAAAACGCCGGTTTCATCCAATGGAGGTAACACAGCCGTGTTCATTTGTTCCGATGCAGGCAAAAACCGTGGCACGCGCGATATATGAAAAGAAAGAAATTCCATCCGGCGTGATCCTCGGAACCAGCATTGGCGGTCTGGCAGTCTGTGCGGCAGTTGCTGTCGGGTTCATGGTATTGTGGATGCATGGAATTGTATAATATGTATATTTATTCATAAAATATGTCACTTTTTTCTCTTGCAAAAAAGGTTGAAAAAAGTGACGATTTGTGATAAAATTTTTACAATTTAGGTAAAGCTAACTCAAGGTAAAAAAAAGAGATTCTCTCTTTTTTTTTGCCAAGATGCAAGAAAGGCAGGGCAAAGAATGAAAGCTTTTTTGATACTGGAAGACGGAACCGTGTTTACAGGTACAAGCATTGGTTCTACACGCGAAATCATCAGTGAGATCGTATTTAATACCTCAATGACCGGATATTTAGAGGTACTTACAGATCCGTCCTATGCAGGACAGGCGGTTGTGATGACGTATCCGCTGATCGGAAACTACGGAATTACACCGGATATGGAATCCGCCAGACCGTGGCCGGACGGATATATTGTAAGAGAGCTTTCACGTATGCCGAGCAATTTCCGCTGTCAGGGAAGCATTCAGGATTTCCTGACAAAGCACGACATTCCGGGAATTGCAGGAATTGATACCCGTGCGCTTACCAAGATTCTCCGCGAAAAGGGAACCATGAACGGAATGATCACGACAAACGAAAATTATAATCTGGATGAAATTCTTCCAAAACTGAAAGAATATACAACCGGAAATGTTGTGGATAAAGTTACCTGCAGCGAGAAGAACGTATTAAAGGGAAGCGGAAAGAAAGTTGCACTGATGGATTTCGGTGCGAAGAACAATATCGCAAAATCGTTAAATGCCCGTGGCTGTGAGGTGACGATTTATCCGGCACACACATCGGCGGAGGAAATTCTCGGAGCCAATCCGGATGGCATTATGCTCAGCAACGGACCTGGAGATCCGAAAGAGTGCACAGCGATCATCGAGGAATTAAAGAAACTGTATGCAAGTGACGTACCGATCTTTGCCATCTGTCTCGGTCATCAGCTCATGGCACTGGCCAATGGAGCGGATACACACAAGATGAAATACGGACACCGTGGTGGAAACCATCCGGTGAAAGATTTGTCAACCGGTCGTGTTTACATTTCTTCCCAGAACCATGGCTATGTGGTAGATACCGATACCCTTGATCCGAAGGTTGCAAAGCCTGCATTCGTCAATGTCAATGACGGAACCAACGAGGGCTTAGAGTATGTCGGAAAGAATATTTTCACCGTGCAGTTCCATCCGGAAGCATGCCCGGGACCACAGGACTCTTCGTACCTGTTTGACCGCTTTATTCAGATGATGGGAGGGAATCAGTAATGCCAAGAAATAAAGATATCAAAAAAGTATTAGTAATCGGTTCGGGACCAATCGTCATCGGACAGGCAGCCGAGTTTGACTACGCAGGAACACAGGCATGCCGTTCCTTAAAGGAAGAAGGCGTGGAGGTATGTCTGGTAAACTCCAACCCTGCCACCATCATGACCGACAAGCAGATTGCAGATCAGGTATACATTGAGCCTCTGACACTTCCGGTTCTTGAAAAAATTATTTTAAAGGAAAAACCGGACAGCATACTTCCGACACTCGGTGGACAGGCTGGATTAAATCTGGGTATGGAACTGGCAGAGTCCGGCTTCTTAGAAGAGCACGGAGTAAAACTGATTGGTACGACCGCAGAAACCATCTTTAAGGCAGAGGACCGTCAGGCATTTAAGGATACCATGGAAAAGATTGGTGAGCCTTGTGCAGCTTCCCAGGTTGTAAATACCGTAGAAGACGGTATCAAGTTTACTAATACGATCGGATATCCGGTTGTGCTCCGTCCGGCATTCACCCTCGGCGGAAGTGGCGGCGGTATCGCCCACAATGAGCAGGAGCTGGTTGATATCTTAAGCAACGGACTCCGTTTAAGCCGTGTGGGTGAGGTACTGGTTGAGCGCTGTATCGCAGGATGGAAGGAAGTCGAGTACGAAGTAATGCGTGATGCGAACGGAAACTGCATCACCGTATGTAACATGGAGAATATCGATCCGGTTGGTGTGCATACTGGAGATTCCATCGTAGTGGCACCTTCCCAGACACTCGGGGATAAAGAGTACCAGATGCTTCGTAGTTCTGCATTAAACATCATCAATGAGTTAAAGATCACCGGTGGATGTAACGTGCAGTATGCATTGAATCCGGATTCTTTTGAGTACTGTGTCATCGAGGTAAACCCTCGTGTATCCCGTTCTTCTGCTCTTGCCTCCAAGGCAACCGGATACCCGATCGCAAAGGTTACCGCAAAGATTGCATTAGGCTACACACTTGATGAGATCAAGAACGCCATCACACAGAAGACCTATGCAAGTTTCGAGCCAATGCTTGACTACTGTGTAGTGAAGATCCCGAGACTTCCGTTTGATAAATTCCTTACTGCAAAGAGAACGTTAAGTACACAGATGAAAGCAACCGGAGAGGTTATGAGTATCTGTGATAACTTCGAGGGCGCACTGATGAAAGCCATCCGTTCCCTGGAACAGCATGTGGACAGCCTTATGTCCTATGATTTTACCGGACTGTCCGATGAAGAGTTAGAGGCACAGCTTCATGTGGTCGATGACCGTAGAATCTGGGTGATCGCAGAGGCACTGCGCCGCGGCGTTTCCTATGATCATATTTATGAAATTACCAAGATCGACCGCTGGTTTATCGACAAGCTGGCAATTCTGGTAGAGATGGAGCAGCACTTAAAGAGCGAAGAACTGACGGTAGATCTGTTAAAAGAAGCAAAGAGAATCGAGTTCCCGGACAACGTCATTGCAGAGCTTACCGGAAAGACCGAGGAAGAGATCAAACAGATGCGTTATACAAACGGTATCGTTGCAGCATATAAGATGGTGGATACCTGTGCCGCAGAGTTCGCCGCAGAGACACCGTATTACTACAGTGTTTACGGAAGTGAGAACGAGGCAGCAGAGACCACACCGCAGAAAAAGGTTCTGGTTCTTGGTTCCGGTCCGATCCGTATCGGTCAGGGTATCGAGTTTGATTTCTGTTCCGTACATTGTACCTGGGCATTTGCCAAGGAAGGCTGGGAGACTGTCATTATCAACAACAACCCGGAGACCGTTTCCACCGACTTTGATATTGCAGACAAGCTGTATTTTGAGCCGTTGACCGCAGAGGATGTCGAGTCCATCGTAAATATTGAGAAACCGGACGGAGCTGTGGTACAGTTCGGTGGACAGACAGCGATCAAACTGACAGAGGCGCTTATGAAGATGGGCGTTCCGATTCTTGGAACCAAGGCAGAGGATGTCGATGCCGCAGAGGATCGTGAGCTTTTTGATGAGATTCTGGAGAAGACTCATATTCCGAGAGCAGCCGGTGGAACCGTATTCACCGCAGAGGAAGCCAAAGAAGTTGCAAACCGTCTTGGTTATCCGGTTCTTGTCCGTCCTTCCTATGTACTTGGCGGACAGGGAATGAAGATTGCGTTTAACGATGAGGAAATCGAGGAGTTCATCGGAATCATCAACCGTATTGCACAGGATCATCCAATTCTCGTAGACAAGTATTTACAGGGTAAGGAGATCGAGGTCGATGCCGTATGTGACGGAACCGACATTCTCATTCCTGGTATTATGGAACATATCGAGCGTACCGGAGTCCATTCCGGAGACAGTATTTCCGTATATCCGGCTCCAACGATCAGTGATAAGGTAAAGGATACCATCGTAGAGTATACAAAGCGTCTGGCACAGGCACTGCATGTGGTCGGTCTGATCAATATCCAGTTCATCGCCATGAATGAGGAAGTATATGTCATCGAGGTAAATCCGCGTTCCTCAAGAACCGTGCCGTACATCAGTAAGGTTACCGGTATTCCGATCGTAGATCTGGCAACCAAAGTGATCATCGGTAACACGATCCGCGGTCTGGGCTATGAGCCGGGACTTGCACCAGTTGCCGATTATATCGCAATCAAGATGCCGGTATTCTCCTTCGAGAAACTGCGTGGAGCAGAAATCAGCCTTGGACCGGAGATGAAGTCTACCGGTGAGTGTCTGGGTATCGCAAAGACATTCAATGAGGCACTGTACAAAGCATTCCTTGGAGCAGGTGTACAGCTTCCGAAATACAAGCAGATGATTATGACGGTAAAGGATGCCGATAAGCCGGAGGCTGTCGGTGTGGCAAAGCGTTTTGAGGCACTCGGCTACAAAATCTACGCAACACGAAGCACTGCAAAGTATCTGCAGGAGCACGGCGTCAATGCACTGCGTGTCAATAAGATTTCGCAGGAGTCACCAAATGTAATGGATCTGATCCTTGGCCACAAGATCGACCTTGTCATCGATACACCGACACAGGGTAACGGTGATAAGACAAGAGACGGATTCTTAATCCGCCGTAATGCGATTGAGACCGGTGTGTACTGTATCACCGCTATGGATACCGCAAATGCGCTGGCACGTTCTTTAGAGACCGCTCACGGGGAGCTTACTCCAGTGGATATTGCAACGGTTAAGAATATGTAAGATAAAATAAAAACAGTCCCTTACCAATAGGTACAGGGGCTGTTTTTACATATAAAATTTTATTTGTCCAGATGCTGTTCGATAAGAACCAGAATCACATAGGAAATCAGGGAATAAAGAACAAATAAGACACATTGGTTTACGAAAGAACCAATATCAGACGGATCACGGAACTGATGAATAAACTGGTTCATCCCCAACAGAGGACAGATGCATCCGATAGGTACCACAATTTTCCGGAGAAAGTGAATGATTTCCTGTTTATGTCGCTTTCCGCTCAATAAAACAAGGGAACAACAGATTCCGATGTAAATGAGGAGTGTTGGAAAATCCCAAAGATCCAGCATATCCGGTAAAAGCACATGCGTAAATATTGCAAACAGTCCGGTAAGGATCAATAAAACGATACCCACTGCACAGGGAAGGAGTGTAAAGCACTGTTGTTTTTGATTGTCTTCCAAAAGGTTTATCATATTTTCCTCCGCTTTCATAGAATAAATTTCCGGTGTTAATTTTTCACCGGAGAGAAGTTCATTGACATTGATATCGAGAGTAGC
>OICB01000554.1_pt1 | contig 20103 bp, 17 predicted proteins | sample 1581121 | NCBI WGS metagenome assembly OICB01 (sample SAMEA3882544, study PRJEB24775) | human gut metagenome | biome: human-associated habitat; feature: intestine environment; material: feces | place: Netherlands | collected 2009/2010 | reverse complement strand
TATAATTTTGTTGCTCACCACCTGCAGAGGTGGGAGTCATCTCACATCTGATATATATCCAGGGACTTTTCTTTTTTCCAGAACTAATTGCACTATTTTCAAAAATTCTTGACAACCCTAAAATACCATAATAAAAAAACAACCTCCTGGATATACTAATCTTCAGAACTTTTACAAACCCTGAATTTGTATACCATGGAGGTTATTTATGTCAAAAAATTCTTCTGAAAAGCCAAAGACTCCTACGAGCCAGGGAATCATTGATTCCTGTGATTTTCCCTCAAATGCAGCATCCACTCAGGACTGCACTGGATTGATTCCATCCGGGCCGGTGAACGAGGATGAACTGGAATCCTATGAAGCGCTATATCATTATCAGCCACCCCAAATCAAAGATACTTACCCAAATGATAAATGAATCCCAGCAGCTCTCCCCGCTTATAAAATAACAGGAGAAAAGGCAATATGCCCTTTCTCCTATGCTTTTCGTATAGGCTGTATTACCAATACATTTTCATATATTTCTCAGCAACAGAAAAAAGCAATCCATCACTCTTTTGTTGATACAGAAAGAAATACCGTGCCCACAACAAGCACAAAGCCAATCAGTTCAACCACGGTAAATCTTGTTCCCAGAACCAATGCGGAAAGAATCGTTGCCGCTATTTGTATCTTGCTCATCCGTTTCTTATTCCAGACTGCCATCACACTCGCCATTAAAACCACATTCAGACTCTGAAGAACAGTAGCCGTAGCAGAATTTGAATATTTGATCGCGGCAAGGAATGTATACTGACACAGAAGAAGGCCAGCAAGCTTTCATTGAAGTCACCTCTGTTTGTTGATAGTATATTGATATTTACTTCTTATTTGTATACCTGTATTTGCATATTTTTGTAACAATATTGCTCAATACATTCCGGATCGATAAATGAGGACGAATTGGAATCCCATTTGAACCTATCAATGTTTCACAGAATTATATTCTCCCGGATTGCATCCAAATCGCTTACGAAATGCACTGGCAAAACGGCTTGGATTACTGAATCCCACCATTTCTGTGATCTGTGTCATAGAATACTGTCCACTCTGCACCAGCGAAAAGCTTTTGTTGACACGGTATTCTTCCAGATATCCGGTGATAGTTTTGCCTGTCATTTTTTTGAAAAGGCGGCAGCAGACTTCTCTTGACAAATGCACCTGATCTGCCAGGTCCTGAAGAGAAATTACTTCTGTAAAATGCATATTAAGATAATTCAGCATTTTTTCCAGACGTTCCAGTTCCTGCAGATTTGCCGGGACGAATTTCGTCAATTCCTGTCTGTGCCCATAAAGGATCATAGCAAATGCTTCACACAGAAGTCCCTTGATCTTTAATTCATAGCAGAATCGTTTCCGGTCAAAAGCTTCTTCTACCTGGTTTAATTTCTGCAGAATTTCTTTTCCATTTTCATCAAATCCAGTCAAATAAATACAGGGTATCGCTGAATTTTGCAGAAATGGTTGAAAACATTTTCGCTCAACATCACTTCCAAAATCGCCATACAGAAAGTCTGGTCTTACAAGTATCGTACTGTAACGTACATGTTCATTTCCAGGTGAACTGCAGCTGTGCGGTACATTTCGATTCAGCAGAAATCCCTCTCCCGTTCTGACCCTGTAGCTTTTCTGGTATACCTGAAAGACGGCCTCTCCTTCCCTTATAAGGTTGATTTCGAGATCATTATGCCAGTGAATCGGCACATTTTTGCCCTCAAATGACCAGAGATCATCGTGGTTCACTGTCATCGGAAAAGTTTCTGTTCCATGCTTTTCAAGTTCTCTTCTTGCACTGTCTACCAGGATTGTTCTTTTTGCCATTTTACCCTCTCCAGTTTTTATCTGCTTTCATGTCAAAAAATGTTCTTTATTATCATAAATAAATTTGCTGATCTGGTCAATATCTGTATCATAAACAGCAATACCAGAATCGCATTTTACTATCAGTTTCTCTATAATTGGGCGTGCAGTAAAAAACACGCAATAATTCTAAGGAGGATGTTCTTATGTCCAGACCGAAATCAAAAGAAATGGATCTCACTGTCGGAAATCCATTCTGGTCACTGTTAAAATTTGCAATTCCGGTTATTCTCGGAAATCTTTTTCAGCTTTTTTATACACTTGCTGACTCTGTGATCGTCGGCAAAACGCTTGGTTCTGATTCCCTTGCAGCAGTCGGTGCCACCAGTATCATTATCTATTTTGTCTTTTGCTTTATCAATGGTTTTACCGGTGGATTCGGTATCTGCCTTGGCCAACGGTGTGGTGCAAAGGACGAAAAAGGCATGTGCAAAAGTGTTGCTGTATCCACACTGCTCAGTATTATTTTTACCATAGTCCTGACTCTGATCTGCTGCCTGCTGGCTCACCAGATTCTCAGGTGGATGCAGATTCCGGAGGATATTTCCGGCGAAGCTTACGATTACATGTTTGTCGTTCTTCTCGGAACGGGCGCAACTGTTTTTTATAATATGATCTCCAATATGCTTCGTGCGCTGGGCGACAGTAAAACACCGCTTTATTTTCTGGTGTTTTCTTCTGTTTTGAATATCTTTCTGGATATCCTGTTTATTGTACCATTCCATATGGGTGTTGCCGGTGCTGCCTGGGCTACGATTCTTTCTCAGTTCCTTTCTGCCCTGTTCAGTCTGCTCGTCGGCCTGAAAAACTTCCCGGTACTGCATTTACACCGCGAAGATTTTCACGATATCAGAGGAACCATCAGCCTGCATCTGAAAACAGGTTTTCCTATGGGATTTCAGATGTCTGTCATGTGCATCGGGCAGCTTGCCATGCAGACAGTTGTGAATTCTCTTGGTACTGCTGCAGTTGCCGGATATACAGCAGCTTCCAAAGCCGATCAGCTTTCTGTCCTTGTGAATAATGCTATGATGACTGCAATTTCCAACTATGTTGCCCAGAATTTCGGTGCAGGCAAAAGAGAACGGATCCGTCAGGGTGTACGGGCATGTCTGATTCAAACAGAAACTTTTAATCTGATCATGTGTATTGGTATCCTGCTTCTTCGCCACCCGATCGTGCAGATGTTCCTGTCCGATCCGACAAAGGAAATTTACCATTATTCCGATATGTATCTGACCATCGTTGCACCGTTTTACTTTATCCTCGGTCTTCTTGCCGTTTATCGTACTTCCATCCAGAGTATGCAGAACGGACGTGCACCATTTGCAGCCTGCATGATAGAACTTGTTATGCGTATTACTGCTACCGTAGGACTTTCCGGTATGATCGGATACACTTCCGTCTGCATTGCCAGCCCTCTCGCCTGGATCGGAGCCTGCGCCCTGCTGATCCCGGTTTACTACAAAATGATGCGTAGAATTTAACCTGCTATTTTTCAGCTGCCTCCCTGGCATATTTTGTTGTTACAAGATCCTCATAAGATACACGTTCACTCAGTTCACCAGAATCTTCCAGAATATCTTCCAGAAGTTCGAAGCTTTCTTTTTCAAAGATAAGATTAGATTTCCAGGTGTCCTGGTCATAGTAACGCTTTACAATGGCCGTGACTGTATCCACGTCAGTTTCTGCAAACTGCGGAGCAATAACTTCTGCAATTTCTTCTGGCGTATGACTCTGGACATATTCCATTCCTTTCTGAAGAGCATTTGTAAATTTCTGGATGATTTCCGGATTTTTTTCCATGTAGCTGGTCTTTGCACTATAGGAGGTATATGGAACATAACCGGAATCTACGCCAAGTGAAGCAACAACATATCCGGCTCCTTCTTTTTCTAGCGCTGTCGCGGATGGCTCAAACTCTACTGTAAAATCTGCAGAAGTATCGCCTGTAAAAGCCGCCGCTGTAGAACCAAAATCAATGCTCTGGTCAATCGTCAGATCTTTCTGCGGATCCAGTCCGTTTTTACGGAGAATATATTCGAATACCATTTCAGGCATACCACCTTTACGTCCGCCAAGAACTTTCTTATCTTTCAGATCTTCCCATTTAAAATCCGGCATTTCTTCTCTTGCTACAAGAAAATTCCCGGCTCGCTGAGTCAGCTGGGCAAAGTTTACAACAGCATCCGTAGCCCCCTCCTGATAGGCATAGACAGATGCTTCCGCTCCCATAAATCCGATATCTGCCTCACCGGATATTACAGCCGTCATTGTCTTATCTGCTCCAAAACCAGTCACAAGTGTCAGATCCAACCCCTCATCTTTAAAATATCCTTCTTCGATTGCCACATACTGTGGTGCATAAAAGATGGAATGGGCTACTTCATTTAGTGTAACCTTGGTCAGTTTCTCATCTGTACCATCCTTCTTTGCAGCAAACACTCCCAACGGCAGTGCAGTCACCGCCAGAACGACTGCTGTCGCCATTGAAATCCATTTTTTATTTTTCATGCAGATTCTCCTTTACAGACTTCTTCTGTTAGAGTATGCAGAAAATAGAAGATTGTGAAGGCATTCATAATTTGTTATAATTTTCTGAAAGAATCACAGCTCACCATCTATCAGAAGAATTTCGAAAATAATATTACTCAGACAAAGGGGCACTTATATGGAAAAAAATCTTACAGACAATTACGAAAAACAGATATATATCGGAAGAGATTTGTTTTTGAGATATGATCAGGATATGCTGATAAAGAAATATAAATTAAAAAATGACCACGCATACCTGTACCTGAATTATATCGGAACAGAATATCGGATCAGCCGCTCAGATGGTTCCATCGAATATATGGCCAAAGGCATCTGGAAAATCTGCAAAGAATATTCAATTGTTATGACGATCTACGACCTGCTCTGCTACTCAGAAGATAAACCGCTTCCTCCGCTTACAGGACAATGGCAGCCTGTAACCAGATTTATTCCCACCGGAAGCAGCCCGTCCGGAGATGTGTTTACCCCTAAATATGAAGCAGCATTCTCCGGCAAAGTAAATGTCGTCAGCCAGGCTTGTCTCTGTCTAGGAGGGGAATTACAGAAACGCCTGGCCGGGGCTGATCTGACTTTTGAAATGCCTGTTATGGGAGATTTCTCTGTGCTGTTCCAGTTCTGGGACGCTGATGAGGAATTCCCTGCAAAAATCTTATTGTTGTGGGATAAGGTATCCTTATCGTATCTTCATTTTGAGACGACCTTTTATCTCCAGGGAGATTTACTGGAAGCGATATTGCAGAAAATCAATGCTTAATCTTCCCGTAATATCCCTGATAAACCGTTGCCTCTATTGATCTATATCATCCAGTGTCATCTCACAATTGAATACTTCTATATGATGACGCACATTCGCATAAGTGCCCTGTACCATCATCGTTCCCATAAAGTGCCAATGGAGAATGTTTCAGTCTTACTTCCGCAATCTGTAATATGATCGGTGTATCCAGTTCTTCGGCTGCCTGGATTGCCCCTTTTACCATCTCCATATTTCCTACACTGAATGCGCCTACACCTCTTCGGTTACTCCTCGCATGCTCCAGCAATTTCTTCATCGTTACTAATGCCATCGTTCTGCTCCTTTCCAGTCACTTTCGTATGTTTCAGGTTATGTCCTAATATTGTAAGACAGATCAGTGCTATGACTGCAAACACTACGCCTGTTACAATACTACATGCATTCCATATCCTTTTCCTGTGATAAATCCTGATAATGCCGGGGCCCCACAGGTTGCTATCACTATCCCAAGCATGACAAATCCGTAATTTTCTCCTGTATGTTCGATTCCGAATAACGAACTTGTAAAGGAGGGAAAACTGCCCATGATACCACCATAGCAGCCATACATCAGGATGATCACTGCTGTTACTGTATAAGTAAGCACATCAAAGCACGCAAAGCGTAGCAAGTCCCTCAAAGATTGAAGGATTCAGGGAGTTTGAAGCGGACTTGTCCGCTTTGTTCTTTCAGGTTAATATAATGGCAGCAACTGTTTACCAACCTTGCCATGTTTCGACAAAAGCTATATAATAGAAATTATCTGTATCAAATCATAATTTCAGGAGGTAACAGCATGAAATTCAATCCATTCTGTATGTGCTGTGCTGTCAGCAAACAGGAACAGAATATCCGTTCCTTTCAGAACATGGACAAAAAGGTAGAATATATGAAGAGAGTCATGGACCGTATGGCAAATATTGCAGAAGAAGACTGTGCCCCCAGCGTTTCTGTCGAATTAAAAAAAATGTTCCGTGATTTCTGGGAACAGCCTATGGAAGACTATACTTCTGTCAAAAAAAAATACAATCAGCTTATGCTGGATATGGAAGCTTCTCTTGAAGAGACCATCCGGAATTCTGAAGATCCGCTGGAAACTGCACTTCTTTATGCCCGTATTGGCAACTATATTGATTTTGCAGCTCTGTCAAATGTAAATTCCGATACAGTTTTGTCTCTTCTCAAAGAAGACAATAAAGAACCTCTTAATGCACAGGAATACCTGCATTTTCGAAAGGACTTAAGCGCAGCCTCCCGCCTTGTCTATCTGACTGATAACTGCGGAGAAATCGTTCTTGACAAACTGGTTATCATACTTCTTAAAGAACTCTGTCCGGAACTCGATATCACCGTAATCGTCAGAGGTTTTCCTGTTATCAATGATGCGACAATGGAAGATGCACAGGATATAGGCCTTGCCGAACTGACCACAGTAATCGGAAATGGAAGCGAAGTCGGCGGCACCTGGCTTCCCCATATCAGCAGCGAAGCCCGTGAGGCACTTGAATCTGCTGATCTGATCATTGCCAAAGGACAGGGCAACTACGAAACGCTTCATGATTGTGGACTCAATATTTACTACCTGTTCCTGTGTAAATGTAAATGGTTCCAGTATCAGTTTAACGCAAAACCTCTGCAGGGTATGTTCATAAACGAGCGCCGTATTTGACAGTTTGACCAAGCTTCCCGGGCTTTTCGTCAATCTGTCAAGAAACCCCTGAAATATTTGTAGGATTCTTCTCTTTATTCTCCGACACAAATTCAGTATACTGATAACAGTTCAAAACACGAGCAAAACTTACATAATATTTTGGAGGGAAAAATAATGGCAAGTTTATCTTTACAGCACATTAATAAAACATATCCTAACGGTTTCGAGGCCGTTAAAGACTTCAACCTTGAAATCGAAGACAAAGAATTCATCATTTTCGTAGGACCTTCCGGATGTGGTAAATCTACTACACTTCGTATGATTGCCGGTCTGGAAGAAATTTCCGGCGGTACATTAAAGATTGGTGACAAAGTTATGAACGATGTAGAGCCTAAAGACCGTGATATCGCAATGGTATTCCAGAACTACGCTCTGTATCCTCATATGACCGTATATGATAACATGGCATTCGGACTGAAACTTCGTAAAGTCCCGAAAGATGAAATCGATAAAGCAGTTCGTGAAGCTGCAAGAATCCTTGACCTTGAGAAACTTCTTGATCGTAAACCAAAGGCTCTTTCCGGTGGACAGAGACAGCGTGTTGCTATGGGACGTGCTATCGTTCGTAACCCTAAAGTATTCCTTATGGATGAGCCGCTTTCCAACCTGGATGCAAAACTTCGTGTACAGATGCGTATCGAGATTTCCAAGATTCATCAGAGACTGGGTGCAACAATCATCTATGTAACACATGACCAGACAGAGGCTATGACACTTGGTACCAGAATCGTTGTTATGAAAGACGGCGTTGTTCAGCAGGTAGATACTCCTCAGAACCTGTACCAGAAACCAGGCAACCTGTTCGTAGCTGGATTCATGGGATCCCCGCAGATGAACTTCCTGGATGCAGAAATCAAAGAAAAAGGTTCCGATCTTGTTGCAGTAATCGGCAAAGACGAACTGGTTATCCCGGCTGCTAAAGCAAAAGCTCTTAAAGATGGCGGCTATGTAGGAAAAACAGTTGTTATGGGTATCCGTCCGGAAGATGTTGCAGACAGAGCTGACGGTTCCATGTCTTCTACTGTTAAAGTATACGAGCTTCTTGGTGCAGAAGTATTCCTGTACTTCGATGTAAACGGAACTCAGATCACAGCTCGTGTTGATCCAGGCACAAAAGCAAAAACAGGTGATCCGGTTAAATTCGATTTCAATATGGAAAAAACTCATTTCTTTGACAAAGATACAGAACTGGTTATCACAAACTAAGATTCAATCAGAATATCAGACCCGGGGCAATTTACCCCGGGTCTTTTTTTCAGAAAACTATTTTCAGAAAGGATGGTTCAATGTCAGTACAGAGAACACTACAAAAATATATGGATGACTGGAAACGCATCAGTCATTTCGATTTCTGTCTTCTTCAGGAAGATAATTCCATTTTGGTCACCACCTGTGACCGCCGCCTTCCAGCAGAATCCAAACTGGAAGAATTCCGAAACAGCACTGCTCTTTGTCTGTCAAATGCCACCTGCTGTCTCTACAAAATAACAGAAAAAAATGAACAGCTTCTTCTCATTGTGTGGGGAAGCGAAGATTCTGTTTCCACGATTGGCGAACTGGCTGTCTGCCAGATTGAAAGTATCCTGGAAAGTTATGCCGAAAAAAATGACAAAAATGCCTTTATGCAGAAACTGCTCCTTGGAGATTATACAGATGTAGAAGCCTTTAACCGGGCACGCAAACTTCATATTTCTTCCAGTGCAAGGAGAGCTGTCTTTCTCGTTGAAACCCGTCAGTCCAAGGATGAACACGCCTTGGCTACCATCAAAAATATATTTTCTGCACGCACGCATGATTTCATCACTTCTATCGATAATCGTGGCATTATCATCGTCCGTGAACTGACATCTGCAGAAACATATGACGATCTGGAAAATATTGCACATATGCTTGTAGACATGCTGGGCACAGAAGCCATGACACAGGCCTGGGTTGCTTACAGCAACACGGCAAATGACCTGAAAGATCTTTCCAATGCATACAAAGAAGCACGCACCGCTCTTGAGATTGGTAAAATTTTCTATGCCGAACGCAATGTCTTCGGATATCGCACTCTCGGTATTGGACGACTGCTCTACCAGCTTCCGGTTTCCATCTGTGAAATGTTCATCCAGGAAATTTTCGGAGATGAATCACTGGATTCCATCGACGGAGAGACACTGGCGATCATCCGTACTTTCTTTGAGAATAATCTGAATCTGTCGGAGACATCCAGACAGTTGTATGTGCATAGGAATACGCTTGTGTATCGTTTTGAAAAGATACAGAAACGGTTTGGACTTGATCTCCGTACCTTCGAAGATGCTATGACCTTTAAGCTTGCCATGCTTGTGTCCCGGTATCTGCGATATCAGAACAGAACCTGAGGGGGAGTCGTTTTTATTTCAGGAGCATCAGGTGTTCAGGTGGAAGATAGAGATATTTCGGCAGGTTCTTATCATGCTCGTCCGTAAAACTTTTTTTCGGGCGCATCCACCAGAGAACTGCCCCGTCTTCCATTCCCGGACTTTTCACCAGATACTGATGTTCAAAGGTTGTCTCCACATACTCTGCCGCTTCAAATACCAGGCAGTTTTCTCCCGCCTTCTCTGACGGACGAATCCAGTGACCGCGGATTGCGATATGTGTCATATCCAGTTCCACCTTCTGCTCTGTACAAAGAGATATTCCCCAGTCCAGAGCAAATACCTGATATTCTCCCATACGTTCAATTCTCGAACTGTTTTTGCAGCCGGTCAGTCTTGCTGCTTCCAGAAGCTGTGGCTGTTCAAATAATTTTCTTGTATCACCAAATATCAGTGTCTTGCCATCTTTTAGAAGCATCAGCTCATTGCAAAATCTGAAGGCCTCATCTCGACTATGTGTGACCATCAGCATATCTCCCTGATACTGTTTTAGAAATTCCTGCATATCTTTTTGCAATACATCCTTCAAATATCCATCCAGTGCAGAAAAAGGTTCATCCAGAAGGATTGCTTCCGGCTCACCGATCATCATTCTTGCCAGAGCAACTCTCTGCTGCTGTCCACCGGAAAGTTGCGATGGATAACGGTTTTCCAGTCCCTCCAACTGATATCTTTTCATAAAATCTCTGGCTTTTTCTTCTCTCTGTCCCTTCTCACCACGATAACCGCACAGAATATTATCTTTTACTGTCATTGTCGGAAACAATGCATAATTCTGAAACAGGTACCCAATCCGACGCTCCTGCGGCTTCAGATTGATTTTCTTTTCTGAGTCAAAAACTGTTCTTCCTTTGATTACGATTTTGCCTCTGTCCGGCGTCTCAATTCCTGCGATACAACGAAGTGTCATACTCTTTCCACTTCCAGATGCACCGAGGATTCCAGTTGCTGATGTATTGCTCTCAAACACTGACTTGAGAGAAAAGCCTTTAAAATTCTTTTCTATATTTACCTGTATTGCCATCAGATCCACCTTCTACTCTTCATGCCCCGCCCTGAGACAATATTGATCAGTGCCACGATCACAAACGAGATCACTACGATTATCACAACCCAGAACCCGGCTATATCATAATTTCCAGCCGAAGTTTCTGCTGCAATTGCAACGGACACTGTACGAGTCTTACCAAGAATGTTTCCTGCAAGCATGGAAGTCGCTCCATACTCACCAATTGCTCTTGCAAATGCCAGAACAGTTCCGGATGCAATTCCCGGCGCAGCCGCCGGAACGATCACTTTCCAGAAAATTCTGCGATCACTCATTCCCAGTGTCTGTCCTGCATAGATCAGATTCACATCCACCTGTTCAAAAGCAGCCCTTGCATTTCGGTACATCAGTGGAAATGCAATCACTGCAGCAGCGATCACGCAGCCTTTCCATGTCTGTATCACTTTAAAATCAAAATTCTCCATGAGAAATTTTCCGAAAGGTCTCCTGAGACTGAAGATCAACAGCAAAAAGAAACCAGCAACTGTCGGCGGAAGCACCAGTGGCATAGTCAGGATTCCATCCCATATTGCTCTCGATACCGGCTTCATCTTCATAATCTTACGTGCACAGAAAATTCCCAGAAAAAAGGCAATTATCGTAGCCACTGCTCCGGTCTTTAAAGAAATCCACAATGGACTCCAGTTTATTTCCTGTAAAAATTCCATTCTTTTCTTTCCTTTTGTATGTACAAAAAGGGGCTGACATATATGCCGCCCCTTTTATATGTAATCGATAATTATTTAGCTTCTTCTGCAGTATCTGTTTCTTCGATTTTGTCTTCCTTTGCATCTTCTGCAGTTTCTTCTTTCTTATCATCTGCTTTATATGCGGCAAACCCATACTCTTCAAATACTTTCATGGCATCATCCGTCTGCAGGTACTCAAGAAATGCATCTGCAGCAGCTGCTTCTTCGTCAGATGCCTCTGCGTCTACAGTAAGTCCCACCGGATAAAGAACCGGTGTTTCCAGAGAACCTTCCGGAGCTTCTGCGATAACATCTACTTTGTCTGCAACGGATGCAGCATCTGTTGCATAAACGATACCGATTTCGTTACTTCCCTCGCTGACAGATGCAAGCACATCTGTTACATTCTTGCCTTCATTGATCTCCATCTTGTTAACATCGTCTTCGATGCCAAGGTTTTTGAAGATTTCACGGGAATACTGTCCAACCGGTACATCCTCGCCCGCAAGTGCAATGTTCTTCGCATCTGTGATATTTTCGAAACCTGTGACTTTTGTTTCGCCATCCTTTGGTTTGATCAGAACAACTTTGTTCTCCAGGAGATCTACCACAGAGTCTTTCTTGGCCAGTTCCTCATCTACCAGCGCATCCATCTGTTTGGTTGCTGCTGAAAAGAAAATATCACATCTGGAACCTTCTTCGATCTGTGTCTGTAATGTACCTGAACTGTCTGCATTGAAAAGGATATTAACATCCGGATACTCTTCATTAAAATCTTTCTGGATCTCATCCATTGCATTTGCAAGGCTTGCTGCAATAAATACATACAGATCACCACTTGCATCCTCTGTTGTTGCAGCCTGTACACTTCCTGCACTCATTCCTGCTACCATAACGCCAGCCAGCATTACAGTTAATATTTTTTTCTTCATGAATATATCTCCCTTCTTTTCTCTCAAATGTTGTTCAATATTCATGCTAATATTTTAACTGTAATAAAAATTCAAATCAATTTAACAGCTGCAATTTGCAATAGAAATTTTTTATAGAACCTCAAAATATTTTAGTAGTTCCAGTCATCACTGCCACTGTCATAGGAATCTGAATCATTTCCCTCATCAACATAATCATCGCTTCCGTCATCATAGTCGTCACTGTCATCATAGCTGCTGCCATCATCATAACCACTGTTATCCGAAGAACTACTGTCATCACTACTGTCATCACTGCTGTCGTCACTGCTATTGTCATAGCTACTACTGTCCGAAGAGCCACTGTCATAACTACTGTCATCGCTGCTGTCATCACTACTGTAAGTTTCTGTATCACTGTCATCGGATTCATCAGAGGATGCTGTCTGCTGTGAATTGCCCTTTGTATCTTTTTCAGACTTGTCTGCAAGACTTGTGTATGTAAGATATGCTGTGGAGCTTTCTTCATCATAAGCAAGAGATGCTTTTTCCATATCACTGAGATCAATGCTGTAAATCTGGTAAACATCTCCTTTTGCAGTAACGATCTTCATATCATATACAGTTGTAGTTGTTGTATCTGTTGATTCATCTGTACTGTCTGAAGAAACAGCTGTGTCATCCGGAGTATAGAACATCTGTACCTGTTCAGATGCTTTTACAGAAGCTTCTGCCGGAATCAGGTTCTTGCCCCAGTCATCCCCACCTGAAGTCATCAGATAGATTTCTCTGATATCATCCTCCAGCTTATTGGTCATATAAATATATTTCGCCTGAGAAGTCTTAACTCCAATCACTTTCGGAGCCGGTGTGGATGTCGGTACCGGTGTTACTGTTACCGGAACTTCTGTCGGTGTCGGTGTTGCTGCCGGAGTCGGTGTCACTTCAACAACCGGTTTTGAAGAACCACATCCTGTAAAGGTAAGTATCATTGTCATGCCAAGTACGAGCATTATATGTTTTGCTTTCATTATTTACCATCCTCTCCGGTCTGAAGACCGTTCTATTTCATTTTTTATTTTCTATAGTTCTTTTTATTATCCCATGTATGCTCTTAAAAGTCAAATCAGTGTTCATAAGTCAATATTCCGCGAGGTGTTTTGTCATATATATGACAAAATCCCGAGACATACAGGTCAAAATGCCATCACCGTAGGTGATTTAAAATGCATTTTGGCCAAGTGCTGTGAACGGAGTGAACAGCAACTAAATCAGGCTGCCATAACAATATTTTACAGCAGCCTGGTCAGAATTTGATTCATTTCTATATTCAATTATCCAAGGAAATTTTTTCCTACAAAATAGCCCAGCACAAGAACACCAAGTACGATACGATACCAGCCAAAAGCCTTGAAATCATGTTTCTTAATATATCCCATCAGGAATTTGATGGCGATAATAGAAACAAAAAATGCAACCACAACACCGGTGACCAGTGTAAGAACCTCTGCCGGAGTGAATGTGAAGCCGAATTTTACCAGTTTCAGCAGACTCGCTCCGAACATAACCGGAATTGCCAGAAAAAAGGTAAATTCTGCTGCAACCGTTCTTGAAGTACCAACAAGGATACCTCCAATAATCGTGGAACCGGAACGGGATGTTCCCGGAATAACAGATAATACCTGAAAAATACCAATCTTGAATGCCGTGGCAAAACTCAGATCTTCAAGAGATGTACAGATTGGTTTTCTTCGTTTATTGTAATTTTCTACAATGATAAAAATCACACCATAAACGATAAGTGCAATTGCAACCACTACATAGTTATTAAATTTCTCTTCGATAAAATCATTGAATGGAAGCGCGATCACGATAGTCGGGATGCATGCCACTATAATCTTAAACCACAAAATCCATTTATCTTTATCACAGAACTTCTCCACAAAAGTCAGCACAATGCGAGAAAACGGATTCTTACGTGCAATCTGTGCTTTTTTCTTCTTGGGTATCTGTCGTATGTAAAATGGCCACAGCTTACTCCAATACAGGACAACAACCGCAAGGATTGCCCCCAGCTGAATAACTACCAGAAAAAAATCCTTAAATTCTGTGGTCATATCCATCTTGATAAACTCATCTACAAGGATCATATGACCGGTACTGCTGATTGGAAGCCACTCAGTAATACCCTCTACGATGCCGAGGATCACAACTTTTATAAACTCCAAAACACTCATGTTTCTTTTCCTCTCTGTTTTATTTTTCATGTATCAGTATATTACAGTTTCGGTGGTTCGTAAACCTTTCCATACATTTTAATTCAAAGTTTAAATTTGGGTTAACTTTTCTTTTCTGCAACATACAAGACCGGAGAAACTTCTGCGGCTTCTCCGGTCAGTAAATCATTTTTATTCGATTATCTGCTTGCGATCGTTGCAATATCGATCAGTGTCAGATTGTGAAGGTCTGTATTCTCAAGACTGGTTACAAGCGCCTCTGCGGTGTCCAGACTGGTAAGGACATTAACGCCTGTCTCAATCGCATTTCGCCGAATCACGAAACCGTCTTTCTGATGTTCCACACCCTGTGGAGGTGTATCAATAACAACATCGATCTTATGTCCCAGAATAAGGTCCATAAGGTTCGGCGCCGGCTGTTCCAGTTTGTTAGTACGGATTGCCTTGATTCCATTTTCTTTGAGGACTCTTGCTGTGCCTCTTGTTGCATAGATACGGTATCCAAGTGCCTCAAAACGCCTTGCGATCGGAACAACTTCCTGCTGATCTTCATCTTTGACAGTGATGATCATGTTCTTATACTTCGGAAGTTTGATTCCGGCTCCGATAAATGCTTTGTACAGAGCTTCGTTGAAGTTCTCTGCAATACCAAGACATTCACCTGTGGACTTCATCTCTGGTCCAAGGCTGATATCAGCGCCACGGATCTTCTCGAAGGAGAATACCGGCATCTTGATCGCGATATGTTTTGCTTCCGGCTGAAGCCCTGGCGTATATCCCATATCTTTGAGTTTGTATCCAAGGATCACTTTCGTTGCTAACGGTACGATCGGGATTCCGGTTACCTTACTGATGTATGGTACTGTACGGCTGGAACGCGGATTTACTTCGATAACATATACTTCTTCGCCACATACAATAAACTGAATATTGATCATACCAACTACATGAAGTGCTTTTGCAAGACGACGTGTATACTCAGCAATTGTATCTTTTGCTCTCTGGCTGATCGTCTGTGCCGGATATACGGAAATACTGTCTCCGGAATGGATACCAGCACGTTCAATATGCTCCATGATACCAGGAATCAGGATATCCTCTCCATCACAAACTGCATCGACTTCGATTTCTTTACCCATCAGGTATTTGTCAACCAGAATCGGATGTTCCTGTGCAATCTGATTGATGATTCCGATATATTCCTCTACATCCTCGTCACTGACTGCAATACGCATGCCCTGTCCACCAAGAACATAGGAAGGACGAACAAGTACCGGATATCCTAACTCGTTGGCAGCCTTTTTAGCTTCCTCTGCTGTGAATACAGTCTGTCCCTTCGGTCTCGGGATCTCACATTTTTCAAGGATCTCATCAAAGAGCTCACGGTCCTCTGCAGCATCAACATCTTCTGCAGATGTTCCAAGGATCTTGACTCCCATCTTCATCAGTGCTTCTGTAAGCTTGATGGCAGTCTGTCCACCGAACTGCACAACTGCTCCGTCCGGTTTTTCAATATTTACGATGTTCTCCACATCTTCCGGTGTCAATGGCTCGAAATACAGCTTATCTGCAATATCAAAGTCTGTGCTGACAGTTTCCGGGTTATTGTTTACAATAATTGTCTCATAGCCTTCTTTTTTGAATGCCCATGTACAATGTACAGAACAGAAGTCAAATTCGATACCCTGTCCGATACGGATCGGTCCAGAACCAAGAACAAGAACTTTTTTCTTATCATGGGCAGTAACTGCTTCATTTTCTGTATCCGGGCCGCCATACACAGAATAGTAATATGGTGTTGCGGCAGCAAACTCAGCTGCACAGGTGTCTACCATCTTGTAAGCTGCTGTGATCTTATAACCCTGACGGAGAGCTTTGATATCTGCTTCTGTTCTTCCGCAAAGATTTGCGATCACATAATCCGGGAATTCCATGCGTTTTGCTTCAAGAAGAAGTTCTTCTGTAAGCGGCTGTGTCTTCAGAGCCTGTTCCATCTCTACCAGAATTGCAATTTTATCAATAAACCATCTGTCGATCTTAGTGATTCTGTGGATATATTCTTTGGAAATATCTCTTCGGATTGCCTCCGCAATCTTCCAGATACGACGGTCATCTACAACTGCCAGTTCTTCAATCAGTTCATCCTCATCCAGACCTGTGAAGTCATAGGACATCAGGCTGTCTACATGCTGCTCCAGAGAACGGATAGCTTTCATAAGTGCACCTTCGAAATTATGGCAGATACTCATAACCTCACCGGTAGCTTTCATCTGAGTAGTCAGTGTTCTCTTGGCAGTGATGAATTTATCAAATGGAAGTCTCGGAATTTTAACTACACAATAGTCAAGCATTGGCTCGAAACTTGCATATGTTTTTCCTGTAATGGCATTCGGGATTTCATCCAGTGTATATCCAAGCGCAATCTTCGCTGCAACTTTGGCAATCGGATAACCGGTAGCTTTACTTGCCAGCGCAGAAGAACGGCTTACACGAGGATTTACTTCGATAACACAGTATTCAAAGCTTTCCGGATGCAGTGCATACTGTACGTTACATCCACCTGTGATACCAAGTTCTGTGATGATATTCAGTGCTGATGTACGAAGCATCTGATATTCTTTGTCACCCAGTGTCTGAGACGGAGCAACTACGATAGAGTCACCTGTATGTACACCAACCGGGTCAATGTTTTCCATGTTGCAGACAGTAATACAGTTTCCTGCACTGTCACGCATTACTTCGTATTCGATTTCTTTCCATCCCGCGATACAACGTTCTACAAGAACTTCTCCTACACGGGAAAGTCTGAGACCATTCTCGAGGATTTCTCTCAGTTCGTATTCGTTATTAGCGATACCACCGCCACTTCCACCAAGTGTGTAAGCCGGACGGAGAACGACCGGATATCCTATCTTTTTAGTAAAAGCCACACCATCTTCTACTGTTGTTACGACTTTAGAAGCAGCAACCGGCTCACCGATTTTTTCCATGGTGTCTTTGAATTCCTGACGGTCTTCAGCCTTCTTGATCGTCTCTGCTGTGGTACCGATCAGGCGCACATTATGTTCTTTGAGAAAACCTTTTTCTTCCAGTTCCATTGCAAGGTTCAGACCTGCCTGACCCCCCAGTGTCGGCAGTACACTGTCCGGTTTTTCTTTAAGGATCAGCTGCTCTACAACCTCTACAGTAAGAGGCTCAATATAAACTTTATCTGCAATGTCTTTGTCTGTCATGATCGTAGCAGGGTTGGAGTTCAGAAGAACAACTTCCATGCCTTCTTCTTTCAGAGAACGGCATGCCTGTGTACCAGCGTAGTCGAATTCTGCTGCCTGGCCGATGATAATCGGACCGGATCCAATTACAAGAACTTTATGTATATCTTTATTTCTCGGCATGATCTGTTCCTCCCATCATTTCCATAAATCTGTCAAACAGGTAGCTGGAGTCCTGCGGTCCAGGGCAGGCTTCCGGATGGAACTGTACCGTGAAGATGTTTTTGCCTTCATAAGCCATTCCTTCGTTTGTACCATCGTTTACATTGACAAATGCAGGTTTTGCAATACCTTTTTTCTCAAGGGCTTCCGCATCAACCACGTATCCATGGTTCTGAGATGAAATGTAAACACGTCCTGTTGCAAGATCCTTAACCGGATGATTGCCTCCTCTGTGTCCGTATTTCATTTTATGTGTATCACCGCCTGTAGCAAGTGCCATCAGCTGATGTCCGAGGCAGATTGCAAAAATTGGTACATCTGACGCATAAAGTTTGCGGATTTCTTCTATAATAGTAGTGCATTCCTTCGGGTCTCCGGGTCCGTTGCTGAGCATGATTCCATCCGGATGGTCTGCAAGGATTTCTTCAGCAGATGTAAGTGCCGGATAAATCGTTACCTGACAGCCTCTTTCATTCAGAGAACGTGCAATATTGCGTTTTGCACCAAAATCCATAAGAGCAACCTTCGGTCCGTTTCCTTTCAGTACTTCCTTCTCACTGCATGTAACTTTTTCAACTACTTTTCCAGTTGTATATGCTTTTAAACGGGGGATTATTTCATCTAAATCATAATTTTCGTTGACTGTGATCATACCATTCATGGTACCTTTTTCACGAAGAATTTTTGTGAGAGCACGAGTATCAATACCGGCAATACCAGGTATATCATGCTTTTCAAGAAAATGCTGAATCGTATCCACGCTTCTGAAGTTACTTGGGATACGGGATAATTCACGAACAATAAAACCATCGATCCAAGGTTTCCTGGATTCCTGGTCCTCATAACAGATTCCGTAATTTCCAATCAAAGGATAAGTCATGCAGACAGCCTGTCCTGCATACGATGGGTCAGTCATTACTTCGAGATATCCGGTCATGGATGTGTTAAAAACGATCTCACTAATGACTTCTCTTGTTGAACCAATACTGGTTCCTTTGAACACATGGCCATCTTCTAATATCAGAAATGCTTTCATATAATCTCCCTTTCTGTTTTTATCTAAATCTTCAAGATTGTATCATAAGCGTTTCCTTTTTTCAACAGGTTAAAGTGCTAAAAATAATTAAGTTGTTCTAAAAAACTTTGTTTTGGCAAATTGTCTAAGTTGAAAATATAATTTAAAAAATTTCAAATTCTATGTTGACATTTCTTTTTCTATGAGGTATGATAATTAGGCAGTCAGCGAGACTGACTGATTTATAGTGAAATGCAGGAGTGGCGGAATTGGCAGACGCGCAGGCTTCAGGTGCCTGTGGTCGCAAGATCGTGTGGGTTCAAGTCCCATCTCCTGCATTCTTTTTTTATTGTCTTTCTATATATCTCGCCGCCACAAACCCAAAATATTTTCCGGCAATTCGCACATAATACCACTTTGTTCCATCGATAGCCTCACGTGTATCACATACATCTATAAGATTATCTCTTTTCAACAGTGGATATTCTCTTAGATTCGGATATTCCGTTCCGGCTCCGGTACGTACATTCAACGCAGACGCTGTAACTTTCCCTACAAATTTGGGTTCTTTACTCAGCTTTTCTTTATCAGAAGGTTCTTCTGCTACATAGTTTTTGTAAAAAACATCTCTGTCTACATATCCTTCTATTCCCGGAATCCGTCCTTTGCTGGTATACTGCCATCCTACGCCTATATCTGGCCGGTATCTCTCAATTAATGTACCATTATCATCCACCGGATATCGTGCGATCCAGAAATCATATTTTTTGAGTTCTTCACTGATCACATTACGATACCAATCCAGATTACAATAGATTCCAAACCGATATCCGGCATCTACAATGATCCTTCGAAATGCTTCTGCCAGACGTGCGATCATTTCTGTTCCCAGTCTACGCTGATTGCTGTATTCCAGATCAAGAAATACTGGGAACTGTAATTTCCGCCCCTTTAAAACTTCAATTACCTTTTCTGCTTCTCTTCGTACTTCGTCGATTGACAATGCATAAGAAAATTTATATACACCTGTTGGAATTCTGTATTCCATGCATCCGGCATAATTTCGTTCAAAATAACGGTCTATAGCATTTCCGGCTTCCGTGATGCGTATAATTGCAAATTCAGTTCCATGATCAGTCACTTTTTTCCAGTCGATTACTCCCTGCCAGGAAGAAACATCAATTCCCCTATATTCCAAGTCACATCCCCCCTGCTTTATAATAAGCAGGAGAAGAAAAATGGCGCATGTCCAGAGTTAGCATTTTATTTTGCAAATATTTTGAATTTAGCTGTTGACATTTCGTAACATATGATGTATTCTAATTAGGCAGTTGTCGTGAATGACATCTGATATATGAAATGCAGGAGTGGCGGAATTGGCAGACGCGCAGGCTTCAGGTGCCTGTGGTCGCAAGATCGTGTG